>ENA-OQCK01000008-OQCK01000008.1-human-gut-metagenome-genome-assembly--contig:-NODE-8-length-110359-cov-19.691687_pt1 | contig 110359 bp, 100 predicted proteins | sample MGYA00242498_ERZ504578 | MGnify/ENA primary metagenome ERZ504578 (study PRJEB26092, sample SAMD00036229) | human gut metagenome | host: Homo sapiens | study: EMG produced TPA metagenomics assembly of...
GTGAAAGGGTTTACAAAGCGGGATGACATAATAAAGATGATTTTATGGTTTCTGACCGCAAAGAAACGAATTCTATCTGGAAATTCCTATGAATGAGCGCTTTTTATTATTTTAAATGGATTTTGAATACTAAGCCACCGGAAAAGTATTTGCAACGGTTCAGTTCTACTATGGCATTGATGTAGTCTTTCCAGAAGCTGTACTCCATACCAAGATTTACCTGATACTTCGCCCCGTCAGTCAAAAGTCAAATCCTCCTTCACATCCGTATAACCGGGAACCACTTCTGCCATTAAATTAACACCATTAATGGCTTTATGCACCCAAGAATCACTGTCCTTCAAATGAAACCGGAAATTCGCACCCATAGCCGGATTATTCAACTTGTTATCAAAACGGTTGCTGTATATCCATGACAGGTGTGCACCTAATGTACCCACATTCTCAAAATAAAAATGTTTGGTTATGGCCAGATAATAGCGGTTAAGAAAACCATTACCATAATTTAATTCTGAAGGTTTGGACAGCGATCCTCCATTCCATGAATCACCTATCACATCATTCGCCCCGAGAACTATCTGGGGGTCCATTCTTTCCACCAGCCTTCTTTCCACACTCTAAGCCGAAAATGAAAGGAACGGTCCTGATTAATAAATTTACCATACGTAGAAGGAACCCAATAGCCCGAACGATTACCATAGTCCGTGGGTACTGCCTTATGCCCCATACATAAGTACCGGCTTCCAACCAAGGGAAAATAGTTATGTTTATGTAGTAATTCCATGTATCATACCACCAACGGGGAACGGTAGCGTGATGGTTCAGCCAGTTACCGCCTGCCATAAAGGTTTTATCACGCTGCATGTCGGCAGTAGGCATGTTCATCAGACCTGTGGTGCCATAGTTGATTTGCGCATCTGCATATACTGTCCCGATGAATATAAACAGGCTTAATAAGAATCCACTTTTAATCATTGTTTTTATCATCATAATTCTTGATACACTTTCTCCATAGCATCCACCATATGTCCTATTAAAAAATTTTCTGCAACACGCTTATGTGCAGCCCTAGAATATTCTTTTTGCAAACTTGTATCTCTTACCAATTTATCTAAAGCTTCCGCATAAACTTGATTCAAGTTCCCCTTTTGCGAAACTTCTATGCCAGTAATTCCATTAAGATTAACCCAATTTACGCCACTCCCCTCAATTGTAAAAGTAACAGCTGGAGTATAACAATACATAGCCTCGGCCAATGCTACACCAAATGCTTCATTCTTTGTGACAGAAGGAAAAGCAAACACACTGGCTGCATACAGATAACAACGCAAATCATCCTCCGACAACCTACCAACAAAATGAATACGTGCCGAGCTACGTTTCTTAGCTAATGCTTTCAATCTCTTTGTCAAAGGACCTTTACCACCGATAACAATGACACAATCGGATTTCATATATTGCTCCGCCTCTATCAAATGCGGCAAACCTTTATATTTAGTATGCCTGCCCATAAAGAAAACAATAGGTTTACCATTATATAGTGCCCTTATTTCCTGAATACGTTCCTTATCTCCTATCCGAAGTTCAAATAACTTTTCATCAATTGCATTCGGTACTATACGTATTTTTTCTTTCACTTTTTGTAAAGGCTTAGAACCATCCCTATACTGCGGACTCGTCACTACAATACAATCCGCTCGTTTAATAATCCATTTTTCCCAAGGGCGTACCGCCCAGTATAGATACCACTGACGTATAATATCCATATGCCAATGCAACACCAACTTAACATCCTTCGGCATTACTAATCGCAACAATATAGCTGGGAAAGGATTCGCCCAATGAAATTGTATTACATCTGGTTTTTCTGTTAAAATAGCCCATCGCAATCCATTTTTATACGACAATGACAATGCCTGACGAGCAATGTTTACAAAAGTTGCAATACGATATATACGATGACCATTTATTTCATCTACAGCATTCTCCCGTTGATTATTAAAACAGACCACGCTTGTAATGTGTTTTGGCATCCTTTCCACAAGATATTTACAGATACTCTCTACGCCTCCTAAATAAGGAAAGTAATATTTTGAAATATGCAAGATACGCATAAATTAATCTTTTTGATATTATGTAAGTATAAAGCAAATGTCCAATTTGACGTATCACATAGCGAAAGTCTCTCTTCGGATTTTTTCTTATAAATAAATCAAAAATTGGAACTTAATTTTTTAATATTGTTAATCTTGATTTCGATTGTCATCAACAACAACCTCTTATACCCTCTACAATCGTTTACGATTTCACGAAAGAATTTCTTCACATATTTCAAGCCTGACAAACATAAGTTACTCCTATAACAAATAAAAAATCTCCCAAATCACTTCTAATGTATATTTTCTATAAGATTTTAATTATAGTGACACAAACAGTGTATCTCAACAAGATTAAAAGTACAATGCATTCCTATTTATTTATCAACGCCCATATTATTCCCAAACGTTTTTATTATAATTTTATATGCCCATGTATTTTTCGATTTTTCACTAGAAGATGAAACATTATTACCATGCCTCCGATAATACACCAATCTTTCAGGAATAAAACGAACTCTAAATTTCAGTAACGCATACATACCAATCCAATAATCATGACCTGTTATATATTTAGGAAATGGCAAGCAGGCATTAAGAACTTTTCTATTAAACGCCATACAGCACCCTAGAAATCTTGTATACAACCAATTACGCAAAAATCCTGTACCAGAGTGCATCATAGAATAATAATTTTTTCCTAAACTATTTCCCATTCCATCTATCATCTCAGCATCATGAACTATTAAATCCGCTTTTTCCAGTGCTTGTAAAGAAATCCGCAATTTATCAGAAGACCAAACATCATCTTGATCAGATAAGAATATATAGTCTCCCGTTGCTATGCGCAAAGCATTCTCAAAATTTCCAATAAACCCATGGTTCATCTTATTGTGAAAAATATGAATACGCTTATCGGAAAACGATTCTATGATATTTAAGGTTTGATCTGAACTTCCATCATCTGAAATTATCAACTCATCATTATCTCCCAATTGAATCAGTATTGATTCAATTTGTTGTTGCAGATACTTCTCACCATTAAAAGTCGCTAAACAAACACTTATTTTCATTTTTTTATTAGATTACGCAAAAAATGGTATAGCTCAGAATATAAAAAAGGTAAATATCCTAACTTTGAGATTTTTATTTTCTTTTCATCTTTTTCAAAATTCAAATCGTTTAATCTTGCCGAACTACCTAAATCATTAAAATATGAAATCGTCAATCCCAAATATTCAAATCCTATTCTTGAAAATAATGAAATATTATAATAATAATCCGCAAACAAGTTATATTTTAAATCATACTTGTATCTTTTATAAACACACCTAGGATAGAACACTCCTTGATGAGGAATATTTTTTACAGCTAATTTAATTTTGGTGAATCTATTGCAGTAAATATCATTTAAAATAGGCCTAAAGACATCTCCATAAAAAACTTTTTCTTCATTATATAACAATATTTTGTTACATACTTGTTCAATTACCGAATAAGAAATCAGATGATCATCCGCACCTAAAAAAAGAACATAATCACCTGTGACATATTCTAGTCCTTTATTCATTGCATCATAAATTCCATCATCAGGTTCGGAACAATAGTAAGAAATAAATTCACTATATTTATCTATTATATTATTTGTCTGATCAGAACTTCCTCCATCAATTATAATATATTCAATATTCTTGTAAGTTTGCTTTACAACAGATATTATAGTTTCTTCAATCGTATTAGACGCATTAAAGCATACAGTAATAATTGATATTTTCAAAGAACTCTTATCCATATATACCCTCTCTTTTAAATTGAAATACAAAAATGAATGACATAGGAAACTCTAAATATCTTTCATTACTTTGCATCAAAAAAAACGCAAGAAGCATTATCATAAAGAAATGTCCATACATTTGTTTCATATTTCTATACACCATCCATAAAAATGGAAAAAACCATACTACTCCCCAAGAACATAACATATACAATACACCATTACTACATCCCCCATTATCTAACTTGTCAAACATTTCAATTTGCTCATGTGTTCCCAATCCCCACCCCCATATAGGTCTTTCTAAAAACATTTGAAACATTGCTAAATTTTCAGTAGTCCTTTGAATTTTTGACATGCTTTCATTACCATTTTCATCACTAAATATTTTTTCTTGTATTATAGGTGAATGATACAAATGCCAAATAATAACCCCTCCTAAAATGAATAACAATAATTTAAGAAACATGGCATGCTTATATTTAAATTTCACACCAAACATTACATTTAGCATAAATAACATAAAAACGAAATAGCCACCCGTAGACTGAGTTAACAATACTCCTATTATTATAATTATCATTTTCAACAATTGATTTTTCTGCCATGTCCATGTTACAAACTCATGATAATGCAAACAAATAACAGTATTCAAAATTATTTGGCACGCTCCAGGTTCATGCCAAAGCCCTGCAAATCTATGAAATAAATTAGGCCAACCTAATGAATACCCATAAAAAATAATTTTAACATCACCTGCTATAACAATACTTTGCAAAGGCAATAAATCAAATTCAGACAAAATAAAGACTAATTCTCCAATCAATGTAATATAAAACACCACATTGGTTAATATTTTCTTAAAGTACACAAAACTGTAAGTGGAAATTATCAAATATGAAGATATTGCAGAAATTAAATATCCGATTGTTGCATTTTCCACGTAATGACTATAAAAAAGAACTCCTCCCAACAAAGCTATTATAATATATAAATACAATAATAGAAAGAAAGATTCCTAACTAGCCTAATTTTTCTATCTCTAACTAACAAATTAATAGTTGCAATTAAGAAATAAAAAGATAAAGAAAGTCCTGGAGACAAGTAATGAAACCAAATAATAGTTCCTGTTGTTAATACAAAAGTCAGTACTACAAAATAATCCCATTTTTCATATTGATACGAAATCTTAGTTTCTAACATATATAATTTTTATCTAATAGTTATATTGCTCAAAACCAAACATAAAGAGCGACATCTTAATATGAAGATCCTCTTTTAATAATAAAAATACGCTTATTTTTTTATCCGAGTAATTTTTTCCAAATATTCTTCTTGAGATTTATTACCCCAACACTTATTTTTTATCAGTTTCACAACTTTCTCAAGATTCCCCATTAAAGAACGATTTTTAGCCTTTGCTATCTTCATTTTCAATAATACTATTTTATTAAATAAATTATACGGGAAAAGAGGCTCGTGACGTATTTCAAAAGATATTGTATCTGTATCAAATGAAATCTCTTGAAGCTTAGCATCTGTAATATTATAACCTTGTATATAACCACCGCATCGGAAAGTATTCAACTGACGTATATGATAAAAATCCGGATAGTTATACATTACATAGGTTCCATAGGTCTCAAATTCCGAAAACGTAGGTAGCACAGATTCATAGTTTCCCGCATTTATTATTTTCTCATACCAACTATCACCATCAACAGGAGCTCCTTCTATCTCGCCAAGCATTTGCTTCACTATTCTTGAATTGAACATCATATGCTCTGCTATAAAAGAAAAGTTTGTTTTTTTTTGCATTCCCAGTATTCTTTCTATTGTAAAAAAATAATTCTCATTATACTCATATTTTCGAGTAAAATATGGATGGTTCCCATCAAAAAATTCAATATGAGAAAGAGGTAAAGTATCAGCATCCCAAGTCAAGTAATATTCACCTGCATATTTTGTCTTTGCAAAACCTAATTTTAAAAACTGCTGGAAAAACCACCCTGTTGATAAGCCCTCTTTATGCAAACGCAATAATTTTGTTAGCTTATCAAAAGTCAAGCCAGGAATAAGTGTATTTTCATCAAGTACAATACATCGCTCATATCGTTTTAACAAATTTACAAGTTTGTCAATATATCTAACACTAGTTATGATATACACAACATCCGCATCATTAAAACATTGCCTTATATATTTAACAACTTTAGATATAAACCCTATATCTTTTCCTGCTACAGGAATTACAACATCATATTTCATCTGTATTTTTTCTTTTTATCTGTTCATAAACCCCCAATAAATCATTTACTATAGTTTTCAGGTTATGCCTTTTTTCTGCTAGTGTAATTTCTTTCTCACTTATAGATTCTGCTAAATCAATATCCTTTTTCAAACGAATAATGTTCCATGCGGTCTGATATACATCGTTAGCAGGTACTAGCAAACCAGCACCATCTGCTATTAATGAGGGAATTCCACCAACATACGTTGCAATCACTGGCACACCTAAATATTGTGCTTCACAAACGCTATTAGGACTATTATCTATATAGCTCGGATGAACGAAAACATCTGACTTTAATAACTTTTCTGATAGGATGTCCGGCCCCACCTTTCCTCTACAAAACACATTTACCTGTCCGCTCTTTATACCCGTAAATTTCTCTTGTAGATGTATACTATTCATTCCATAAATATTCCATTCAAAATCACCTTTATACGAGGTCTTTAAAATACTAGCAGTTCTTAATATTACATCAGCTCCTTTATATAAGGGAGGTAAAATAGTTGAAGAAATTATCAACTTACGTTTTGAATTACATGTCCATTTAGGAGAATTTGTTATATGGGTGCGTAAGGCTTCCGAGCAATAATAATAAGTAGATTCCGGAGACATGAGTCGAGTCACTTGTCTATCCCATTCAGTTCTTCCAATGAAATACTTGATATGTTTCAGCATATCCCTTTCTCTTGTAGCTTGATGTTTCATAACCACATTCGCACGGCAATAAAGTTTATAATATTTCAACAAATTATAATCAGAAGCTTTCAATATTGAAAATCCGTCCATACCAGCCGGACGAAATGCTTGATAAATGGGATTGATGATTCCCTGAATATGCATTACCACAGGTATACTTATATACTGAGCTATCAGACCATAACAAAGTTCACTTCCCCAACAATGTATAATATCCGGTCTGAAATCACCAATAATCTGCTTTATTTTATGTAGAAAAAAGCCATTCACTTTCTTTTGATTAAAGTACCAAATTCTCTTTTTCCACTTAGCAAATACATAGGATAATATTTTACGCCATCTTCTTCAGATGAACTATCATCTTTCAAGTAAGGAAAAGCAATAGCTAAGTCTATATTCTCTTTTACAATTTCTTTTTGCAAAGTTCTATCCACCCACCGTCTATCATAGATTTACGCTTATACAATGCAGGATTACCACTCAACCAAAGTATCTTCATATTTATAAACTCATTTCTTTTCTTAAATTGTTCCACACGTTCAAACTCATCTTTGTATGACTGTTCATCAATCCAAGAATTCGTCTGTTCATTTAATTCCATATAAAGGAAAAAAGATAATATTATTTCACTACATAAAAATAGGCTTTATTAAACAAGTATGCTATTAAAGTTGTAAGTATACACCATACAATGATACTATCTATCTGCATATACGTTATAAAAACATATCCTACCCTTATATGGGACAAGTAATAGAAGTATGAAATGCCACCTAAAAACAGCAAACATTTGCTTTGCATTTCATATTTTAAATTCAAATATGAACATAAAAATAAAATTGCAATACCTATTATAAAACACGCCCAAAGTATTTTACCCTCACAATACCATGTAAACAAAGAAACGACTACCACTATCCATGATACTTTTGTTCTCTTTGCCACTGCATGCCCAAATAAAAAAGCCCATACATACCTATAATAGTGACCTTCTAACGGACCATAATAAAAATATGCCCATATATAATAAATACAAAAAAATATCGCTAAAAGAATGGTAGTATTTAATTTATATTTACACGATATATAAACTGCAAAATAAAAAATTGTATAAAACATTAATATACAAGCTACATACCAATCCCCCCAGCCTAACATGTTTTTTATTATTGACAACATATCAGACATCGAAAAATTATGCAATTGATGAATCGTTTCGGGTATCCATAGCTGCTTTATTTCTCCAATTGAAAAACAATCGGGCAGAATGACATACAATACTACAGAAATAACAGAAACAAAAAAAAGAGGAACATATATTTTTTTCATCCTATGCCACCACCTATCTAACCCGACCTCTTCTGTACCTTTTTTCAAAGACATTCCATATCCAGAAAAAAACATAAACCAAACTAAACCTATGTTAGCTGTAGTATTCCAAACCACTTTACTAACTCCCCAGGGCATATCAACATCAAATTTTCTCTGTCCCCAATGCCCTAGCAAAATAAGAACACATGCAAGTCCTTTTAATGCAACTGCCATTTGTTTATCTATTACAAATGGTAAATACAATTTATCATATTCTATACTTCTAGACTTCAGACCTATAAAAAACACAGAGATTAAAACTACAATAATAATTATATATTCAATATCATAAAATGTCATGATTCGCCCTCTAGTTATAAATTATTACAAAAAACAGTATTTTACAATAGACTTAAGGCATATATTTTCTAAATCCTTCATCTGGACATTTCTTAAATCCCGAAAAAAAGGCTTCATTAAAACATCGAAACCATCCCCAATCCTTAGCTATAAATAAATAATAATAAGCATTATAAACATAAAAAGAAAAATAGTTCTTCAAACTCATCCGTCCTTTACCGTTAAATACCGTATTTCGCCAATAACAATAACCTTTCCACTTATTGGGAACCGTAACTATTGACTTATTAAATAAGGTTCGTGAAAAAGTCATTTTATCACTAGGATGGTAATGAATAGCAGAAGTTATTGTAACTATAACAGCTCCAGAATCTTTTGCTCTTAATGTATAATTTCTTTCATCCCCCCAAATGAATAATTGAGGTATAGGATAGCCTATCTTATCTACAAGTTTTCTTGATAATAAAATACCATTAAAAGGACAAGAATATTCTGGTACTACATTCCCAAATGTAGCAATCAATTCATCTGATTCAAATCTCCCATGATAATTAAAAGCCAACTTACTGTGATCATCAACAGAAAGAACCATTGGAGACAAAAAATCATACTGAGGATAATACTGCAACAATTGTTTAAGACAATTCTTTTCGGGTATTCCATCATCGTCCATGACCCAATAAGCATCAAATTTTCCACTTTCATGTGCCATTTTTAAACCTGTATAAAAACCACCAGCACCTCCTAAATTCTTTTCTAATCGTACATATTTAAAATTCAATCCTTGTGCTATTTTTTTCATTTTATCAGCCATTTCCAATGTCCCATCTGTAGAAGCATTGTCAATAACATAAATAGTTTCAGGTCTATAGGACTGATTACATATATGTTGAATACAATTAAAAAGTAGTTCTTTCCTATTATAGGTAACAACAATACAAGCTATTCTTTTATCCATACTATATTAACTCAGATACTACAATTCGATAATTAGATACTTTAATTTCTAAGCTATTTCATAATTCTTTCGCATAACATCAATAACTTATTATACCCCCCTTTGAAACCTATACTTTAAAATATTATAATGCAACCTTTTTAGTTCAATTCCCACCATTAATAAAGCATTAACAAAATCAGAATAATACTTTTCAGAAGGTACATAACCTTTAAACGATAACCCTAATTTATGGTATTTAGATTCTGCAAGAGCATGACATTTTAAAACCTCAATACTTAAGACATCTATTTTCTTCAATCTTTTCACAATTTCATTTGCATCCATCGAATCTATAAAAACAAGTCGATATAAAATATTTGCATTCGAATCTCTTAAAATTTGTAAATTATGCATTATAACATCATCATAATCTTCTCTATAATTTTCCTGTTGCAATTTTAAATCAACAATCCATTCATCTACATAAGGTATAACTCCTAATATCCCTCTATCATTTTTACAATACAAAGTAGTTTCCATTGTGCAATTAATCTGTTCGCTATTAAGTATCTCTAAAAGAGGAAGTAAATTTGGAATATGAATAATCGGTTCACCACCGGAAAAAGTAACTCCGCCGCCGCTCAAATAGAATAAATCTTTATCCCTCAATAAATAATTAGCTAATTCCTCAACAGACAATAACCGACTAGTAGCTTCTGAAACTCCAAAAGGACAACACTCCAAGGTATCAAAACCACCATTACGAATACATTTCCTACAAAGTGAAGACGACAAACCTTTCTCTTTGATACATTTCTGATTATCTATAAAAAATAATGGAGAACTATATAAAGTTTCAGGATTACAACACCACGGACAAGAAAAAGGGCATCCTTTCAAAAAGACTGTGGTTCTGACACCCATACCGTCATATACACAACCACGTTGAATAGCCGTAACCTCAAGCTGTTTCATATATCCCCGCACGAGCTATTAAATTATCCTTGTATTCTTCTGGTAAATCATTAAAGTAAGCACTAAATCCCCATACCCTTACCACAAGATCAGGATATTTCTCTGGATGAGATTTAGCATCAACCAAAACCTGCCGATCTAACATATTCAATTGTAATTGAAAAAGACCATGAGAAAAAGCATCACGGATTATTGATACCAACTTTTCAGGTTGCTTTTGATAAGATAAAGGAATAATAAAATCAACTACATTACCATTTAAACAATTATAAGGATAATTCAATCTACCTGCAAACCGGAGTATCTCATTGATATCTATAGAAGAAGAAATTGGTGAAATATGTACAGCATAGGGTTCACCGGATTTTCTTCCATCAAGAGTTGCAGGACTTCCAACAGACTGGAATAAATAAGCAGGAGAACTAAGACCAAACTTCACAGCATTACCATTAGCTCTTAAAGGTTCTATAGCATGACTAACACATTCTATTAACTGATTACAAACATCAAGAACTTCAGCAGACGTAGAACCAAATTTCTCATCACTTGTTCCCAAAAATAATAGTCTCAAATCCTCATACCCTTCATAATTATTGGCAATAGCATTAAGACAATCATCTAAAGTTATCAAGTGCCTATCAAACACATACTTCTTAATATTTAGCAACGAATTAACTAGATTAGGCAATCCTAAAAGTTGCACACCTTGGTACATATATTTAGTTCCTTTATGTGAAAAATCTTTTCCTTTATTCAAACAATCTGAATCAAAAAGCGACATCAACGGCGAGTAATCATAATTCAAATCTTCTATAACTAATGGAACCTCTATAGCTAAGTCGTTCTTTACAGCTAATAACAAAGATTGAAAAGAATAAAAATCTCTCCCCTTTTTTAATACACGATAAAGGGAATCACAGAGCACAATACTTTTAAAAGGATTATTCTGACAAGACGATTTGCCAATTACTAATGGCTCCCAACAAGCTGAAGTTCCTAGATTCCAGACATCCTCACGCTCATAACCAAACTCCACCATATTGTTCATTATCAAAGTTTCATTCATAAATAAAGGAGAACCACAACCATTAGACAAACATTTGATACAAAGATTCCATATTTCAGTAGAAGTTTTGTCATTAACTCTAAATATAAGTTTAGGGTCAGGTACTTTTATTTCCGTAAAGATTTCAAGAAACATATACGTTATGTCATTTTCAACATTATTCCCTTCCTTATCTATACCACCCAGAAGAATATACTGACCAGTATCACCAATAAGTCCTGGACTTTTAAATTTTGTATGATAACCTAGAAGGAGACAAAAATCTTTCAATCTTCTTTTCGCACTTTCATAGGTTTCTATACCTAACTCCACATCTCTTATATAATACTGATTCAATATTAAATCTAAACGTCCTAGACCATTATGCCAATGACGTGCCTGCCAAAACAAAGCATTATAAAACAATATTTTCTGAATAGCCTCATCCAAAGATATACAATCACGATATAAAATCTCTGGGAAAAAAGCAGAAAGAAAATGCTCTCTTTCATTGCAGCTTTGACGTTTCTTTATTTTATTAGCTTTCGCCTCTACCGCATCAATAATACCATATACTGTATCAACAAATTTATCCTCTTCATTGTGAAAAGTAATCTCTTGCTTAATACGACGAAGATCTGATTTCAATACACAACTATAATCAGGTGTTATACTAACAAGAGCAGTAATCCCCTCAGGCAAGAAACGAATTTTTAACGGATCAAACGGATAAATATAATTATAAGCAAATGTAACATCTGATTTTAAAAACATCTTCCGATAAAGCTTGGCAGACAAAAAAGTACCAGGATATTCATCCCTAAAAAATTCTAAATTTAAAAACAGTTCTTTGAATGATACTTTTCCTAACATAATACGCCAAGTATATAATATATTTTTTTGATTCTTTGAAACCAATTTTTTAGCTATAGGCTTTATAAAACTAATATTTTTTTTAAGCAACCACTTTATTTTATTGTTCATTTTTTTAAAATTTTACTTAAAATCAAAGAAAATACCATATTGATAATACTATTTTTCAGAACATATTGCAACACCAAATAAAACAATGTACAAACAATGATACATGTACATATAAAAAACCAATCTTTCACAATAGTACCTATGAAAACACAAATAGGAATAAAACATAAAGCACCCCCCATGGCTTTACCCATATCACTAAAATTAGTAACCCTCACCGATGTGTATTTCCGTACACAAAATTCATTCACTATTAAAATCTGTGTTTCAGCATAAACAGATGAAAATGCAGCTCCTACTGCCCCATATTTCGGAATCAGATACAGATTAAGCAGAAAGTTAGCTATCGCCCCTCCTAAAACACTATATAAAAACTGTCGGTCCTTCCCTATACTGATAAGTACTTGTATACCATTCAAATTATTTAAGCCAATAGAAAGTAAGAGAACAGAAGCTATCTGCATCGGTAATATGGCACCATAGAATTGATTTCCAAAGAAAAGTGGAACAAAACTTGGCGAAACCATTATTATCCCAATCGTCAAAGGAAATGCTAAAAATGAAACAATTCCCAATGATTTGTTCATCAGTTCATTTACTTTATCCGTATCACCTTTATGAATATAGGTTGAAACACGAGGAACAGCCACAACTGATAATGAAGTAGCTACAGGTAATAACGCTTTGATGACATGCATAGCCGAGTTATAATAACCTACTTCTTGATAGGATGACTGAAAACCAAGCATCAAAGTATCTAGCATAGCATATATACTAATAGCCACTGAAGATGCGAACAATAGTAGAACGGCTCTAATATGTTGTGCACATCCCTTAAACTGTATATAGGGGTGAATACCCATTTTGTACAACTTTATATAGTTCCACATTTCATTAGCTATCATGCAAAAACACCAAGAAAAATATAATTCAAAATATCATCTTTCGTCCTTACAAACACAAAAAGTAATAATACACTGATTATCTTAATTAACAAAGAACGAAATGTAATGTATCCAAACTCCTCTCTACCGCTAAAGAACCATTCAACTTTGAAAGGAGTAATATACAAAGCTATGCCAGCAAATAGAAACAACGTTGCATTTTCATTCAATTGGTCTATCAAGTAAACAGACAAAAGGTAAAAAAAACTAACGAACAAAGTTGAAAACAATTCTATTGAGATCATCTGAGATACAAACTCCTCCGATGCCTTCAAATCATTCTGTTTCTTTGCTATTTCCCGAATTCCATACAAAGGAATACCCAAAACAGCAAATAAAGCGAAATAAGATGAATAGGTATTCACAAAATTTGCAATACCTACACCCTCAGGATCTAGAACCCTTGCAATATAAGGTGCCGTAACTAATGGAAACAATACCTTGGATACCTGTAGTAAGAGATTATAAAAGAAGTTCCTCTTAATAGTCTGAGCCATATTCTATTAATATTCATTTAAAACATTCCAATTTTCCAATGCAAAAACTACACAAATTTAGTGAAAGAGTATCTTTAAACCACTACTATCACTCCACCTTCTCAAACGGAAAAGCCTGAAGATAACTAATAGCCACCGTCATATTACCAAAAGCAAACACCAGCTTTGTATTCCGATGCAGACGCATGATACACCCCTCCTTCCCTTGAAAAACACCACCCGTAATACGTATCTTCTGCTTTTTCTGAATATACTCCTCAAGAGGCTTATCCATCAGTTCAATGTTATAAGGCATGGATTCATACAGATAAATAAATTCTTCCATCTGTCTATGGGGAATAACAGCCACGCTATAGGAATTGCGGTCTTTTGCAAGATACTGCCGGGGGAACAGATGAGCAAGGATGAGATTCAACTCATCCAACGGGGCACATACAAACAGATAACCATCACCCGTGATTTCCTTTTCATCCGTCAAAGCGTTCAACTTCTGTACAGAGCCTGTCGCAAACGCCTCCTTTACGGCAAAGGCGGACTCCCGACGGGCCGCATATTCTTCCTTGCTATAAGGACACCGTTCAAAACGTCTTTTATGGTCAGCAGAGGTATATGAAAACACTTTGAAGCAGAAATATCTTTCTTCCTTCATGCCAGACCGGGTATTAATCATCACAGCTCTCCTGCCGGTAAAGATTTCGATATAGCGTTTCAGCTCTCTGTTGCGCAGGAACATATAATACCACTTGTGGTCAGGATATTCTTTTTCTTCCCCCGTCTGTAACGTGGTTATCAGATCTGACCCCTGGTCTGGGCAGGAAGCGATTGAACTGCATGGCAGTAACCTAGGCGCTTTACCCGTTATGTTTTGATTCTGCGGAAAAGAGTATTCAGTACCCAAATCCGCATCATTACAGATTTGCATCAAAACATAAATTATTTATCATTTGTACTTCTAAAATAAAGGCTTGTTGAAGCTTCATTTTTGGGGTTCTCTTAGTAAGAGATCCCCTTCTCTATTTAATTTATTGATAATGTGAAATATACACATCGTAATTCATAACCTTTTACGAACAATTCTCATACATTTCTTGTTAAAAGCATTTTAAAACAACAAAAGATTTCCATTTCTTGGGAATTATAGCTACTTTTGCAACCAAATGGGGATCTCTTACTAAGAGAACCCCATTTTTTATAAAACGAACCATGCTATCAAACAGCTGATTTTCAGATTTATCACACTTATTCATGATAAAAAATAAATTATCCTAAATTAGATATCACACGAAGTCACACAGCATTTCCTAATGGCACGATCCTTTAGATCAGCATTCTGCATATTTCTATATCTCCCCATACTAAAGTCATTCAATATTTTGTATCTATCACCAACAAGGCATATTTTGATTACTTTGCCGAATATTGAATATTCCCCCAGCTCTTATGTTAGGATTTTAGAAATATTTCTCCGAAAATGATCTGATTTTATCCAAGCCAATAGAACATTCAGGCTGTCATCCTACAGCCTGAATGAATACTTCCCCTACAGCCCCCTTAAAATAATCTGATTGGCTCTGTCTATCTGTGAAGTGGAGATGGATGCCAGATAAATATGAGTGGTCTTTTCATTATCGTGCCCCAACCCTTCGCGGATGATGTCTGTAGACACCTTCCTGTCCTGCGCTATGCTGGCCCAGCTATGGCGCGCCACATAGAAAGTCAACGGCGCCTTTAATTCCAGCCGCAAGCCTATTTTATTCAAGCCCCGTCCTATCTGCTTGGCCCTCAGTTTATATTGCTTGCGGTCATTTATGTCACAATACCGCAAGATAGGCAGCAGATACTCGGAACTGTCATCCTTGTATTTATCCACAATCTCCTGCATCAGCTCCTCCCACAGAATAGTCAGCCGCTGCCCGGTCTTTTTCCGGCTGTATGTCAGAATTCCATTCTGGAGATTGCTCTTTTTCAAGTGTGCCATATCAATAAACGACATGCCCCGGGTATAGAAACTGAAAAGGAAAATATCCCTTGCCAGCTCCAACTGGGGTTCGAATGACAAATCAAGCTCCTTGATCATTTTGATGATTTTAAAAGGAACGGCCCGTTTTACGGTCTTGTCTATGCCGGTATAAACATGTTTGAAAGGTTTTTTGTCGGTGGTATAGCCTTGCTCTACAGCCAGGTTATACACACTCCGCCAGATTCTCATATAATAGGAAGTACTGTTCTTTACCAAGCCTTTCTCTTTCAGATAGGCTTCATACATCTCCATCAGCTCCGAATCAAAGGCTTCAAAACTCAGATCCTCATTCTTTCTGAATTGGATAAAGCTGTTCATTGTCGAGGTATAGCCTTCTGCCGTCCGTCCCCTTTTCTGCCGCTCCAGTTTATTGATACATCGTTGCATGAAGTTGAACACACTCTCTACAGAAGGGATTTTCCGGAAAGAAGCCACGATATCATCAATGGTGTATTCCACACCGGTCCGCTCCAGATCATTGATAATACCTTGTAACCGCGTCATCTCCCAATTCGTCTGGTCACGTATCAGCAGAAGACGCGCTTTACATTCAGACTGTGTTGAAATAAGCAGACTGCCGGTGAAGTCGTCCCACTCGGAAGGCATGATCCGGTAAGAAGTCTTGATGAGCCGTGTCAGTCTGTAATGAATAATTTGATAACTTAATACGCCCTTTTTTCCTTTTACGCTCGATGGGCGGAATTTCAATTTAATGGATGCCATATTTCTTTTCTATATTATGGTTTTGTTATTCAAAACGAATATAGCAATATGGCATCAGGTACACTGTTGCACCTCCGGTTATTCTACCCTTCTATCTCGCTCAGTTCCAACCAGCGCATGGTCTTTTCATCAATCAAATCATTCAGTTCCGGCAACCGTTTGGATTTCTCCGTCAGTTCCTCCACTCCCAGCGTACCGCTGCAAAGGGCGGCTTCTATATCGGCCTTCTCCTGCTCCAGCCCGGCTATTTCTTGTTCCAGCTGCTCGAACTCTTTCTTTTCCTTGAAAGACATCTTCCGCTTGTCATTCAAGCGCACGCGAGCGGTCTTTTCCTCTTTTGGCTTTTCCGCCTCTTTCTCGCGCTGCTCTTTCGCCTCGCGCCAGTCACGATAATCGGAGTAGTTACCCGGAAAATCACGAATGTCTCCCTGTCCCTTGAATACCAGCAAGTGATCTACCACCTTGTCCATGAAATAGCGGTCGTGGCTTACTACGATTACACAACCCTTGAAGTTCTGCAAATATTCTTCCAAAACCTGAAGGGTGATGATATCGAGATCGTTGGTAGGCTCATCCAGCACCAGGAAGTTGGGATTACGCATCAGCACCGTACACAGGTACAGGCGGCGGCGTTCTCCCCCACTCAGTTTATATACATAGCTATGCTGTGTTTCGGGGGTAAACAGAAAATGTTGCAGGAACTGGGATGCGGTCAGTTTCTTGCCATTTCCCAGCTCGATGACTTCGGCAATATCCTGCACCACGTCGATGACCTTCATTTGCTCTTCAAACTTCAGGCCGTCCTGAGAATAGTATCCGAAACGGACTGTCTCACCGATATCCAGTGTTCCACTGTCCGGCTTCTGTTCGCCCATCAATATTTTAATGAATGTGGACTTTCCCGTACCATTGTTTCCCACGATGCCCATCTTCTCATAACGGGCAAAGATATACGAGAAATCTTCCAGAATCTTCAAATCACCGAAACGCTTGTACAGATGATCTGCCTCAAAAATCTTGGAGCCGATGTAAGAGGCTTTCATATCCAGTTTCACATTGCCATCGTTGAAACGCTGCTTCGCCACTTTCTCCAGTTCGTAGAAAGCTTCTTCCCGATAACGCGCTTTATGTCCGCGTGCCTGAGGCATACGGCGCATCCACTCCAGCTCTGTGCGGTACAAGTTATTGGCACGGGCTATTTCGGCATTGGTCGCCTCGATACGCTCCTGCCTCTTTTCCAAGTAATAGCTGTAGTTCCCTTTATATGAATAGACCTGCTGATTGTCTATCTCGATAATTTCAGAGCAGACGCGGTCCAGGAAATAACGGTCGTGCGTCACCATGAGCAGACTGATGTTTCCCCGGCCGAGATACCCCTCCAGCCACTCCGTCATATCCAGATCAAGATGGTTGGTAGGCTCGTCCAAAATCAGGAAATCGGGTTCGGTTATCAGCACATTCGCCAAAGCCACCCGTTTCAACTGACCTCCGGAAAGATGTTTGATCTGCTGGCTGAAATCCCGGATTTTTAATTGAGAAAGGATTTGTTTCGCCTTCCGTTCATAATCCATGCCTTTTCGTGCTCCATCCGTGCCAACAGCTCTTCCAGTCCCGGATTGCCTTCGGTTTCCATGCAGCTTTCATATTCTTTGATGAGTTCCACCGTGCTGTTTCCGTGATAGAAACAGGCTTCGAGCACGGTCAGGTCTTCGGGATAATGTGGGTCTTGCTCCAAATAGCCCACCCGCAGATCACGACGAAAGACGATGCTTCCTTCATCATATCCCTCCTTACCGGCTATTATATTAAGTAAGGTAGTCTTGCCTGTACCGTTCTTTGCTATCAGACCGATGCGTTGTCCTTCGGCCACTCCAAATGAAATCTTCCGGAACAATACCAAGTCACCGAATGATTTGGTAAGCCCGTCTACTTGCATATATGGGGTCATTATTTGTCTATTTATTTAAATCATCCAACACTGCCTCCGCCTCTCGCTTAATTTTCCTGAATTCAGATTTCAAGTCGCAGGGGAGTCCCTTTTTAGCTTTTCCCCACACCAGTGCGCAGGTCCAGCACCATATCCGAACACATAAACTGCAAGGCGGGATATTCTTTCTGTCCCTCAATGACAGTCACCCATTCCATACCTTCCATCTCATTCACCAGAATGGCTCCGAAGGCAATACCGAAATTCTCCCACGCCATACGCTGCTGGGTCTGGAAACGTCCGCTGTCCATTACTTGCTGTATACTGTCAATATCGCTCTCCGACGCAGTAAAATCCTTGGTGAGTTGCTTTTTAATCGTGGTAGAAGCCCACTCAAAGGCGGTGTTCACCTCCCCGATTTCCAAAACACGGATCGGAATGATCTCACGCGGGTGACTTACACCTTCTTTGCGGATCTGTAAAGACCGGATGATTTCTTCTGCCGGATGCTTGTCTCCTCCTTTGGACACGGTAAAAGAACATTCGAAAGAGAGATTCTCCTCTCCTGTCATCCAGATATGAGTGGTGTACCAGGCGCCTTCTTCCTGAAAAGTTTCCGCGCTGTAAGCACAATCCCACTTGCCCACTTTCACCAGGGCGGAAGAGGTATTTTCTTTCAATTCGTATGCGATGCACTGCGGACCATAGTCAGCTGCTTCATCCTTATAAGCAGATATGCGGAAATTACCTGTCCACCGGTCAGGGTTATAGAATAAAAAACTCTCTTCTGTATCTTCAAACTCGTGCCAGCCCATCGGGTATTCCAATGAGAACCAGCCACCGGGAGAAATGTATTTCATAGTCTCTATCTTTTTAATTCATTACTAACGGAAACGATTGTTTTACTTCACCGGCAATATCTCAATCCAGTAATCATCAGGATCATTGATGAAATACAAGCCCATAGCGGTGTTCTCGAAGCAAACACATCCCATTTCCTTATGGAATTTACGAACTTCGTCATAATCACCTTCCACACGCAGACACAGATGGCTTTCGTTCTCACCCAACTCGTATGGCTGGGTATGATCACGCAACCAAGTCAGTTCCAACAAGAAATTGCTGTGGTCATCGGCCATATACACCAGCACGAAGGAACCGTCCGAAGCTTCCTTACGATGAGACTCATGCAAACCTAATGCTGTTTCATAAAACTTGATACTCTTGTCCAGATCAGTTACATTGATATTGAAATGATCAAATCTTCCTTTTACTTTCATATTGTGTTATTCTTTTGTTATTCAATCTCTATTTTTTGTCCGCGATGCGTCAATGACACAAAACGCACTCCATGCGCTTCGGCAAAGTCGCAGAAAGCATTTGCCTTGGCATACTCCGGTGTGAAATGCATGGGTACAAAGATATGAGTTTTTATCTTTGTTACAAACTGTCCGGCACCCCGCATGTATTCTTTTCCCAAACGGGGATCAACGGGAAACATGGCCACATCCACTTCGGGCGTATAGGCGTAAAGATCATCCAGCTCATGCAGGAAATTCTTCTCGGCCCCCTTCCACTCCGCTCGGTACTCTCATCCATCCAATGCCAGTTATTCAAATCACCGGCATGAAAAATCTTTTTTCCACCTGCCTGAAGCAAAAACGATACTCCCACATCCGTGGAACCGAAAGCACGCACGCTCAATGTTTCATCCTTATATTCCTCTCCTTTTTTCAGCCAGACGGCATCTTCTTTCTGCGCCCTGCGATGACGCAAAATGTCTTTCGAGAAAATATAGATGATATCCGGCCGCTGTTCACGCCATTGCAATACCTCTTTATTAAAATGATCCGGATGAAAATGACTGGCCAGCACATACAGTTTTCCGGGTCTCCGCAATAATTCGCTGTGTACGATTCCTTCCGGCATTCCGGCCTCTTGATTGCTGAAAGTCCCATCCATCAGCCGGTTCAAATCCGACTGCGCCTGTCCATCCTCCGAATCACGGTAATAATCCATGATTACAGTGAAGCCATCGCCTGACAAGGCGAATCCGCTATGATATATATAAGTAAGTTCCATATCCATACAACAAATTTATTTACCGATAGGTTGTACCTGCGCACGGGTCTTTTTATCAATTTCCAGAAACATATAATTCACTTTACCCGAATGTATCAGGGAGTCATTCTCCCGGTATTTCCTCGTAGCGTATTCCTTTGATTTCTCGTAGGTCAGTTTCGACATCTGGTTCTGGGATTTGCCCACCATGGTAGAATCCAGCTTCTCATCCGGAAAGAAATCATCCAGATTCACATCCCCTATCATCGTGGTTTCCAGAAAATTCATATTCTTGTGTGATTTGTCTGTGTAATAACCCACAAACATATGTCCCGGAATACGCACCAGAATAGGATTGATATTGATGGCTTTCATCAGTGAAGCCAGCAACACGCTGCCATCCACACAGTTTATCTGCGAGGATTCCAGCGCATCGTCCAAGGTACGGACGCGCTGTGTATAAACCACATTGGACGAAAGACTGGTATTGGTGGTGGAGCTATACTTAAAGTTCCGCTTTTGCAACACATTCCACAATGCATAGACCTGTTTGTCCACATTCTCCGACTGGTGTGCATTACCTTGATACCCAAGAAAACGATTGACGATACGTGTATCCAAGGCTTCACGCAATAATTTGTCAATCTGAGGATGCTCCTCGTTGACGTAGGCCGCAAAAAACTCTCCCGTATCGTGAAACTTCATTTTATCGTCCACGTATCCTAAAGGACACTCATTAATACTGCGCATTGAGATGGTTTTCAAACGCTGTGGAAGTTCTTTTTTATTCAATTCCGCCTTGACGGAGATGCTAACGGGCACTGCCTGATTATTATCACGCAAAGCCTGATAGTTCCATATAATATCCGGAAAAACCAGATATTCTTTCCCCGCCTTGGGTAAAATAAACTCAGATACAGACTGAGAGAAAAAAGGAGTCTCGGCCACTTCTATACGCAATTTGCTATTGGCATAACTGTTCTTCAGCCGGATGGCGATACACGACTTAGGATTTCCGATATAATCGGAATCGGCAGGTACGATTAAATTGGCATCTGTGGTTGCGGTAGAGAGAATGGTTGCTGGAAAAATATTACCACCCAGCTGTCGGTAATCTCGAACCCGGATTTAAAAGGCTCATACCGATAAATAAAGACTGAAAATGCCATTACCAGTATAGCAGATAATATTAATGTGGACCATTGCCACTTGTCCAGTTGTTTCATATTCCACTTTTCTACGCTATCTGTTAATCAGTTGTTTTTATGATTCCCCATCCACCATCATTCACTACAGACTACACTGATTGACACAGGTTCCATACCAAGCGATTGCTTTTCAATAGAAATAATCTGCATCAATCCGTGCAATCGGTGACGAAAAGCTCATTATCTCACTGCGATGCTCTCTATCTCCACAAGCGCCCCTTTCGGCAAAGCCTTAACAGCTACAGCAGAACGGGCAGGGAAATCTCCTTCGAAATACTTGGCATAAACAGCGTTCATTTCAGCAAACAAAGACATATCTGCCAAAAATACGGTTGTTTTTACGATATTAGCAGTAGTCAGACCAGCTTCTGCCAATACATTCTTGATATTCTCAAAAACCTGAATAGTCTGTTCAGTCACTCCTCCCGGAACAAATTCACCGGTAGCAGGATCAACAGGAATCTGACCTGACAAGAATACCATACCATTCACTTCAACAGCTTGACTGTAAGGACCTATAGCAGCAGGAGCCTTTTCCGTAAAAATCACTTTTTTCATCTTTTTTCTATTTATAATTAAGTAAAAATCAAATTTGACGGGCTAAATTAGTATTTTTTTCGCTATTTCATGCAGACTCTGCTGAACAATCTGATCTATTTTTACGTTCATTTAACATCAGGGTTTTCACAGACAGAAAGGATGTTTCCAAACGTCGTTTTTTTTATTAATTTCATTAAATTCGGCAAAAAATCTTCTGTAATATGCATGAGATTAAAAAAAAATATCTACTTTTGTCCTCGGTAAATACGTCAGTTCCCTATCCGGGAAAGTCTGTTTACTTCCTGATAACAATCAAAACAACATCAATCCCATAATCGTAATTATGAGTGCATTTCCCCCTTCTAACACATTTTCGTGTAGATTGCGCTCCTTAATTATACCATTAAAAGATTATAAAGAAATATATTACTAATAACTATACTCTATGTATAACATTATTCAATTAAACGACAAAGACTTGTCGGAATTACAATCGATTGCCAAAGAGTTGGGTATCAAGAAAACAGACTCTCTAAAAAAAGAAGATCTGGTTTATAAAATTCTGGACGAGCAAGCCATAGTCGGAGCAACCAAAAAAGTAGCGGCAGAAAAAGCCAATGAAAGTCAACCCCGTAAAAGATCACGTATCAACGTTAAAAAAGACGGTGACAAGGTCTATACTGCAACCAAGGACAAGGCACAGAAGCTGGAAGCCAATACCCCGCAACCTGCCGCCACAGCTGCCGAAACAGTAAAAGAAACTGCTCCTGTAGCGGTAACACCACAAACAGAAACCGTAGCCGAAACAAGCACGGAAGAAAAAACACCTAAAAAAAGAGGACGCAAACCGGGTAGTAAGAAAGTAACAGCCAAGACAGAAGAACAACCTGCAACGGAAACGAAAGAAACCGCAAAAGAGGAAGTGAAAGCTGAAGCACCGGCGAAACCGACACCCAAAAAAGCAAAAAAAGAAGAAACACCGGCTATTCCCGAAGAAAAAGAAGTGATTCTTCCCGAACTGGAATTCGGCAGTGAAACCGATGATTTTATTCCTATCGAGGATCTTCCTTCAGAAAAAATAGAACTTCCTACTGAGTTGTTCGGCAAATTTGAGGCTACCAAAGTAGAAACACCGGCTCCGGTACAGACACCTGCCCCCAAATTCCAACCACGCCAGCAGCGCGATCAAAATCAGAAGTATAACAATCCGCGCAACAACAATTACAACAATCCTCGTCAGGCAAACAATAATAACAATACGACGGCTGAGGGAGAAGCGTCTGCCAGCATTCCTCAACAACCGGAACGCAAACAGGTGGAAAAGCCTTACGAATTTGAAGGTATCCTGACCGGTACCGGGGTATTGGAAATCATGCCCGACGGATACGGCTTCCTCCGTTCATCCGATTACAACTATCTTTCCTCACCCGATGATATTTACGTTTCACAATCGCAAATAAAACTGTTCGGTTTGAAGACCGGTGATGTAGTGGAAGCTCTATCCGTCCGCCGAAAGAAGGAGAAAAATATTTCCCGTTGGTAAAGGTGGAAAAGATAAACGGTCTGGATCCCGGATTGGTACGTGACCGCGTTCCGTTTGATCACCTGACCCCGCTGTTCCCCGATGAAAAGTTCAAACTTTGCAAAGGAGGATATAGTGACAACCTTTCAGCCGTGTGGTAGATATGTTCTCACCTATCGGTAAAGGACAGCGTGCTTTGATTGTGGCGCAGCCCAAAACCGGTAAGACGATCCTGATGAAAGACATCGCTAACGCAATAGCAGCCAACCATCCGGAAACGTACATGATCATGCTGCTTATTGACGAACGTCCCGAAGAAGTGACAGATATGGCGCGCAGCGTAAATGCCGAAGTGATCGCTTCTACATTTGACGAACCGGCAGAACGTCACGTAAAGATTGCAGGTATCGTACTGGAAAAAGCGAAACGCATGGTAGAATGCGGTCACGATGTGGTAATCTTCCTCGACTCTATCACCCGACTGGCACGTGCATACAATACGGTTTCTCCTGCTTCCGGCAAGGTATTATCCGGTGGTGTGGATGCAAATGCCCTGCATAAGCCCAAACGTTTCTTCGGTGCTGCCCGTAACATTGAAAACGGTGGCTCGCTGACCATTATCGCAACCGCACTGATTGACACCGGTTCCAAGATGGATGAAGTAATCTTCGAAGATTCAAGGGTACAGGTAATATGGAACTCCAGCTGGACCGCAACTTGAGCAACAAACGTATCTTCCCGGCAGTAAACATCGTGGCATCAAGCACCCGCCGCGACGACTTGCTGCTCGACAAGACTACTTTGGACCGTATGTGGATTCTCCGCAAATATCTGGCAGATATGAATCCTATCGAAGCAATGGATTTTGTAAAAAGCCGTTTGGAAAATACCAAAGACAACGAAGAATTCCTGATGAGCATGAACTCATAAAAAATAAATCTTTTTTATTAAATGACGCAGGCTGTACCTTTTCATTAAGGTATGGCCTGTTTTTTATTATACTTCAATCAATATGTCAATGCATCAATTTGCTAATATGCCCATTACCACGTAGAGTAGAATGCAGCAAATTGACACATTAGCAAATTATCCAATGGGTACAAAAACAGATTCCTTCCGTCTGATTAAAAAGACCTTTAAATCCGGCGAACCCATGAAAACAAAAATGATCTGCTTTATCGCATTTATCAGTTATACCTTTTATTTAACCGCAGGAGATATTTATGTTTCTCCTTACGGTAACGACAAAGCTGCCGGTACACGCCAATCTCCCCTCCAGACTCTGGAACAAGCCATCAAGCAAGCGCGCGAATGGAGAAGATTGCAATCACCCGAAACAACCGGAGGCATAAATATCCTATTGGAGGAAGGAATATACCCACAATATAAAAGCCTGTTCATCCGCCCCGAAGATAGCGGGACAACAGACTCTCCCACTCGTATCACCACTGTTCCCAATGCCCATGTAGTCTTAAGTGGCGGAGTTCCTGTGACAGGTTGGGAACAAGGATGCGAAGATACCAGAATACCAAAAACACTTAGAAATAAAATATGGGTAGCGGAAGCGCCCCGTATGGGAAACAGGATATTGGAAACCCGACAAATGTGGGTCAACGGAGCAAAAGCACAGCGGGCCGCACAGTTTCCCGACGGAGTAATGGAACGCATGATTGATTTTAACCCTGAGGAAGAGACGATCACCATTCCCACTCCACAAACAGCAGGGTTAAATACCGCTTCACAAGTAGAGATGATCGTTCACCAACGTTGGGCCATCGCCATACTGAGAGTGAAGGAAATGATTACTGAAGGAGCAAAAACAGTTGTCCGTTTTCATGATCCCGAAAGCCGGTTGGAGTTTGCCCATCCCTGGCCTCAACCTGTCATTGACGGAGAAAAAGGAAACTCCTCCTTTTGTCTGGTCAACGCTTTGGAGTTATTGGACCAGCCCGGAGAATGGTATCAGGATTATCCTTCCGGACGCATCTATTATTACCCGCGTCCTCACGAAGACATGACGAAGGCGCAAGTCATTATCCCGGCTTTAGAAACCTTGCTAACGGTAAACGGCACTTTGGAACGTCCGGTAAGGAATATACATTTTCAAAATATATCTTTCGAACATACTTCATGGATGCGCCCCTCTTATCAAGGACACGTTACATTGCAAGGAGGTTTCCATCTGCTGGATGCTTACAAACTACCCATACCGGGGCTGCCTGAAAAAGCGGAACTGGAAAACCAGGCATGGATAGGCAGACCCAAAGCTGCAATACAGATAAAATGCGGTAATAACATCAATTTCAACCATTGCACATTTCAGCACTTGGCAGCTACGGGAGTAGATTATGAACGCGCCGTATCGGCTTCCATTGTCGAGAATTGCCATTTCACCGATATTGGTGGAACAGCCTTACTGGTGGGCACCTTTCCCGATGAAGGATTTGAAACCCATGTGCCTTATACACCTTTTCATGAACAGGAATTATGTACGGGAATCACCATACGGAACAATCTGATTGAGGAAGTGACCAATGAAGATTGGGGAGGTGTAGGCATCGGAGCCGGATATGTAAAGAATATCCATATCATACATAATGAAGTCTGCCACGTCAATTATTCAGGTATCTGTGTGGGCTGGGGATGGACCTGCTGGAAAGCGGAATGAGGGCAATCGGATTGAAGCCAATTACGTCCACCACTTTGCCCGGAGGCTGTATGATGCAGGAGGACTTTATACCCTCTCCAACCAACCCGGCTCCGTGATGCGCAATAACCGGATTGAACATTTAATCGACGCGCCATACGCTACCAACGACCGTGCGTTTTACATCTACTTTGATGAAGCGACGGATGGCTATACCATAGAAAACAACTGGTGTCCGTCCGAACGTTTCGACTTCAACCGTCCGGGACCTCATAATGTGTGGAAGAAGAATGGTCCGCAAGTAGATGAAAGTATAAAACAAAAGGCAGGCAGGGTCGCCTTGAATCCCCCTTATGCCACCGGATGGGCACATTGAGTCCTCCCCTACAGCAAAGGAAAACAACCGAAAATCATTATAAAAACAAAATAACAAAAAAAGAATGAAACCAACCAATTACCACTTATTCGATTTTCTGGACTTTGATCCTGATCTGTCAAGAGACGAATCATTATGGAAAGCATACAAGCCCGCCGCAGTCTATGAAAAAGATGGAGATATCTGCATAAGTGTCCCCTTCCAAAAGCAAGTGCTCTCTAACGATATGGCACCCGATACTGCATTCCCCCGTGAAGAATATACGCTGGTCATCCGTCAATATACCTCAGGCATCACCCGGCTCTTTATCGGATTCGGTGAAGAAAGCATGACGGATCAATCAGAAATGCTTCAATTCAGCGACCGGATAAAGAAACTTCCTTTGCAAGTAACACAAGTAGAAGGTGAATGGATTATCTCCACCCAAGACGGAATACAACGGGCACTTATCAATATAAAGCCTCCGGTATTAGACCGTTGGAGCGAACTCCTGCCCGATCCTCAAGAAACATTGGATCTTCGCCTTTACCCTGACGGCAAACGTGAAATCCGCCTGGCTGCCTACGACCACTTCTCCCCTCCCCGTTACGATGCGCTGCCATTGGCTTTCTGCAAACGAAACGGAATGAAGGAACGTGCCACTCTTTCCTTTGAATCAAAGCCTGATGAATGTTTTGCCGGAACAGGGGAACGCTTCGCAAAAATGGACTTAAGCGGACAAACTTTCTTCTTAAAGAATCAGGATGGCCAAGGTGTAAACAACCGCCGTACTTATAAGAATATTCCTTTCTACCTCTCCAGCCGGATGTATGGAACATTCTATCATACCTGCGCCCATAGTAAACTGTCATTGGCAGGACAATCCACCCGCTCGGTACAGTTTCTGAGCGATCAGGCCATGCTGGACGTCTTCATCATAGCAGGTAATACTATGGAAGAAATCCTCCGGGGCTACCGGGATCTGACCGGATATCCTTCTATGCCTCCCCTCTGGAGCTTCGGCATCTGGATGAGCCGCATGACTTATTTCAGTGCTGATGAGGTTAATGAGATATGCGACCGGATGCGTGCCGAGCATTACCCCTGCGATGTAATCCACCTGGACACCGGCTGGTTCAAGACCGACTGGCTGTGCGAATGGAAATTCAACGAAGAACGCTTTCCCGATCCAAAGGGTTCATCCAAGGCCTGAAGAAAAAAGGATACCGCGTATCCTTATGGCAACTCCCCTACGTGGCCGAAAACGCCGAACAGATAGACGAAGCACGCAAAAACGATTATATAGCTCCGCTAACAAAGAAACAAGATTCGGAAGGTTCCAATTTCTCCGCTTTGGACTATGCCGGAACCATTGACTTCACTTATCCCAAAGCAACCGAATGGTATAAAGGACTGCTGAAGAATCTGCTGGATATGGGCGTGACCTGTATCAAAACCGATTTTGGAGAAAACATCCACATGGATGCTCTCTATAAAGGCATGAAACCCGAATTGCTGAACAACCTGTATGCATTGCTTTATCAGAAAGCCGCTTATGAAATCACAAAAGACATTACCGGTGACGGCATTGTATGGGCACGCTCGGCATGGGCAGGATGCCAGCGCTATCCGCTGCATTGGGGAGGTGACTCATGCAGTTCATGGGATGGGATGGCAGGCTCACTGAAAGGCGGCTTACATTTCGGACTCTCCGGATTTGCATTCTGGAGCCATGATGTTCCGGGATTCCATACATTACCTAACTTCATGAACTCTGTAGTAGCCGATGATGTATACATGCGCTGGACACAATTCGGCATATTCTCCTCACACATCCGCTATCACGGAACAAACAAACGTGAGCCGTGGCATTATCCGGCTATTGCTCCGATAATAAAAAAATGGTGGAAATTACGCTATACACTTATACCTTATATTATAGCACAAAGCCGGAAAGCTATCTCAAGCGGAGCACCTCTCTTGCAAGCTCTGATTTTTCATCACCCTGAAGACAAGCTGTGCTGGCACATCGACGATGAGTACTATTTCGGTAACGACTTCCTGGTAGCTCCGGTCATGAACAGTGAAAACCGCCGTGACGTCTATCTGCCCGAAGGACAATGGGTGAATTTCTTCACTGGTGAAGTGCTGGAAGGAGGACGTTGGTTAAAAGACCTGGATGTCCCCTTGGACGAAATGCCCGTATATGTACGTCAGGGAGCGACTATTCCTGTTTACCCGGATGAGGTGGAGTGTACGGATGAGATGGATTTAAGTAAGAGCGTTGAATTGCACATTGACAATCATTTTAAAGGAATATTTAAAGACTAACGAACATGGAAACTTGGAAAACAAATTTAGAAGAAACAAAAAAGCGATATATAGATTGGTGGAATCATAAAGGAATCATACTGAATATGTGGGAACACTTCCAAAAGGGAGTGAAGCCCCACGCAGATATTCCAGCACCGGCGCCGGCGAAAGATTTGAATCAAAAATGGTTCGACCCACAATGGCGTGCAGAATATCTGGATTGGTACGTAGCGCACAGCAGCCTGAAAGCAGATATCCTGCCGGTTGCCAATACCCAGTTAGGCCCCGGTTCACTGGCAGCTATTTTAGGAGGCGTATTCGAAGGAGGAGAAGATACAATCTGGATTCATCCTGATCCGGATTTCAACGATGAAATTGTTTTCAATCCCGAGCACCCTAACTGGATTCTGCATAAGGAATTACTGAAAGCATGCAAAGCGAAGGCAAACGGTCATTATTACGTAGGAATGCCCGATCTGATGGAAGGCCTGGATGTGTTGGCCGCACTGAAAGGTACGGATAAAGTGTTGCTGGATACTGTAATGCAACCCGAAGTACTGGAACAGCAGATGCAACAGATTAATGACATCTACTTCAAGGTGTTCGATGAACTTTACGATATCATCCGTGAAGGGGACGAAATGGCCTTCTGCTATTTCTCTTCATGGGCACCGGGAAAGATGAGCAAGCTTCAAAGCGATATCTCCACCATGATCAGTGAGGATGATTATCGTCGCTTCGTGCAACCGTTCATCCGCGAACAATGCCAAAAGATAGACTATACCCTGTATCATCTGGACGGTGTGGGCGCCATGCATCATCTGCCTGCCCTTCTTGAAATTGAGGAACTGAATGCCATTCAATGGACTCCGGGCGTAGGTGAGCCACAAGGAGGATCACCTAAATGGTATGACCTTTACAAGAAAATCCTTGCCGGTGGAAAGAGTATCATGGCATGTTGGGTAACTTTGGATGAACTGAAACCTTTATTGGACAACATTGGAGCGGACGGTGTACATCTGGAAATGGATTTTCATAATGAACAAGAAGTGGAACAAGCCATGCGCATTGTCGAAGAATACTCCTCTTCATCACCTGCCGCATCCAAAGAAAGCCTTTCGAAAGAGGAAGCCGCTGCAACGAAACAAGAAACAATTATAATCAAAAGTCCCGAAGCCGCCGAAGATGAAGCTCTAAAACCTTTGTTCAACGCCATTGTGGACGGAAAGCTGGAACCGGCCGTAGAAGTAACCAAAAAGGCCATAGCCGAAGGCATACAACCCCAAGAAATTATCAATAATTACATGATAAAAGCTATGGGGGAAGTAGGACAACGCTTCCAAGATGGAAAAGCATTTGTTCCCCAACTGCTGATGGCAGGACGCGCCATGAAGGGAGCTTTGGAACTTCTGAAACCTTTATTGCAGGGAAGTGCAGCAACTACCATAGGCAAGGTAGTCATCGGAACTGTCAAAGGTGATCTGCATGATATCGGTAAAAACCTGGTGGCATCCATGCTTGAAGGTTGCGGCTTTGAAGTCATTAACATAGGTATCGACGTATCTTGTGACAAGTTCGTGGAAGAGGTCAAGAAAAACAAGGCAGATATCTTGTGTATGAGTGCTTTGCTGACAACAACCATGACTTATATGCAGGATGTCATCAACGCCCTGGAAGCAGCCGGTATCCGTAATCAAGTGAAAGTGATGATAGGCGGCGCTCCCGTAAGCCAGGGATTCGCCGATGAAATAGGTGCGGACGGGTATAGCGACAATGCCAATACGGCCGTAGCGGTAGCCAAGGAACTGATGGGGCTTCATAAATAAACGGAATATTCATCTTAATCTGATACATGAATTATGCACGCTAATTATTTAGATACATTAGATTGGGGCATTCTTATTGCCTACTTTCTGATTCTTATAGGCATCGGCATATGGGCCAGTCTGAAACGCAAAAAAGGCAGTAGCCTTTTTCTTGCCGAGCGTTCCCTGAAGTGGCATCACATCGGTTTCTCCATGTGGGGAACCAATGTGGGCCCTTCCATGCTGATAGCCTCCGCCAGTGCCGGATTTACCACCGGTATCGTTTCAGGTAATTATGCCTGGTATGCGTTTGTTTTCATCTGCTTGCTGGCTTTTGTCTTTGCCCCTCGTTACTTAGGAGCACGTATCACCACCTTGCCGGAGTTCATGGGGCGGCGTTTCGGACAGTCCACCCGCAACATTCTTGCCTGGTACACCATTGTGACAATCCTTATCTCGTGGCTTGCCCTGACCTTATTCGCCGGAGGTATCCTTATCCGTCAGGTTTTCGATATTCCCATGTGGCAGTCAGCATTAATCCTGCTCGTTATCTCCGCATTCTTCACCATGGCCGGAGGGCTGAAAGCGGTAGCCTATACCAATGTATTCCAAATGCTTCTGCTTATTTTCGTATCGGCCACGCTTACTATAGCAGGTCTTTACAAAGTGGGTGGCGTCAGCGCATTGGCCGAAGCGGTTCCGGCCGATTACTGGAACCTGTTCCGCCCGAATGACGATCCCGCCTTCCCGTGGCTGCCCATTATTCTGGGGTATCCCATCATGGGAGTCTGGTTCTGGTGCACAGACCAATCCATGGTACAGCCTGTATTGGCTGCTAAGAATCTGAAAGAAGGCCAAATGGGTGCCAACTTCACCGGTTGGTTGAAGATACTGGATGTTCCTCTCTATATCCTTCCGGGTATCATCTGTCTGGCACTCTACCCGGCTTGAAGAACCCCGATGAAGCCTACATGACTATGGTCACTAACTTATTTCCTGTAGGCATGGTGGGGTTGGTACTCGCCGTATTGACCGCCGCACTGATCAGCACTGTCGGCTCTGCCTGAATGCGCTGAGTACCGTCTTCACGATGGATATCTATGTCAAGAAATTCAGACCGCTTGCCAGCCAGAAAGAGATCATCCGTACAGGGCATGTGGTTACAATGGCGGGAGCACTGATTTCGGTGATCATCACCATTGCCATAGACAGTATCAAAGGATTGAATCTGTTTAATGTATTCCAATCGGTACTGGGATTTATCGCACCGCCTATGGCGGCTGTTTTCCTGTTCGGCATCTTCTGGAAACGAACTACCACGATGGCTGCCAACATGGCATTGACATTTGGTACGGCGTTCAGCATGGGAGTGGGCATTCTCTATTTATGGGTATTTCCTGCAGAAAAATATACAGCATGGCCTCACTTCATGATGCTGTCTTTCTACCTGTTCGTTGTCATCAGCGCAGGCATGATTTTGGTATCCTTATTGGATAAACGCCGGCAAGAATGTACATTAAACATGAAGAAAGTCATGGAGAAACCGGCCAAATCGGTTATCCTTGCATGGACGCTACTGACTATTATCATGATCGGGCTTTATCTATTCTTCAATGGGCATTAAAAGAAGGTGCAGAAGGCTGAAAAGATTGTATTTTTATATGCCTACGTTTGGTATTCCACTCGGGTAGTGAGGCAGTCCCACCCCGGTGAAATTGCAGTTCCACCCCGGTGGGACTGGAGTTTCACCAGGGTGGAACATCAGATGAAAGTAGTTGTTACAGCAGATGGGGACAGCTGTTATAACCTGTCTTGATAGGACAGGAGATTCATTAAGATTGCAACAAATTGTAAAATCAATGAGATTAATAACAACATCTAGCCATTTGGGACTCTGATTTTTGTAGCCATCCTATTATCCCCGCAGCTTCCGCCTGTAACATCTATCGTACGTACAGAGACCGCAAGTATATTCCAGTTTACGGACACTATCCCCCAGTCCTATTACTCCACTGACCGATTTTATAGGAAGCATCAAACTGGAATCTGTCAACCGGATGCCACAAGGTTCCGCTGAAGGAAATAAGGGAAATAATTTCTTTTGCTCCGACACATGCCAGCCGCAATATCCGGGACTGAAACGATTCGTATGCCTCCACCCTCTGTCGTGAATGTATTCATCCAATGCAATTTCCATACAATCCGCAGTCTTCTCGGCTATGATACTTCCTATGGCATCCGCTATATAAACCTTTACCATATCCCCCTCTTGTTGCAACGTATGCTGGAATTTTTCAAAGCCAGTTCCGGCAGTCGCGGCAAAGAAAGCGAAGGATTCCGAACCACGCAGTTGCCGGGTTATTATTTTACCTATACTGAAACTAGTTTTACCGACAGTAAGCAAATCTTTTGTTTCATCCAAATCTCCACCGGATATGAAAAAACAAAAACGGGGAGAAGTTACTGCCTCAACCCGTCCAAGCACCCCACGGACTTCTTTTTCTACTGCTTCGTCGGGTACAGCATCTGCATATCCCATCGTCTCATAGATTTCGGACAATGAGATAGGCAGATCAGCAAAAGAAGTTCTTTTTCAAGCATTATTGAATTCATTTAATGCGGCAAAGAATGCATCAATATTTTCAGAAGGTGTATGAGGCGGTGTATCACATCCGCTGGAGAGCACGAAGTTGGGATAGGACTTGGTAGCCTCCAACAGGTCGAGTGTGGCTTTCTTCATCACCTCCGGAGTAGCCGCCTTGAACAAACTCACCGGATCAAGATTTCCCATTGCAAGAGAATCCGCAGGTACTTCTTTCAGAGCTTCGACCATATCTATTTTATTTCCAAAATGATAAGCGGCAGCTCCTGTAGCTACCATTGCCTTAGTACAATGACCGGTATTTCCACAATTATGCAGAATGACTGTGAAGTGATCGTCCTGCACTTTCTCTACTATCTCCTTAATGAAAACAGACGAGTATTGCCGGCAGTCCTCATCAGACAAGAGTCCGGCAGCCGGCTCGGCCATCACTACCCCATTCACCCCTGTAGCCTTCAGTGCCATACAGTAACGGAGAATGAAATCCGAACATTTCTTCAACAACGAATTCGCCGCTTCCGGATTGATATAAATAAGCATCATGATTTCAGACATATCATACAAACGTCCTGCCAATGAGTAAGGGCCGATGCAACCGGCAAAGACAGGTCTGTCCGTTATTGTCTTGGCTGCCAACATATTTGCTTTCAGATACTGGGGGACTCTTCCTTTATTCAAAGCAGGAATGTTCAGTTTTTCAATATCCTCCTCATTAGCAAGAAGACGCCCCACTACACTGGGAACCTCATTTTCGGGGAAGACAATCTCCGCTCCGAAAGCCTCGGCTTCTACCGTCAAATCCATAATCACGGTTGCGGCGGCTGTGGGATATTTCTCACTCAATGCTTGATGGCGTTGTAATGCACTTGTCCGTCAGTAACCGCATCACGCACCGTTTTCCCTATCATCTCTATGCCCGGATGGGTCATGATGGGCATAGCCACCACTTCTTTCTTTTGGATAATTTCGTTTATCCACTCTTTCATATTCAGTTTACTCATGGTCTTTTATTCTTTATTTATTCTGTTATTGCAAAAGTAAGTCTTTTCTTTGATAATCTGCTGTTCCCTTTGCTCTTTCTCATTCAAAAAAACGGTATAAATCCCGTTACAATACTACAGGAATTTACACCGTTTTTCATCTTATAGACTTATGGCAATTTATGCAAAAGATGACGATAATATGTTTCAACATCTTTCCAATGGTAGAAAGGAGCAATATCCGTTTCTACAGGGATGGTAACTTCTTTCTCGCAATGCATGAACTTCACCAGTATATCGTCAGAAGTTTTTTTTCTGAAGAAAACCAACTGGATATTCGCCGCCATCGGAGTGACCTTGAAATTACACCATGCCTGATAAAATTTATCGGGATCCGTTTCGGCTTTCCACATATCGCCCAATTGGAGCAACGCTACCAAGGGAATGATATTTCCATCGTGCCCAAAACGTAATGTCGCCGTATGGGTCCCGGACCTGATTGCCTCATCGGCCGAATCCAATATATTTTCAAGCAATGACCGGGCACTGGCCGTCATTATTCCACCATTGGCAGGTGCAGGTCCGTCACATACATAATTATGATAATTGCAAACTTGCCAAAGATCAAATAATTCATCTTCCTGAAATACATCATAAAGACTCACCTCTATCTCTACATTCTGCAAATCTGAAGCAATCCAATAAAGTCCCCACATCAATTCATCAGGATTCACATTCTTACGGATATAGTCAGGACTATTAAATAAAGAAGTGACCAAACGATCGGGACGGGTATGACTTTCTTTAAACTTTCTATATTCCTCATACCAAGGTCCCTGATGAGAAACAAACTTCACGGCTTCCGGCGTATGATAATTCATATATTTCATATACCTGGCACAAGCTTCGCGCCGGATCTGCAATGCCGGATTGAGTTCTTTCAACCGTTCACAAAAGGCATCCATACTCAATACACATCGCAACACCACGGTAGAGCGTGCAGACAGAGCAGGAGATCCCTTGAATACCTCGGGATAGTTCTGAAACATTCTTTCGGCTATCCCCCGGTGTTGCCTCACACCCAAAGGGGTCAAATCTCCCCCATGTCCCTCGGCATCTTCCCACACCAACGCCATTCTTTTGCGAACATCTTCTCCCAAAGCGGTCAAAACTCCAGCTTGATGTGCCTTCTCGAAAATATCAACCACTGTTTTATAATCCTGTTCCGATTGAATCCACCTTGAACCGTGTCGTGCATAATGACTGATATAAAACGGTTTATACCCTTTAGGCGGAGGAGTCGCGATAGCTTCCTTTACGGGATAAGCATAGTACACTCCTCCGTCCGGGCTATATCTTCCAATATAGCCTCACGGGTGGACTGAGCAAAACCATTCAGATGAATTCCACACAAACAGACAGACAGGACAATATATTTAAAAAGCGCCATCGTTTTCATGCTTATTAATTATATCCCTCGTTCTGACCAAATTCATCCGGATTCAAGATAGAGTCCAGAAACATCTGAGGAATAGGACGCCATGCATGATGCGGTTGAATCAATGGAATGTCCGGATTATGAGCTTTCACATATTCTACTAATTTTCCGGTTCTTTTCAAATCAAACCAGCGCATGAATTCGCCGCAATACTCACGTGCTCTTTCTTCCAAAATAAAGTCGATCGTCATCTTGTCCACTCCTACCTCCATTTCAGCTTCCTTGCCCGGTACAGCCGCACGTCTGCGTATATCATTGATACGTGCTTTAGCTATCTCCTTATTTCCTCCGGACTTCATTATCTCACATTCGGCAACAATGAAATACATTTCGGGCAAACGCATGGTAATCACATCATTTGCACCTACCTGCGAATTGGTAGGCAAGCCTTTGTTTTCAAAATTCGCATCTTCGTACTTTAGCAATGTCGGGAAGTGAATGTTAAAGTTGGCACTCTTGCTGACACTTCCATCGGCTGCATAGGTATCATCAATATCGACGACAGCATATGGCAAGTTACGTTTGCCAGCAATCTTCTTCTTGGTGAAAAGTAGCGCTGTTTCTCCCGGCTGAATAACCTGACCAATCATAGATGACGGTTTTTCAAAATAGTCCAACTGATCCTTAGTCCAGGCATAAGCTTGGGGTGTATTCAGTTTATACTCTTCACGGAACCAAGCATTATAACGAGCATCTATATCCTCATTATACAATTCCAATAAATAACGGGTAGCATCATCGCCATACTACCCGACTTGGCATTCTTATCATTTCCATATTCATAATCCTGTACCATACCTGCTCTTGCCGAATAACTGGCATGGAAATACATATGCATACGGTTCGGGTTTTTAGCCTGCATATTCAATGATGACTCAGTAGAGTGGGTCACAACGAACATAGCCTCTTTATTCGTTTTATTATTATCCGGATCAAAAACTTCGGCAGGTGTATTATACAAAGACACCTTCAATGCGCTCTGGTTATCAATCACATATTGAGCCGCATCCTCAGCGATTTTATAATATTTATCTTTGTCTGCCTGACTGTCACAATAGGAAACCCGTGTCAGTGCGATGCGCGCTAACAAGCCGTATGCTGCTTTTGAGGTCGCACGACTACATCTTTAACAGGATAAGGATCAACGGGCAGATTATCCACCGCATTTTGCGCATCAGTCAGCATTAAATCATATAAATCTTCATAGCTGCTGCGATAACAATTCATTGAAAGACTTTCGGCAGAAGTTTCTTTGGTCCTAAGATCCACGTTACCGTAAATTTCAACCAAATGCCAATAAGCGTAAGCACGCATGAAACTTAATTCACCAAAACGGATATCTCTCAGTTTCTTGTCTTTGAATTCCACTTGGTCAATCCGTTCCAAACCGGCATTACAGTCGTTTATAATTTCATACAGACGATTCCACGTGTTCTTAATCTGACCAACCGAAGCCGTCAATTCTTCATATTTAGACATCTGACGACCATAACCGCAATTGGCAATATTGATCCAAAGATCGCCACCACCGTTCAGCAATAACACAAAATCTTCACGTCCATAAAACTGACCGCCCCAAAAAGCATAAGCCGAATTGACAAGGGCCTCAAAACCGGCCTGTTCTTTGTACACGTTATCCGGGGTACTTCCGGCAGGATTGTATTCCTCCAAATCACATGATTGCATGCCCAATAACAGAGCAGCACATGCTACAAACATATATTTTTTACCGTATTTCATAATAGTTATTTCTTTTTTATCTGTTAGAAATCAAGATTCAAACCAAATATAAACTGACGCTGCAACGGAGCTTTTGCTGACCCTCCGCGTTCTGCATCGTAATCCTGAATCAAATGATTCTTGGCAAAAGAGAAGAGATTATTGGCGGTGACATATGCACGAAGTTTGGACACGCCCAATTTTGAAGTCAACGATTTGGGGAATGTATACCCCAGTGATACAGTCTTGATCTTCCAATACGAACCATCAATGTAATTCAAAGTCTGATAACCCAGATAGTTATAGAAATTGGTCTGAGCCGGTCGCGGAAAATCATTGGACGGATTCTCCGGCGTCCAATAGTTCAAGTAAGCAGGGAAGTTACCTTTTCCCTGAGGATCATAAGAACCGGTCAGCTCATAATCAATCATCTGCCCCAACGAGCGATAATATATACGTTCAAATCAAAGTTCTTATAACTAAAGTTGTTGTTGAATCCACCTGTCCATTTCGGTGACTGGCTACCCAGGTAAGTTTCATCCTTATCATCAATAATATAGTCACCATTCAAGTCTCTCAGTTTGATATCACCCGGTTTGAAGGGTTGTGTCTTCTTTGAATCTTTAAAATATTTAGCTGCTTCTTCAGCCTCATTTTCCTGCCAGATTCCCTCATTAATAAAATGATAGAATGATTTCAAAGGACGTCCAATCAACAAACTAGTCGTAATATGCGAATCTGATCCAATGATGTCTTTGCCATCAATCAGATCGGTAATCTCTTCATGATTGGCAGCAAAGGTAAGAGTGGAGTTCCATTTAAAGTTTTTGTTATCCACATTGACGGTATTTACCGATATTTCTATACCACGGTTCATGGTTGCACCGATATTTTGATACATCTTGAACGGAGTTGCGTTACTACCACCCATAGAAGTAGGCAAAGTACGGGGCAACAGGATATCAGTAGTCTTTGTCTGGTATAAATCGACAACAGCCGAAATACGGTTATTGAACAAACCGATATCAAAACCCAGATCCCAGGTATTGGACATCTCCCAGCCTACATTCTCATTACCTACATATTCATTGTATATATAATAGGTATAGCCATTATCCTGGAAAGCAGAGTTGGTTTTCGGAGTCAAGCCCGACTGAGTTCCGTAGGCCATGATACCCGAGTTACCTGTCTTACCCCAACTTAAGCGCAACTTCAAGTTGCTCAGAGCTTCCACATTCTTCATGAACGCTTCATCACTAATGCGCCATGCAGCAGCTACAGAAGGGAAACTTGCCCATTTATTACCTTTAGACAAACGTGAGTCACCATCCCAACGATTAGAAACCGTCAACATATAACGGCCTTTATAACTATAGTTGAAGCGCAAAGCATACGAGAAAGTCTGGTGCTGTATATAATCCGATCCAATGACATAAGAGCTTTTGTCATTGCACCCAGATTATGCCATAAGTATGAATCAACCAACTGGCCCTCTCCTTGCGCATTCACTGATGTATATTTGGATTGTGTCCACGAAGTCAATGCAGTGGCACCAAAAGTATGATCTTTGACGGTTTTGTTATAACTGATAATATTATCCCAATTCACAAAACTCTTTTCGGAAGATTTGATTTTGGACAGTGACGTTGAATTCTGTCCCAAACGGTCAATAGAACTGGCCCCTTCAAAATCCTGCTTACGATAAAAAGCATAATTGGTTCCTAAATTAGAACGGAAAGTCAATCCTTCAACAGGAGTAAAATCCAAATACCCATTAGCTATCAAATTTGTTTTCAGCACATGATGTCTTGCAGCCACTTCAGATGCCTCATCCACCAACGGACTCACCTGTCCATTCTTTCCTAATGGATATTCTACCACTTTACCGTCTTCATCGTATGCTTTACCAAGAGGCGCATTAGTAGCAGCGCGCCATAGCACATTCTCGGCACGCTCATCTTGTGCATAATGAGTGACCTGTGTAGTAGCTCCTACTTTTACGGTCTTGCCTAACTTGTGCTCAATGTTCATACGCAAGTTGTACTTATCCATTTTATCATTTTTGAAAGAACCCTTTTCCTGATAATATCCGGCAGACAACATCGCGGTGGTCTTTTCCGTACCTCCTGACGCTGTAACCTGATGGCTTTGAACAAGCCCTGTATGAAGCACCTCATCTATCCAGTCAGTCCACTCACCGTTCTGAATGGCCTGCCATTCCTCCACAGTGAAAAGTTTCTGGTCATCGGCGGTAGAATTCCACTGACCGCCAGTACGAGCAGCTTCACGACGCACCTGCATATAGTCTTCCCCACTCAGCATATCAGGATATTGCGCCCACCCGTTTACACCAAAATAACCATTATAAGAAAACTTTGTTTTGCCTTGCGCACCTTTCTTGGTTGTTATAATGATTACCCCATTAGCACCTTGTGAACCATAAATTGCCGTAGAAGAAGCATCCTTCAACACCTCAATAGACTCAATATCAGCCGGAGCAATATCCGAGAAATCACCTCCCTGCATACCATCAATGATAAACAGCGGAGCATTGGCAACATTGTTACCAAACTCATCTTTCACATCGGACAGTGAACGCTGGCCGCGAATATTAATGGTTACACCCGAAGTAGCCTTACCTGAATTACGTACAATATCCAAACCCGGAACCTGCCCCTGCAATGCTTCCATGGCATTAGATGCCGGTGATTTTACAATATCAGCCGCCTTCACTGAAGCAATAGAACCTGTAAGGTCACGTTTCTTCATCACGCCATAACCTACAACGACTACTTCATCCAAAGCCTGCGTATCGGCCTCCATTTTAATGTTCAGCTGATTGCTTTTTCCCACCGTTATATCCTGTGTCTTATATCCTATATAAGATATGACAAGAATATTCTTACCTGAAGGAACTTCCAAAGAATAATTACCGTCAAAATCGGTAATCGTACCCACCGTTGTACCTTTCACCAGTACGGATACACCAATTAACGGTTCCCCTGTGTCATCTATGATTTTACCTGTGACAGTACGTCCTTGCTGGACAGACTGAACCAATTCACCGGCAACAGGGTCACTTGCATTTGCATAAGAAAATGCAGACGGCATACATAATGCTGCCGATAACCCTAAAATAATGGGAGTACGTCTGATATTACTTTCCCAATTTTGTTTCGGACTTTTTTTCATGCTTTTCATTTCTGTTATAATAGTTAACAAGATTTATTTTATCATATCTATTCAAATGACGCATATAAAAAAACTCCTGTACTCAAGATTAATTATAAAAATACGTTAAATAAAAAGTATATTTTCTTTCATTTAGTATTTCTTTTTAACCGAATCACAAATCTAAATTTATAAATGCCTGATTTTAGCCGATAAGATTCTAATATAGGCAAGCCCCATGAATTATCTCCCCCAACTTCCATTCGTGCACAATTTATACTTACTGTAGTGTTACTATGAGGCTTCAATTCAAAGCCATGTTCCGATTATTTATAAGATCTACTGATTATAAGCAATCTCAATCGGTTATTTAAGGTTTCATAAATTAAAAGGAACCATACAAATAACTCTATACAAATCAATATAAATAGAATATAATCAATTTCATCACAGTAATTATAATAGGTAGTAACAAATCGATATACGACTACCAATCCAATGGAATGAAAAAAAATTGTCTTGCCTCTTTACAAATAGAGACAAGACAATTATTCTACTATAAAAGTTTTAAATTATCAATATCCAGGATTTTGATATTCAGCACCATTAGATATAGTTGCAGTAAATGTTGTAGAGATAGGTCGTAATGCATAATTAGGATTAAAGAACTGAGCCAAGTCCGGATGTGTTTCCTCCAAATAATTTGAACTCTTAAACATGCCGGTACGTTTCAAATCATAAAATCTACAATATTCGCCACAAAGCTCACGTCCTCTCTCATCTAAAACAGTACGAACTGTAGCTGTACCTGTCAATGCCTTTGCCCCTGCACGAGCACGTACCTTATTAATGTATCCCATTGCATTCGCACCACCATTGATATAAATATCAGCTTCTGCAGCTATCAGGTAAACTTCTGCCATACGCATCATAAAAGTCGCATTTAAATTGCCATTGCGTTTTTTAGAAGCATTGGCCACATAGTAATTGCTACTATTATGCTTATTCAATGATGGATAAAAATAACGGAACTGATTTTCCATACCATTATATTGCATATTTACATTATGTTTTTGATCATTGTACACATCATCATAAGCAATCATTAAATAATTCGAGGTATGTCTATTTGCTTTTTCCTCAGCATAATCCTCATCCTGAGGCATTACGAATTTAATCGCCAAATCTCCCTTCTTTAATTCAGTACCAACTATAGATTCATCTTTATCATACATATTAGCCGCACTAGTATCCCAAATATAATTCTTATTCGCATTCCATTCAGTAGTAAATGACTCATGGAATCGAGGGTCAAGTGTTCCGTCCTCCTGCACATAAAGATTTAAAAGATGTTGAGTAGGCATAAAAATGCCAGAAATACATCCCTCCCAAGTTAAACGAGTTTCTTGATTATCTTCACGTGCTCCGAATTTATTCACATTACACAAGAAATATTCATCATTACGATTTAATTTATAGTTACCGTTACTAGAACCATGACCATCAGAACCAGCATACCAACGATGCTTCCACAAAGCTTCTTTATTTTCCCAATTATTCGATTCTTTAAAAACTTCTTCATAGGTCGGATACATATAAGCATTATATTTTGCACCACCTGATTCACAATCAGCAATCAATTCTTTAGCCGAATCCAAAGCCTTTTGCAAATATTCTGTCGAACCATATTCATAAGTCTGCAAACAGGCCTTTGCCAAAAATCCCAAAGCTGCCTTTTTGGTTGGAACCGTAGTAGTGGCATGTGTACCAACTGCCAACCATTCTACAGCATATTCTAAATCAGGAATAATAACTTCCTTATAAATAGTCAGCGGATCTGTACGTTCCGGAGCATAATTCAAAGTTGTTTCAGGTTCAGTCAACATAGTGACCCCACCAAATTGCTCTACCGCATTAAAATAATAGATTGCACGCAAAAAACGGGCTTCTGCAACTTTAGCATTTCGTTCCGCTTCCGTTTTATATGGTGCATAACCGGCCAATGCAATTGCTTCATTACAAGAGCCTACTCCATCATAAGTACCATTCCACCAATTATTTGTATAAGTGGTATTAGGAGATGCTCCTGCAAAGAACCAAAACCATTGGGTGTATGAAGTTGATTGATTAGCCTGATAGGTCCAAAGGTCTGAATCACCTTCGGTCAAACTCATCCAACTATCCGTACCATAGAAATATCTTTCCATAGCAAAATAACACTGGTTAACCAACGTTTCATACCCTTCAATAGAAGTAGCAAGATTTTCCTTGGTAAAGCCTGCCGGATTATTTTCTTCCAACGAACAAGAGCTGAAAGATACAGCAGCTAAAGCCACTGAATATAAAGTAAGTTTTCTGAATATATTTTTCATTTTAAATATCTCCTATATAAAGTTAGAAAGTTAAATTAACTCCGAACACAAACTGTCTAAAAGTAGGGAATGCATCCGAACCGTTTGTCTCTGGATCTGTACCCTTCAACTGTTTATCCTTTACATAAATAAACGGATTGTATGCAGTTGCATAGATACGACATTTTTCCATCAAAGCCTTACGTGAGATATTAACTGGAAAAGTATATCCTAAAGTGATATTTTTCACTTTTATGAATGAACCATCACGCACTCTTAAAGCTGAGATGACCGTACTTTGTTCCGAGCCTGTACCTGGAGCAGGATAATAAGCTCCCTGGTTATTTTCCGTCCAATAATCCGCTCCAGCCAACTGATTTGTTGTTACACTTTGTTCTGCCGTATAATAACCCAACAAATCACTATTAATAGTTTGACCATAACGAGCCATTGCAAATACAGACAAATCAAAATTTTTATAAGTAAATGTATTATTCAAGCCAACAATCCAATCCGGATTAGTATGTCCCAACACTTGACGGTCATTTGTACTATATTTGTGTACTCCACCATCACCATCTTTTTCCAAAGTTTCAATCTGAATAAAACCGGGTTTAACACCATAAGCATCCAAAATATCCTGAGGAGTATTTGTACCCCAAATTCCGGTATATTTATAGCCATAGATGGACTTTATAGAATGCCCTACAAACAAATTTTCAGAAATTAAATCACCATCAGGTAATTTTTCTATTTTCTCTTTACTCCATGTTACAGATAGTGTGGTATTCCAACTAAAATCTTTGGTTTTTATATTATGTGAATTAATGGTGACTTCCACACCTTGATTACTAGTTTCAGCAATATTCTGCCAAATAGATAATGGGGATCCCCAACCAGTCAAACCACTAGTAATAGGCAAAGTACGTTTAAAGAGCAAACCTTTTGTTGTTGTTTTAAACCATTCGATAGAACCATCAACACGATTGTTTAATATGCCATAGTCCAAACCAACATTCCAGTTATAAGACTTTTCCCAACCCAAATCCTTGCTACCATAAGTACCTGTATACTGAGTAAAAGAAGAGTTTTGACCATTTAAAGTAAGTCCATTACCGGTATAAACATAGGCTTGTGTAGTTGTACCATAAGCATCCACCCCGCCCGAATTACCTGTAATACCATATCCTACACGCAATTTTAAATTATTCAACCAATTTTTTGCCACATTCATAAAAGGTTCGTCAGAGATACGCCATGCAATTGCTCCAGCAGGGAAACTATCCCACTTATGCCCTGCTGAGAACTGAGACACACCATCCCAACGATTTGAGAATGTAAACAAATACTTACCTTTATAAGAATAATTGAAACGAACAGCAAATGACATTTTCTGTGTTTGAGCAAAATCAGACTCAACATGCTGCGATGCGCCGGATGCTAATCGCCAAAATGACCAACGATCTACCATCTGACCACTAGCTGCTGCTAAGCTACTATCATTTTGATTCTTATTCCAAGAAGTAATAACAGAACCACCTATATTATGATCTTTTGCAATAGTAGTATTATAAGAAAGAATATTCTCCCATGTATAATTCCATGCGTTCTTATTAGTAATAGCAGCATGAGGTGAACCTGCATAACTAGGTCTATTAGCATTACATTGATCTCCCAATATTGTCCTTGACGAGAATCACTGAGCGTACCATTAATACGGCTTGTAAAAGTAAAATCTTTTATTGGACTCAGTTCCAAATAACCACTAACATTCAAATAAGTGGAACGAGTATTATTCACATATTGATCTTCAATAAAATCACCTAATGGAGAATATTGTCCTGTAATATATTCATGATTTATTTTCCCATTTTGATCATAAGCATCTCCCAAAGGAAATGATGAAAGACCTTTTGTAAAGGTATTTTTCACTCCTTGATTTCTATCTTGATAAGTTAGATTAGAAGTAAAGCCCATTTTAGCCCAAGAGAAAATTTCTTGATCAATATTCAATCGCAATGAATATTTATTAAGATTGTCATTACTCAATAAACCCTCTTCTCTATTATAAGAAGTTGAAGCAAATATCTTAGTCTTCTCACTACCCCCTGAAACAGAAAGACTATATTTTTGGGTTGTAGCTGTATTACCTGAGGCTTCATCAATCCAATCAATCCACTTTCCAGCATTATAGGCATCCGTATAATCTTGATTACCAAATAAAGCAGACATATCTGAAGGGTAATCTCCATTCTTATACTTATAAGCTTCTCTTTGATAATTCACCCATTCATCTCCAACCATACCATGCTTATAATTAGGTGAACCACTGAAACCATAATATGCATCAAAGTTTACAGTAGCTTTTCCTTCCTTCCCACGTTTTGTTGTTATAATGACTACGCCATTAGCTCCTGCTGAACCATAAATAGCAGTAGAAGAGGCATCTTTTAATACATCCACACTCTCAATATCAGAAGGGTTCACCTGGCTATAACTCCCAGGAATACCATCAATAATGAATAACGGTTCATTACTACCATAAATAGAACGAGAGCCACGCAACAAAATAGAAACATCTTCACCAACCTGCCCGCTAGACTTCACAATATCCATACCTGCAATTTTTCCTTGTAAAGCCTCCATCACATTACTAGTAGGGGCAACTGTCACATCTTCATTCTTCATGGAAGCTACCGCACCAGTCAAATCACGTTTCTTCACAGTACCATAACCTATTACCACAACTTCATCCAAAGCCTGTGTATCAGGTTCCATTTTTATATTTATCAGACTATTATTACCAATAGTAATTTCTTTAGTCTTATAACCTATATAGGAAATCTCCAATATATTCTTTCCACTAGGCACTTCAAGTGTATAATTACCATCAAAATCAGTAACGGTTCCTATAGTCGTACCCTTTACCAACACAGAAACTCCAATCATAGACTCCCCTGTTTCATCCAAGATTTGTCCTTTGATTGTTTTTCCTTGCATAACAGATAGAACAGATTCACGATCCATTCCATTGTCAACATTTGCATACGAAAAAGCAGCCGGCATACATAATGCAGCTGATAATCCTAACACAACAGGTGTTCGTCTGATTCCGTAACCCAACGGCTTAGGACATTTCTTCATGTCTTTTCTCATTTTTCTATGGTTAACAAATTAATTAATAATCCATATTATTTATCTCTAATGTAGTAAAAATACGATGTTTTAGTTTTCTTTCTTCAGATAAAGTCATTACTTCCATTGCTTCATCAGAAACCAATAATACATTCTTGGCCTCTTCAAATACTTTCAGCAGTTCTGCGTGCTCCTTTAAAAGCTTATCCCAATGAAAAGCTGATTCAGGAGCATCATCCAGAACATACTTGATAAAGTCGTCATCCTTCAAAAAGTCTTCTACCTTGCTATACACCTTTTTTGTATCCACGTTACAATCATTTTCCATTATGACGGATAGTGGTTCAAAGTTGTACTCACCTGGAAACTTAAAATATTATCCTACCAATTCCCTTAATCTTGTAATACCTCTATGCATCAAATTTCGTACCGACTGGTAATTCATATCCATAATGGTACAAATATCTTCATATTTCTTCTCTTCTATATAATATAAGGTAAGTGCCTCACGTTGGCGCGGAGATAATTGAGCCAACAAATGTTTTACTTTTATATTTTCAAAACAACTTTTTTCCTTTTCCAAATATGTATGTTCTACATCATCACCTGCTGCAACGGGATTCAGTTCCTCAACAGCCGTTTCCGACATGAACATCCGTCTGCGAAGTTCATCGCATAACTTATTTTTCAAGGAAATGAGGAGGTATGATTTGAAGTTGTCAATGATACCCAATTCGGCCTTCTTTGTATACAATTTTACAAAGACATCATGAATGCAGTCCTTCAACAATTCTTTGTCAGTAGTTAACTTACATCCATAATTAAATAGAAGATTAATATGCATATCATATAATGTAGAGAATGCACTTACATCTCCCGATTGGAAAGCGGTTACCAAGCAAGCTGTCTTATCATTTAAGTTTTGTTCCATCACAGTATACTAATTATAGGTTGTTTTGATGATGATGCAAAACTAGGGAGGATACGCTACTTTTTTAGGTAATATTTGATTATTGGACCGAAAAAACAGATAACCTGCTGAAAAACATATATGCTAAATATTACAGATTTTCATTAAAAAGGAGAACCAAAATAAATCCGGTTCTCCTTCCATGTACTAAATTCTATGAAACCAATAAATACAATCTTTGTTTTTCTCTGCTTTAAGCATATATACATCTTTAATATTCAACCGTTTAGCAATCACTGTTATTGCTCCGGTCTTCGGATCAACAGACTTCAATATGTATTTTCCAGGTGATAAATGAACAGGAATATCTGTTGCAGAATGGGAATAAATGATACTTCCAATACCAGATTTTACCAATTTCTGATACTTATTTGTACCAGTATCCTCCATATCCATAGCAGCCGCATCAGTTAAAAAGCTTTCATCAGCAACTGGAACAACCGGGCAAGACCCACTTGCCATGAAGACAGCCCAAGCCATATCCGGATAATTCTGCGCATAGTAAGTAACCGCTTTTTCCGGGAACTTCTTACGATATTCACTCACCGCCCGATAAGCTTCATCAAAAGTAACCTTACCTACTTTCATTTTACGGGCATGCTGACGGGGAGCCAAGTTCTTTCCACCTTCGGGAGCATAAAGACCATCCACTTTATAGTGCCAGTAACGAATATCAATAATGTCAACTAATTTCGCACGCTGCGTATCATTCAGAATGGCATCTTGAACATCCTTTGTCGCACTTAACGCCACAGTTGCTTTCTTACCGGTTTCTTTCTCCCACTCTCCTATCACATCCAGCCAGAATTGTACAAAATGCAACGGACCGGTAAACTCCGCACTGATCAGTTGTACCACATTTGCATCATCGGCAAAATTATCCAAGCATTGGCGAATATACTTTCTATGAAGCTCACGACGTACAGGATGACTGATATCATAAAACATATCCGCTACAAAGATACGTTTGTCACCGGCAAAAGGAACAGGTTCAGGCATATCGGTCTGATTGATATTATTGGCCGACCGCCAAGGACAGTCTACCCAATGTGCTCCCGCTTCCAAGATATTATGCTGGAAGTAATTCTCATGGAAAAGCAAAAGACCTTTTTTCGCCCCTTTTTCGGCAAACTGCTTCAACCGGTTCCAATACCATGCATTGGGACGGTTCAAATCATACTTGCTCAATCCTTCCCAAGCAGTACCTTTTCCACTGCGGGCAAACGGTTGTTCGTAGAATGGTCCCCACACATCTCCATCACGACGACGGACGCGCTCATGATCGTCACGACGACGCTCATACCACAAACCGTAATTATGATCTAAAACCAAAATCTGATTCTTCACCATATAATTCACCGTAGAATCAATTCTATCTGTCAGCCAAGTCCTTCGCGTCCCGGCACGAAACGGGTAACATGTGGCTTGGCTTTAGACAAGAAGCTGGTCCTCAGTTTCCCATTCCACCAAGGAACCTCCTGTCTGCCGCCTACCAGTAACCGGCCATCCACCTGCATACGCCCATTAATAATGGCAAACAGATGATCCTTTTTGTCCTTATATATAGGTGTATTAAACTTTAAATGTTCTAAAGATTTCAGCTTCCCGGAAGACACACAGGCTGTATAGGGTGCTTCCTCAATCCATTTTTGCATAGTAAGACGGGGAGTATAAGCTTCCTTTGCCATCTCCATTGCCGCTTCTACGGTAGGACTGCTGGTTGCGTTGGTAGCCCTGGGAAGAATACGTGCCTGGTCAGAACAATCTTTATTCAAACGTGCCGCCAACTGTGCATAAAACAAGCTGCGGGGATGTACGTGATTATTTGATTCCGCCCATTGGCCGTCACCCGAGAATTGCGCCCAACAACCGTATGCACGGTTTACCGCATCTCTTGCCGGTGAATAACACTCTATCCCGGCAGCTGTACATTGCCAGAAAAGACTGTTGCCTGTATTCCAACCGGCACCATTTTTATCCTGTCCCAAATTCTTAAATACCAAATCATGGCCATCAATGTTTACCACATCAAATAATAATCCACAGGCCCAGGAATCAATAGAACCGCTGAATCCTAACGACTCTTCCGAATCACACTGTACAAAAGCATTCGGACCTGCCGCACAAAATCCGGCTGAGAAATCATGAATACCCTGTTTAGAATAACAACGCTGAAAAAGTGTCTGCTGCCCCATAGTATAAAATGTACTGCGACGCATTCCACCTATCTCTGAAACAGGTTCTGTGGATACACAATCTTCTACAGTTGTTTTAGAACCGGTACGCTGTATAATCACAGCACTTCCTGCAAAGTGCTTAAAATTTACCCTGCGTACCCAACAGTTTTCGGCATTTTCTATAGATACCCCCGTCCAGCAATGATCCTCATCTTTAGGATACTTCTTATTATAGTCAGAAGCCAATGTCAGATTCTCCAAACCTGCTTCTGCGATTCTGCCCGGCCAACTATAACGTAACACTTTGACAGTTCCCCATTTATTATCCAAAGCCATTGTCAAAGGAGCATCCAAAGTCAATTGGTTTCCATCCGCCTTACTTACTGACTATCCCAAACCAAATCCATCTCTCCTTCTTTCCAGCCCAAAGCAGAAATACCTCCGCCAAAAATATCACAACCGACAGAAGCAATCCATTCTTTCGTAGAGGGGCGGACAATCCGGACCCGCTCTCCGGAAACCAGCTGTACATTATTGGTTACCTGAAAAGTACAAGTATTTACAGGAACGTATGATGTCAGTACATCCAAGGTATCCGTAACAGCCAAATCATTCCGTCCTTCAATATAAAGCAAAGCCCCTCTGTCCACTCCCTTTTTCAACAATACGGTCTGTTCCCTGTCACTGCCGCGCAGCACGACTCCCGACACAGAGATACGCAAGCTCTCATTCAATTCAAAAGTTCCTTTATCCAACAAAACAGCCCCACGAAAACCATTTTTATCCAAAGCCAATGAAGATACATAGTCAATGGCACGCTGGATACGAGAGGAATTATCTCCAGGCTGCCATGAAACAAAAACGGCATTCGCCACATCAGGTATAGGCTGTTCCGAATTATGGTAACCGCAAGAAGAATAATCTAGAATACGGTTTCCACGTTCATCAGTCACATAAGTCAGTTTTTCGTCCTTCACCTGTAAAGGAAAGGTTTGCGCAGAAATCCGCGCAAACCCCAAACTTAAAAATCCCAATAATAATAACTTATAATTCATTTTACATCAAGCTTTTACGTTTTGCCAAAGTATCGTGATTGTTCTTTACTTCCGTCCAATCCACTTTCTTTGCAGGATCTATGCCATTAATGTATTTTTCAATGTTAGTATACCCGTCACCATTACAATCTTTCACCGCATCACCCGGATCATTAGGATTGAGTCCGTATCTCACCTCCCAGGCATCCGGCATACCATCACCATCCGTATCAACCACAGGAGTACCTTTATATTCGGGCAAACCACCCACCTGACGAGGATCTGTAATGATACCTTGTTTATAAGAATCAACAGGAAGACGTCTTTTCACATAAGGACTAACGAATTCAGGAGCGTCTTTCACATAAATAGCTTTCCCTGTCTTCACCGTCTTTATCACACGGGTATCCACCGCATCTCTTTTAGGGAAAGTAGCCCCGGCATTTTCCAATACATAATTATAGGCAGTTTTGGCATCCATAATAGTCACATGGGGCATTGAGAAAGGCTCGTTTACACGAATTTGATCTGTAAACTTCCCTGCGTCCGGCATATCGTATACCTGCACGCCGCCATCCCAATTATTCTTTGTCACACGCGCATTGCCTTCCACTACATTTCCGGCAACATACGCTTTACCAAAAGTATCCGGTTTCTTCTTGTCACGGCTCGATTCGGGTTTCACAATCCGGTAGGCAATCGGCTTATCTTTCGGAGTGATAGGACCCGGTTTAAAATAATTATTAATAATATTCAAACGGCTGGTTTCATCTCCTCCGTCAACAGAACGGTTCCACCAATTAAAAGTCACATTGTTTACCAGATTAAAATCCTCATTCATGCCAATGGAACAGTTACGGCTGATATTGGATGCGAACAAGTTACGGCAAAACATACTGTTATGCCCACCTATAGTCGCCCCGAAAGCATGATTGTAACAATCCAAAGCTTCCGAGAAAATAGAGTTCTGAATAGTTATGTTGACAGTAGGAAGCTTCAAACCATGTCCTGTGGAATCACGATGGTATACATGGCGATAAAGAGACATATTCTCATCCAGCCCCCAGCTGCCGGAGCAATGATCGATAATAACATTACCCACACAGTTACCTCCCAAAGCATCATCCCGGAAGAACACATCCTGCGCCCCCCGACGGAAACGCATATGGCGGATAATAATATCATGCGTATCAAGCAAGAAAGAAGCCCCTGTTACACAAACTCCATCCCCCGGAGCTGTCTGACCTGCAATAGTGATATACGGAGCACGGACGTTTATAGGGGTTTTCAGCCGGATAACACCCGAAACATTGAACACAACAATACGCGCACCACCGGTCTCACATGCCTCACGCAACGTTCCGGGCCCACTGTCAGCCAGCGAATTGACCACAATTACTTTTCCTCCACGTCCACCGGGAGTATAGGCCCCTCCCCCTTCTGCCCCGGGAAAGGCAGGTATGTTGCTCTTTATTAAATCCTCAGGTTTGGATGCCCATGGTTTATAAGGACGTCCTTGAGTAGCCTCAGACATTACTACAGGTAATGCTTTCGCCCATGCCTCATCCGATTTCCGGTCTATTTCCTTTTGTTGTTGTTCTCCTCTGATTTTTACCGAATCAGGAATTACAGGATACTGTGCCGCCACAGGCAACACACATGCAGTCAATGCTGCCACTGCAAATAGTTTCTTTAGTTGATTCATTTGGTTGCTAAATTATTATTTTTTCTATAACTTCATAACATAATACTCTGCTTTTAACATGATTCAAACACACATTGCGAATATTTCTATATCAAAGACGGAACAGAAAGCTTGTTGTACTCTCTATCCACACATAAAAAAGAGCTTGACACCGTTTTACCGGGCAAGCTCCTTTTTCTGCTTTTCAATAAACATTAATTTATATCTTTCCTCCACGTGCCTTGATACGTTCATACCAAGCCTTACGTTCTTTCACTAAATCATATCCCCGCTTAGAGAGGTAATTATTAATCCGGCCTTTGTATTTACCGAAAGCAGCATGTTTCTTATTTGAATTTTCAGCATCCATGGCAAATTCACGGGCTTCAACAAGCCATGCCATAATCTGCGCTTTCTCTTCTTCTTTCAAGGTAGGAATCATGTCAACCGTAGCTTTATAAGTTACCATTACCACACCATAAGTCATGCCATCTTTCACTGCATCTATCTGCTTGGCATCCAAATAAAGCGAAAGATCGGCCGGGAAAGCGAAATGAGTGCGGTAAAGTGCCGCATCCTTTTCAGCTTCGGCAGCTTTAACGGCTTCTTGTTTCGCATCGCCCGTCAGGGTTTCTTTTGCCAGCTTCACTTTGGTATCACGCGTTTCGTATATGTCATTCAATTTAAAATAACGGTTGGCTATGATAGTTGTCACTTCACGGGCGGCAACGGTATCTGTCAATTCCAGTTATCTACAATCTTCTGCGAACGTTTCACAATAGATTCCACGTAAGCCGGATCGCGGCCTTCACGGTCCAAATCCACTGCTCCGGCGGTAATGACTACCGCATGAGCAACAGAAACATTATACCTAACTTTTGTATCATATCCTGTCTTCTTTCCTCCGTTTATTACATCAACTTTCCTTTAGAAGCCAATGTATCATAATTGTTTCTCAAATCAGACCAGTCAATACAATTTCTAGTGCTGATACCATTAATATATTTCTCAATATTTGTATAGCCGTCACCGGTACAGTCCTTATTAGCATCCGAAGGATCATTAGGATTCAAGCCATTTGCCTTTTCCCATTCATCGGGCATGCCGTCACCATCTGTATCCACATACGGAGTTCCTTTGTATTCCGGATAACCACCCATCTGGCGGATATCGGTAATGATACCTTGCTTATAAGAATCTTTCGGCAAACGGCGATATTTAAACTGTCCGTCTTCTCCCATTGATTTAGGAGCCAGCCCGGTCAAATCACCGTTAGCATCCTTGGCCATCTTTTTATCATAATAAGGAACGCCTGTTCTCACTTCCTCTATAATACGTTCATCCACAATATCACGGCAAGGAATGTTGGCACCTGCATTTTTCAGTACAAAATCGTATGCATCATGTGCAGAAGTAATGCGGATATATGGCATTTCAAAAGGACGGTTGCTACGCATATTCTCCGTATATCCCTCTGTATTCGGCTGAGTTTCAATCTGGATACCACCTGCCCAGTTATCCTCTGTAATGGCAGGATAGCCTTCCATAATATTGCCATCGGCATAAACACGGCCATATACTTTATGATCCAATTTGCTTCGTCCCGCTTCGGGTTTCAGGATGCGATGCCCCACAGGAGTATCTTTCGGAGTGGCCGGTCCCGGTTTATAATAGTTGTTTATCATATTGAACATAGCAGTATAATCGCCACCGTCCGAAGAACGATGTACCCAGTTGAACACTACATTGTTTACAAAATTGAAAACACCATTCCAACCGATGGAAGGATTACGTCCCGAATTACTTGCCCACAGGTTACGCATAAATGCACAATTCTCACCCCCTAAAGTGCTGCCGAATGCATGATTGTAAGTATCCAGTGCTTTTGCCGAGATAGTATTCTGTATGGTAACATTTACGGTAGGCAGTTTCAGATCTTTTGATTCATATTGTCCTTCGCTGGGATCGTACATATGGCGATAGAAAGAGATGTTCTCATCCAATCCCCAAGTACAAGAGCAATGGTCAATCATGATATTTCCAATCGGGTTGCCTCCGAAAGAATCGTCACGATGCCAGACTTTTGTTTCGCCACGGCGGAAACGCATGTGGCGTACCACTACATCATGCGTGTCTACCCAAAAAGACTCTCCGGCAATACATACCCCGTCACCCGGAGCTGTCTGTCCTGCAATAGTGACGTATGGAGCCCGGACGATAATGGGAGATTCCAATTTAATAATACCTGAAACATTGAAGACAATGATACGTGCTCCACCTGTCTCACAAGCCTCACGGAAAGAACCGGGACCACGATCATTCAAATTAGTCACGGTAATCACCTTACCGCCACGACCGCCGAAACTGTACATACCTCCTCCTTCAGCACCGGGGAAAGCAGGAATTCGTGCCTGCGGCAAATCGTATGGACGGGAAGCCCACGAAATATACGGACGACCTTCTCTCGCTTCTTTCTGTACAACAGGCAATGCTTTTGCCCAGGCTTCGTCAGAGCGGCGACGTTCTTCACTCATCATTTTCTGGTAGGCTTGCTTCGCTCCTCAGTCAACTGGGGATACTGAGCTCTTGCTACAGGAACAATAAAAGTAGCCATACACAGTCCTAAAAACAATTTTCTTTTCATACTTTATTCTTAAAAAATTATATCTGTGCTATAAGTAAGTTGGAATTTATATTCCGTTCTCTTTTTCTTAACAATTATCTTTTTCAAGACGTGCCTTTCGGGGATATGTACTCAAAAAAGTTCACATTTTCTCTCTTCTTATTCGCGCTTCTAAAACGTATTCAGAAATATGCGAAAAAACTTATGAGAAGTTTCTTTGAGTCTTGTTACAAAATTCAGAGAAATTTGCTACAAGTTGCTCCCTACCTATATTGACTCATATATCACAATTGTACGAAACGCACACACGTTAACACTTTTCGATAAAGAGTAATAAGAATATTACAATTCTAATGTATTTGACATCTTTATTTTAAAGATATTTATTATTCAACAAAAACCTGAATACGAAATGGACGTCCTTCTCCCTCATCTGTAGTTATCCATATAAAAGTATCCGTCATAAACCCAGAAGCTCTCCTAAAATTAATCCTATAACAAGAACAATCCACCTTGAAATCTTCAATTTCCGCAAAAGACTTTTCTTCTATTCTTACAGCATACTGAGGATTATTTTCAATATTATCATATCTATTTACAAATGGCTCATAAGAGTAATTCATATCATAAGTAGGATATTGACTATCAAAATTTCCTCCAGTTTCCCAATCAATATAATGATCCCCTATAGTTGAAGACGCTTGCCATTGTAATGTTCCAGTCATCGGACTAGGAGGTCCACTAGTAAAGTAAGTCTTAAGCGTTTTCAATGTTTGACCAAACTTATCTACAACATATCCTTCCACATCATATCTTATTCCTGCACCTTTCTTAGTATTAAGAATTTCAATATGCTGTCCTTTATAAGTCCTAACAACCTTAGTTACTGTAGTATCCTCATCACTTAAAGATGGTTCGACATAATTTGATGTAACTACCCATTCCATATCAAATGGTTCAGGAACACTATAAGAAATGGGACAAGAATCCTTAAAATGACTTCCGTAAATTTCTTCTTTAACTTCACTAAGCTTATTCATCATCAAAGCCAAATAAGCATCAACCAAGCCATGTCCTATTTTATCATGAGTATTTTGGGGTAATTCCCTACAAGCATTAACCATATTCCAATACACTTTAGAGACTGTAGCTTCAGGATCTAAAGATAGTAATAATGCCGCAATACCTGAAATCATAGGTGCAGCCAAAGAAGTTCCACTCAAAACATCATATTCCCCATTTAATATTGTTGTCAATACATTTACTCCCGGCGCAACAAAATCCAGATTTTTTCCATAATTTGCATCGGAAGCATGCACACCATTTCTGTCAATAGATCCAACAGCTATTACCCCTTCAATATTTGCAGGATATCCCACACTAGATTGTCCTTGATTACCACTAGCGGCAACAACAACACACCCTTTCCCATTTCGTCCTTTTGTCAAAGCATTTTTTTATTGCATCAGTCATTTTATCATCAGGATCACATGTCAAAGACATATTAATCACATCTGCTCCATTTTGCCACGCCCAATTTATAGCATTCACCATTTGAGAGTATTTCACACTCCCGTCAAGGTCTAAACTAATAGGCATTATTTCAACGTTAGGTGCTATTCCAACAATACCTATTCCATTATTACGTACAGCACCTATAACTCCAGCACAACACGTCCCATGCTTATCATAAATTCTACTAGGTGAAGTACCAGTCATCGCATCATAACTTAACGATGATATATTATTACTTAAATCCGGATGCGTTTTATCAACTCCTGTGTCTATAATGGCTACTTTTATTTTTTTACCATCTGCCCAATCCCATGCTTTTAAAGCATTAACGTCAATATTATTAGAATTTGACAACCCCCATTGTTGGGAAAAACCTGGATCATTGTATAGAATACTTCGAGAGCCAATGGCTAAATCAGAAACTGTTCCTTTTTCTAATTTGGGTACATTTATCCTTATATACTTTTCTTCTTGCTCCTCACTTTGCAATATCTCATCTTGAATACAAGACGAGAATGAAAACAAACTAACCAAAGCAAAGAAAATCCATTCTTTATTTTTTTTCATAATATTAATTTATTGTTTAATAATCAGTATCCACAGAGCTATACTATTTCATTATCAACAAAGAAGCTCTGTGGACACCAATAATTCTCAAAATCCGAATAAAATATCGGAAAGAAACATTCGCCTATTTCTAACCACTTTCATTCATTTTTTCTTTTTACTTCAAAGGATCAAATGTTCCTTCACTACCATAATAATCCTCCCAATTCATATTCTGATATAAATAAGGAGATTGTTTCATTACACTTTCTTTCAGACCTATAAAATAATATTTATTCAAAAAAGTAATTTCAAAACGTGGTGTAGAAGTACCATCTATCTGATCATTTTCATGCCGTACCAAATTTGTGTCATAGAATTTATCCAATTTTTCAATTTGCAACATAAATTCCTCATCTGAAGAACTAGGATCCAAACCGATACCAGCACGAGTAACCTTTGAAGCGTCATAAGCTTTACTATCAGGATTAAAAACATCATAATCCTGTCCTGCTTTTGTTTCGGTATACACAGATGGCTTCACCGCTAAGAACATGCCATGACGACGTTTTCCATTCAGAGGCTCCACGCCTAGTCGGTACATGTTCCAAAATCATCATTCCACAACATCCAACGACGCATATCATCAAAGCGTTTTCCTTCATAAGCCAATTCTATCTGACGCTCATACAATATAGCAGAAAACAACTTATCACGATCTGCTTTTAACTCAGCAACCGCCAATCCACAATCACCTGTATAACCTACTCTTTCACGAATATCCTTCAACAATTCAACAGCATCATCTTTCTTACCAATACCACAAGCCGATTCGGCTAAATTCAAAACGACCTCGGCAAAACGAATTTCCATATATGGAGTAGCACTTAAATTGAATTTATTTGCATTATCCCATTGTGCCTCAGGATTTGTACGTTTACGCACAAATATACCAGAATTGACATCCCCTGAATATTGAGCAGAATTACCAGGTTTCCCACTTTCAAAAGAATCTTCATCTTTATACCATTGATAATTCCACAATGTATAACCATTGTCCATCTTATAAGGCCAAACTACTCCATTAAAAGCAAACGTACGGTAAAAACGAGGATCCCTGTTCTTATAGAATTTCAGTTCATCATATTCAAATACACTTTCCCCCGGTTTCTTACCATCTGCCATTGGAAACAAATCAACCATTTCAGCTGTAGCGGCCATTCCACCACCTCCTAAGAGCTCTTTAGGACGAGCCATCTGCTCCCAACTATTGTTCTTTTTATAATCATTAGTCAAAGTATTGAACAAAGTGACCATTACCGCCTCACTACTTTGAATCTGGCAGAACATTTTTTCCCAGTTTTCAGCACGGTTGCCTTTTCCATCAGCCAATCCAAATCCATTCTGGATTAACAAATCATAAGCAGCTTTATTAGCATCATAAGCAGCCTGCCATCTTACCTGATCATCATTACGATTGAATAGTGGGCTAGCATAGGCTAATAATAAACGTCCCTTTAACGCTGCTGCCGCACCTGAAGTGATACGTCCCCAATTACTATTGTCCCATTTTCCTGGTAACATGGCTATGGCCTTATCCAAATCTTCGCAAATGAAATCAATACAATCAGCCGTTGAACTACGCTGCACTTCCAGTTCATCTTTAGAAGATCCATCACCTAAAATAGCATTTTGAGCCGTAGTTACAATAGGAACTCCACCATACATCATAACCAACCGAGTATAAATCCAAGCCCGCCAAAAATAAATCTGTCCTTTCAACTTGTTTCTATCTGCCTCTCCTAATGCCCCTTTGTCAATATTATCCAGAAAAATATTACATTCACGTATACGTGACCATGGTCCATCCGTATTTTTATTATAAAAATAGTCAGGAACATTCGAACTCAAAATTTCAGCCAACTGAGTAAAAGTAGTAGAACCTGCGTATTCTTCTGTCGATTGAGAAAAAGCATCGGCACGTCCTGTACAAGGGTTAGAATGACCAACTCCCGATGCAGTTGTTGGCAAACAAAGACCATAAACAAAATCAACTTTTCCAGTAGCTAATGCTATATCATCATAGATTTCTTCATTAAAACCATTATAATCTTTTTTATCTTGCAGAAACTGGTCACTACATGAAGTCATAGCAGCCAATGCCATTGCAAAAAAAGCATATCTCAATATCTTTTTCATATTTTTAATCAGAATGAAATATTAACACCTAACGAAACATTTCTCAAAGTAGGATAAGCCCCATACACACTCAACGGATCACAAAAATTCTCCGGATACGGATTAAAGAAACTTAATAAATTAGTACCAGTCAAAGTAAAACGGCATCCCTCAATATTTATCTTCTTCACCCAATCGGATGGTAATTTATACCCTATCGTCAATGTCTTTAAAGTCATACGTAATGAATTGACCCTCCAAAAATTAGAAGTTTCATTATTCACAGAAAAGCCCATATTAGGATATTTGGCATCAAGATTCTGATATGCAACAATATTACCTTGATCATCAACTACATCTTCCGGAACAAACACATCATTCCAAAATACAGGAGCATTTATATAATTCAGTTTCTTAGTACTCATATCTCTTGCAGCAGACGGTATTTCAGCCCATCCACCCCACGAGGCACTAAGTTGTGCACTTAAACTTAAACCTTTCCAGTCACCACCAAAGTTTAAGCTAAATCCATAAGGATTACTATTTTTCTTACTCAAACGTATTCTATCGTTTGAATCAATAATACCATCAGCTGCCTCCCAACTTCCATCAGGATTCTGTTTACCTCTAACATCACGATAAATCAACATACCGGGCTTTATTTGTTCAGGATTCAGTCCCATATATTTTGTGACATTATTTTTTGTCACAAACTCATCAATCTCTTGTTGGGTACGGAACATACCTATACAATCGTATCCCCACTTACCCATATCAGTCGGACCACCTTTATATATATCACCCAGACCTATAATATCCGGCCAATCGTGTTTACGGTATTTAGTACCTGTAAATGCTGTATTCAATTTTACAAAATAGTTAATATCACCTACTCTATCTCTCCATCCAAAAGAAAGTTCCACGCCATAAGCATCTATGGCATCATAATTTTCAGCTGCCAATGCGCCACCAATGGTCACAGGAACCAATCCGTCTCTTTGAACTAACATTTCTGTATTCTTATCCAAATACGCATCTAAACCAAATGACAATCTACCATTCAAAAATCTAGTATCAATACCGAAATTGAATTTATAACTTTTATCCCAATGAACATCAGCATTAGGAGCCGCACCCATTTTCAATCCCATACCTACAGGGTTTTGCTCATTTGTACCAAAAACAGCTCCTTTATTTGCCTGATATGAGTAATTCTGACGCCACAACCATGCTTTAGTGTTATCCTTACCTAGCATACCTACCGAACCTCTGACTTTCAAATATTCAAGCCATTGTATTTTTTCTTTAAACCAATTTTCTTCAGATACCACCCAACCCAATGATAAAGAAGGGAATACCCCCCAGTAATTACTAGGTGCAAATTTAGTAGAGGCATCTGAACGAACAAGGAATTCCATCATATAACGATCATTATATGAATAGTTCACACGCCCAATATAAGACAACAATCCAGACTCAGAACGTTCTGTCAATCCATCCATTTTGCCTGTTGCCGTATTCCATTCACCATTATTTACTTCTAACGGATCTTCCCTATAATAGCGTACATACTCATAATTCCTTTCTGAGCGTTCAACAGAAAACAAAGCTCCTATCGTATGTTTGCCAAAAGTACGATTATAGTTTGCAACAAAGTTCAACTGGTAGCTATCCGTACGATTCATGGTCCTCCAAATCTGATTTCCATTTTTAACTGTTGTTTCTTGCAAATTAGATTCATTAGTCAAATCATCACCTATATATAAGTGATTACCTGATCCCCCACGTGTTTTGAAAGAATAAGCAGTATATTTGGAACCGACACGACTATTTTTATCTGTACTTATACTTTTAGAATAAGACATTTTCAGTTTAAGTCCTTTCAGTGTTTTATTCCAGTCAAAGTCATATTCCACAGAAGCATTCAAACGCATATTTTGAGGATCATTCTTTGATATATTACCTAACTCTTCTAATGCATAATAATTATATTGCTGGATGTTATTTTGCTGACTGTTGGAAAATCCATAACGTAATAACGGCAAGCCATCTATATATGCCGGAATATAGCGAGGTGTCAATAATAATGTATTATAGTCATTTTCATCGTTTTCCCCTCCGACCTTATTAAAGGTCTTTTCATTTTTTCCATAATCTCCCGAAGCTTGCAAACCTACTTTAAAATGAGATGCCAGTTTAACATCCACACCAGCACGATAATTCCAACGTTCATAGTCCAAGGTTCCCAAATTACCACTTTGAGTATAATATGAAACACCAGCAAAATAAGTTGCTTTTTGTGTTCCACCACTTAAATTAAGATTATGCTTCATACTAAAAGCACCTTTCCAAGCATCATCCAACCAATCATAATTTATATTACGCATCGCTTCTAACTCGTCAGCTTGGAAAAGGTCTGTTTTATGATTTTTTATCTCATCATTGCCATTAGCAGCAGCAATAGCATTATAGAACAATCCATAATGATATGAATCCATCATTTTGGGACGAGCTATTTCATCATTATAGCCAAATTGCCCACTATAGGATATACGAGGATCACCTTCTTTGCCACGCTTGGTTTTCACCAATATGGCACCTTGTCCACCACGAGCACCATAAACAGAAGCTGCAGCATCTTTCAATACTGATATATTTTCCACCTCACTAGGATCCAAGTTATTAAATGTTGTTGCATCCACAATAAAATCATCAACAACATAAATAGGATTTGTATCTCCACCATCTTTAGACAAAGTCATTGGCTGACGAATCGATAAACTAGCAGCAGCACCAGGACGAGTCTGGCCACCACTAACACTCAAACCTGTCACCATGCCTTGTAAAGCCGCTCCCAAATTTCCTACTGGCAAATCTTCTATTTCTTTTGGATTTACAGTAGAGATTGCACCAGTAACATTTTTAGCCTTTTGAGTACCGTAACCAACAATGACCACCTCATCCAGAATTTTGGAATCTTCCTTCAGCACCACTCTAAAGTCTTTTCCTTGTTTCGGAGCAATCGTTTGCGGCACATACCCCACAAATGAAATGACAACCTTCTTGCCCGAAGGGACTTGCAAAGCAAATTTTCCGTCAAAATCAGTAATGGTACCGTTTGTAGTTCCTTCCACCACCACACTGGCACCAATCACCGGTTCACCAGTTTCATCAACCACCTGTCCGGTGACAGTTTTAGTCTGTTGCACCGACTGGGATATAGGGAATCCTGTCTCAGCGGATACTCCCTGAACAGAAACTCCTGTCAGAAACAGACTGAGACAGACCACTTGTGTCAAGTTGCCAATCTTGTCCAGCTTCTGAAGAAATGCATTTTCATTCTCCATAGAATCTTTTTTAAAATTAAAATATTATCTTATTTTTCTTGTTGAAATATCTGTTTCAGATAAGCGACATTCGTCCCGAAGTTTTTCTTTACATTCCGGACTTCATCCTTATTCCGTGACCGTTCAATGACCAGCCATCCGCTCCACCCCATCTTATCAAGGGTATGCTTTACGGCATTCATATCCAGACGGGTATTATAAGGAAGAGTAACCCCGTCTGTATCCGTACAATGTATCTGACAAATCCGATCCTTTCCCAGTTTTTTCAACTCTTTACAGAGGTCGCGTCCATTTTCCAACGCATTTTGAAAACTATAATAAATCTTTATACCTTTCGAATTAATTTCTTTCAACAGTTTTATATCCTCTCCAGCGTCCAAAGAAGTACGGATACCTATCACTACTCCATCTTTCACTGCCATTTCTCCCACTTCGTGCAAACGGCTTACCAACTCCTGACGTGCATCACCCGCTACTGTCCAGTCCTCTTTTATACCACCTAATGGAAGGAAAGCTACTTGGGCCCCCATCACCTTCATCGTATTCAAACAATCCTGCACTAAAGCTTTATAATTATGATGAGTCAAGAAAGATTGTCCAAAGAATCCGGACATCGCCACAGAAGGAACTTCAATATGTTGTTCCTGTGCTGTTTCTTTAAATAATTTACAGAAATGGGGTTGGTGGAACTTATTATCAAAAGTATCCCGTTTTCCCAAGCCTCCCATGTCCATTTCTATGCCATCACCTCCTAGTTCCTTCATTAATTGAAAAGAACCGATCTTCTGGCGTTTTAGCATCATCCAGTCACACGCAGCTATTTTATAGCGTTGTTTTCCCTCTGAATTCTGTGCTCCCAAAGGCAGTAACATAAACAGGAGCATAATTAAACTGATAATTTTTTCACATTCATCATAATCTAGTTATTGTTTAGAATTAAGACGAATCACAAAAAAGTATGTAATCACTAAATCTTAATAAAGTCCAAAAATAATTTAGTGAATAAACAAGACAATCCCGCAAACACAATGCTCGCTTGCATCTGTTTACGGGATTCCTGCTTTATAAGATCAAGAAATCAACCTTTACGCCATTCATTCATATATTCCCTCGGAGTCTGATCATATTTCTTACGAAAACATTTACTGAAATAACCGGAATCCTTGAAGCCTACGGCAAAAGCTATTTCTGAAATACTCATATCCGAATTTTTAATCAACTCTATTGATTTATTCAGACGAATTTCTTTCACTAAATCCACCGGAGCAAACCCGGTCAGACTCTTTAACTTCTTAAAGAAAGCCGAGCGACTCAGCCCGATAGTTGATGCTATAGTATCTATATTAAAATCACTATTATCCAAATTCTCTTCTATAACCTGATGAATCTTTTCAATGAACTGCACATCTTTCTTCACTAGGAACTGTTCGTATGTATCCTGTTCCTCCTTATGTTCTTCGGGCTGCTGCCATACACGTTCACGGAACAATTTACGTTCATTCAGCAACTGTTCGATACGTGCCACCAAATAGTCTTTGCTGAAAGGTTTGATGATATAGGCATTCGCTCCCATGCTTATCGCTTTGGTCTTCGCTTCATCATTACCTTTCGCCGTCAGGATAATCACCGGAATATGACTGATTTGGAAATCTTTACGGATGCGTTGCAACATCTCTATTCCATCCATATTCGGCATCATCTGGTCGGTGACTACCATGTCGGGATGATAGAGATGTACTTTCTTCAGCCCCTCCACACCATCATTGGCCATATAAATATTGAATTTATCTTCCAATTGCAACTTCAACATATTACATAAATCCTTATTATCTTCTACAATCAGCACGGTAGGCAAAGACGAATCGACAGGCTGTTCTTTCTCCTCCTCGCTTTCCTTGCCGGCAGAAGCAGAAACAGATTCAGTTTCAGGAACACTCACCGTTTCCCCGCCCATATAAAAATCGACTTCCGACGGTTTGTAATGCTCCTTACCCAGTTGCAATTCAATGGTAAAGACTGCCCCTTTCCCTTCAGGGCTCTCTGCATAGATTTCCCCATGATGCAGACTGATAATTTCCTTAGATAAAGCCAATCCGATGCCCGTTCCCTGATAATAAGCGCCACGTGCATTGTCAGCCTGCGAGAAACGCTCGAAGATTTCGGAAAGCTTGCTTTGGGGAATCCCCACACCGCTATCTTCCACCCGTACATAACAATGCTTGTCATCATCCGACACTCCCATCGTGACATAAATATTCCCCCCGGCAGGAGTGAACTTGAACGCATTGGAGATTATGTTGCGGATCACGATGGCCACTTTCTCCTTATCCGCCCATACCATGATATCCTCACCGGCCAGCTGGAACGTGAAGCTGACTTCATTTTCTTCGGCCATCACCCTGAATTCTTTCTCAAAAGAGTCTACCATCTCATTCAGGTTAAACAACGACACATGCAGACGCATTTTTCCGTTCTGTATTTTACGGAAATCCAATATCTGATTGACCAGCTGCAGCATCTGTTTGGTATTCTTTTCCATCAGATCCACGTATTGCATTCCTTTCTGAGATAGTTTTTCTTTCTCTTTCAACTCCTGAATAGGCCCTTGGATCAGAGTCAGCGGAGTACGCAACTCATGCGAGATATTGGTAAAGAACTTGATTTTCAATTCGGACAATTTTTGTTCGATATACACATCATTTTTCACCTTAATCATGAAAAGAGATAATTTTATAGCCACCAGCAATAAGGCTACAGCTATAATCATATAGATAACATACGCCCACCAACTGGCCCACCAAGGCGGCAGAATGACAACGGTCAACTCACGGAAAGATTCCAAACCGGGATTTGCCTCATCCAGTGTCTGTACTCTGAAAAGATACTTGCCGGGAGGAACATTGGTATAGGACGCTATACGGTTCTTCCGTTATAGTGCCATTCTTTTTCATATCCTTCCAAAATATATTTGTAAGACACACGGTTCTGATTATTATAGTTCAACGCCGCAAACTCTAAAGTAAACATGGACTGGTTATGATTCAATGTAATCCTGTCTGTATAGGTAATGGACCGGTCAATAATAGGATGGTCCGTATAGCTGCGTATGTCCCGGTTTGATATCTGACATCCTACAATAAATGTGTTATAATCAAATCTTTGCGTTTCCAGTTTATCGGGAGAAAAGGTCAAGATACCCTCTTTACACCCCAGCCAAAGTTCCCCGTCCAGCGTTTTCAATGTGGTGCTTTCTTCCATCACAACCGGGGGAAAGCCATCGTATTTGTCATAGTTACGCACCTGGCTTGTCGCCCTGTCAAAACAAGAGAGTCCTTTTTCCGTAGCAAGCCAAAGGAAACCGTTATCATCTTCTATAATAGACATCACCACATCATTATTCAATCCGTCTTCCCAGCCATACGATTTAAATGAAAGCTTATGCGTTTCCTCATCATATCCCGACAATTTGCTCAATCCTCCACCAAACACGCATACCCATATCTGAGAGAACTCGTCTTTATAAAGCGCGTACACATCGCTATCGGCATAATTTACCCGGTTGGCACCACGGTAGGTTTCAAAATCAATCTGCTCCACTGAGGCAAAGTTGTTTTTAAAAGACATCAGCCCGTCCATCGTACCTACCCACATACGCCCGTCATTATCCTCTATCATATTCCTCACTTCCATATAAAGGCCATACGTAGGATAATTCTTGAATCCGTTATATTTATTCTTAAAAGTGACTTCCCCATTTTCCTCACAAAGCAGATTCAATCCTCCGTCCAAAGTACCCACCCAGATACGTTTCTTTTCATCCTGATAAGTAAAATACACATCATTCCCGCTGATTGACGACAAATCAGACAAATTATGCAGATAACGTTTAAAACGGAAACCACCTGCAGTTTTCTCATCAGGAACAGCTTTCACCAATCCGTCGCCTTTGGTAGAGAACCAAAGGTTTCCTTTGTCGTCTTCCATGATGTGATATACATTACCTATATGCTCGTCACCTGTCGAAAAAACATGTTTGGTTACACCGTTCCGGTCCATCCGATAAACACTCTGCCAACGGGTGCCCACCCAGATATCGCCACTTTTTGATTGGAAAAGGCTCTTACCCCTGTCGCATAATTTTCCTGACCGACTGATTGCGGAGACAACGAAAGCAGATTGAATTGCTTCTTGGGGAAATTCATGCAATACACCCCTTCATCGGCAGAGGAAAGCCACAATACCCCGTCATTATCCAACATCAGATGATAAAACTGCTGATTTGCCCTATCATTAGAAAGTTGTTTCAATTTATTGATATAAACCATCTCCGCATGTTCCCTGTCGAACAACCAGGCCTCTCCTGCCGGAGACAGGAAAAAAAGCCCTCTTTCGCCGGCATCTTCCGAATACAGGGTGGTTATCTTGCCGAACATGGTAAACGGAAACCGTTTTGCAGTATGGTTCAACGGATCATAATAAATCAGCGCCTTCTCATTTTCGTGAAACCATATTTTATCATACTGGTCTATGAATGCATGAGTTACCATAGCGTCATTCATTTCAGTATTTATCTTTTGCAACCTGCGCTCAGCCAAATCATATTCGTATGTGCCTTGTCCGGCCACACTGAGATAGACATAACCTGCCGGAGTAACCAGCAAATTGCTGATCGCACCTTTTATTTCGGAAAGTACATACCGGTTTACCAAACCGGTCCTCACATCGATACTGTAAAAAATACCCGCACGATCTCCGACCCATACCTTCCTGCCATCCTCAAAAAAACTGGTAAAACTATCCTTGTCACCGGAATTAATCTTACTGGTTATAAAATCGGCAGGCCGGGATGCCAATTCCGATCCTTTATGCACGGCGGCTACCTTATAATCAGTTCCTATCCAACTGATATATTCCTCCGTCTCACACAGGACATGGTGTTTCAGTGTATAATCATGCTTGTTTATCTCGTTCCGAGAGTCGAACAGAATCTTGATAGTTACCTGCCCTTTTTCATCTACCCCGGCCAATAACAGATTTTTATCTTTAGTCAGCAACAACACATCCCCCTCGGCCGTATTTTGTAATTTTATCACCTGGATATTCTCCGAATAGTTCTTCATGTCATCATAAACAGCATGAAAACATTCGGTCACTTTATTGAAGACATATAACTTACGGTCAATGGTCTTTACCCATATATACCCGTTTTTATCCTCGACTATGCGCTGGATCTTACGTGGCGGCACATCCGAATCGTGCTCCTGTTTATTGAATGTTTTAAACTTCACTCCATCGAAACAACATAAGCCATACCAGGTTCCGAACCAGATAAAGCCATCTCTGTCTTTCAAGGTACAGTTTACCGTATTATTAGGAAGCCCTTGATCTACAGAATAATGTTCCACAATCATATTCACATTATATGACCACAGAGGAAAGCTTGTCAGGCAACAAAGTATAATAAGTATATATTTCTTCATAAGTATTTAGTTTTCTTCAAACCGAGGTCAAAGATAAGAAAAAAATCCGTTGGTACTTAAATTGAAATTAGTTAAATACCAATTATTGGTTAGATTGGAACGAGATAAATCCGCGTTCCATCTATATTACTTCTCCGTACCGAATTCAGTTTGCTGTCTCTCCACCTCCATCAATACTTTTTGCCTTTCCTCTTCTGTCAGCACAACTTTCCCCGCCATTCTTTCTGTTCTAACAGGGCTTCCGGCTAGTCCTGCTCCAGCTGATTGGGCATCCGTCTCCTCCTCCGTATAACAGAAAGGCAGTTCTGACGGAATACTTTCTAATTCTATTTCCGTAGCAACCGGTGCATTCGTTCCTTCAAACTGCACATGGGCCTTCACCTTTATTTTGCCGGGCTTGCGGGTAGAACGGATCAATACGGGAGCAGAGCCAAACTCCACCGTGCGCGGATTGGCATTGATAGAGGCATCCCCTATAATTCGTCCTTCACCTTCTACAGTAAATACGATATTTTCTTTGGCCAGACGGCGCACATTACCGCTATCATCCGTCACTTCGGCCACCACTACGATAAAATCCGAACCGTCTGCCACTAATTGTTTTCCTTCCGTATCCACATACATACGCAACTTCGTGCTGCGGCGTGACGGCATCCGCTTATAAGTGCAAACCACTTTACCGTCTATAATTCCCTCTGCCACCATATTTACTTTCTGCCAGTTTTTTTGCTTATAACTATACTCGCGTGCTTCCCAGAAATCCCATACATCCTTGAATATCACCGGGGCATTAGGCATATGTCCCTGCGCATGAACTACCGGAAGCGTCCAGCTCTCAGTATCGTCATAGACAGAGAGACGAACCGAATCACAATTACTGAACACCACCACATCGGCATCCGAGAAAGGAGACATCTCATGGGCGATAAACACCATAGGGCCACATTCCGCTACAGGATGCTTCAATGTCGCGGCAGACTGGCTGCGAAAAGCATAATAAGCGTATTTAGGCTGCCGGAACGCATCATAAATGCCCCCGAAATACGGATCGGGATGATACCCCCGCTGATGATCAAAAGGATGCCATTGCGCCCCACCGATAAACTGTCCTGTAGTGCGGTACATTTCATCATAACTCTTTGATAATGACAACGCCTGCACCAGCAACGGGCGTTCCCCCCAGCTACGGCTGGCACGGTTATTATTATTATGTGCATACCAGTCATCCACATTCTCGCCAAACTCACGAGTAAAAATACATTGTTCCGGACGGTCTGCCTTCTCATCATCTCCCGGCCATCCGTACACCACATCATAGTTTTCCGCCACTCCTTTCGAATGAACATCGGCTGCCGCTACAGGCGTCCGGGATAAGGAAACTCCTCCGTGTAATCCGTAATGCCTCCAGTGCGAAATCGCGCGGATAAGGCGTTTCATTCAAAATAGGCTCCCACATCAGCACACTGGGATGATTGCGGTCCCGGCGTATCATCTCACGGGTATTCCGATGTACCAGCTTTGCGAACTCCGGATTTTTATTCCAATATTGCCATCCCGGAGTAGCCACAATAACAAACAGCCCCATTTCGTCACAAGCATCCATGAATGCCGGATCTTGCGGATAATGAGCTACACGGATAATGGTACATCCTGCATCACGCAAGCGTTTGGCATCCCTCCACTGCTGGCTGTTGGGCAGCGCATTACCCACGTATGCAAAATCCTGATGACGGTTTGCGCCGACCAATTGACCAAAAGGCTTGCCATTCAACCAAAAGCCATCCTTACCTTTAAATTCCGCTTTGCGGATCCCCACACGTGTCACTCCCCCATCCAAAACTTCATGTCCGGCTTTGACACGAGATTGTATCCTATACAAATAAGGCGAATCAGGAGACCATAACTTAGGATTGCGAACTGCAAACTGTTGCCGCACCGTCTTCGATTCCCCTGCTTGCAGTTTCACCTGTTGCGAAATCCGTTTTACGGGAACATCGCCGGCATCCGCCAAAACCGTCTCCACGGCTACGGTACGCGTCCGCTTTCCACTGTTATGTACTTCCGTATCCACATACACTTCCGCTTTTTTCCCGCTTATATTGTCAAAATGCACAAAAACTCCGCCTCCGGCCACCTTATCGGCCTCCAAGGCATCTGTAATAGCTACACTTGATTTTCCTATCATCCACACATCCCGGTAAATTCCTCCATGATAAGCGAAATCCAAGGTATATTGACGTTTTCCCGGAGGAAAATTCTTATCATCACTATTATCCGTCATCACCGCCAGCAAGCAACTGTCTCCGGGCTGTACCCCCTGTTCCGTCAGTTGCACAGTGAAAGGAAGGTATCCTCCCAAGTGCTCTTGTACCCTCTTGCCATTTAAATAAATTACCTGTTTTCCCATAGCTCCCTCAAAATGAAGCGACACCTCTTTTCCTTTCATATCTTGAGGAATCACAAAATGTTTCCGGTACCATGCCACACCCTGATAGTTACGGCAACCGCTTGCCTCGCAGGCATCAGTTCCACAGTATGCGGAGCAGACACTACTTGCCAGGATGTATCATCAAAACGCACGGCTTCCGCGCCTTTTATGTCTCCACGATGAAAGCGCCATCCGGGATTGAAATTATATACTATTCTTCCGCTACCGGATAAAGGGATGAATCCGGCTACAGAAGTTTCCATTTGAGCTTGTGCCAACACAGGCAACAGGCACACAAGTAAAATAAACAGTTTCTTCATAATTATTACACTATCTGGGAAAAGAGACGGACCGGCTGTCCGTTTGTACCCGTTCCCTTTGAAAAAAGGTCTTGTTGTTTTTGAAAAAGATCCAGACATTTAAAAAAAAGGTCCTGATGTTTGGCGTCAAAGACAAGGTTCTTTCATAAAAACGTCAAGGTCTTTTTATACAAAGAACAGGTCTTTGGAAGGGAATGACAAGGTCTTTTCACAAGGCCTTCCAAGGCTCAAGGCTCAAAGGCTCACTTAGGCGGTATTTAAGCCCAAAACAAGCTTCAAGAAATCCATGCATACACTGATTTTCAATTTATTACAATAAGAAAAAGGAAACAAGACTATAGTCTGAAAAATAAAATGAATAATATAATGAGCCCCAGACATACACGGACGCATCCGACATTTACCGGAAAGAAAAATGTATAAATAAAAGAAACTTCTATTGACATCATCACTTGGTCATTCCGGGCATCGTGAAAAATCCGAATGTGCCCCATATCCATTGATCCGGCCATTATGAATAAAACCCGGCAAAAAACAAGCCTGGTCAAAGCAAACACAAATTCTATAAAACGACAGACAAAGTCAAGACAATCCTGAACTTCCCAAAGACCAAAGAATAATATTCAATCCGCACGTCTTGTTTTAGTAAACAATCTGTAAAACAAACATTTACACATCTACCAAGGTTTAAAATACCGCATAAGTGAGCCTTGAGCCTTGTGAGCCCTGGAAACGCATCGGACCGACTCTTTTTCTTTGCAGAAATACACCCGATTTATACGATAAACCCATACCTTTTTTATACCTTTGCCCCCCAAAAGAAAACAACAAACATGGAACTATTCAATAAAATGATTGCCGCAGCCCTGAAGGTTTCCGTACATCAAGTAGACAATACATTATCTCTACTGGGCGGGGGAGCTACCATCCTTTCATAAGCCGATACCGGAAAGAGGCAACCGGAGGGCTGGACGAAGTACAAATAGGCGAAATTAAAGACAGAAATGACAAGTTGTGTGAACTGGCCAAACGAAAAGAAACCATTCTTTCTACCATAGAAGAACAAGGCAAACTAACAGAAGAATTGCGCAAACGCATTGAACAAAGTTGGGATGCCACCGAAGTGGAAGACATATATCTGCCCTATAAGCCGAAACGTAAGACCCGCGCCGAAGCGGCACGGCAAAAAGGACTGGAACCGCTTGCCACCTTACTGTTATTGCAACGCGAAAACCATCTGGACAGCCGTCTTCCCGCTTTTGTGAAAGGAGATGTGAAAGACGAAGAGGATGCACTGAAAGGCGCGCGCGACATCATAGCCGAACAAGTGAGCGAGGACGAGCGTGCCCGCAACCAACTGCGCAACCAATTTTCCCGACAAGCCGTCATCACCTCCAAAGTGGTGAAAGGCAAAGAGGAAGAAGCCGCCAAATACCGCGATTATTTCGATTTCAGCGAACCTTTGAAACGCTGTTCCTCCCACCGTCTGCTGCTATCCGCCGGGGAGAGTCGGAAGGCCTGTTGAAAGTAAGTATAAGCCCGATGACGAAGAGTGCGCCGGACGGCTGGAACAAATGTATGTCCGTGGCAACAATGAATGCAGCCGCCAGGTAGGCGAGGCAGTACGTGATGCGTACAAGCGGCTTCTGAAGCCTTCCATCGAAACCGAATTTTCAGCCTTGAGCAAGGAGAAAGCCGACGAGGAGGCAATCCGCGTCTTCGCCGGAAACCTGAGACAGCTTCTGCTGGCTCCCCCTTTAGGACAGAAACGGGTCATGGGAGTTGATCCCGGCTACCGTACCGGATGTAAAATAGTCTGTCTGGATGCCCAAGGCTCTTTGCTGCACAATGAAACCATTTATCCGCATCCGCCCAAGAGTGAATACTCACAGGAGCCCGCAGCATCGTGAATTGGTAGAACAATATCAGATAGAGGCAATCGCCATAGGTAATGGCACCGCCAGCCGTGAGACAGAACAATTCATCACTTCACAACGCTATGACCGTGAATTGCAAGTATTTGTAGTAAGCGAGGACGGAGCATCCATTTACTCGGCCTCGAAAACCGCCCGAGACGAGTTCCCTGAATACGACGTGACCGTGCGTGGAGCCGTATCCATAGGCCGCCGGTTGATGGATCCGCTGGCCGAACTGGTGAAAATAGACGCCAAATCTATCGGAGTGGGACAATACCAGCATGATGTGGACCAGACTTTATTGAAGAAATCATTGGACCAGACGGTGGAAAGTTGTGTGAACCTGGTAGGTGTGAACCTCAATACCGCCAGCCGTCATCTGCTGACTTATATATCGGGGCTAGGTCCTGCCTTGGCTCAAAACATTGTGGATTACCGCACCGAGAACGGGCCTTTCAGTTCACGCAAGGAGTTATTGAAAGTACCCCGGATGGGAGCGAAAGCGTTTGAACAATGCGCAGGGTTCCTGCGTATCCCACAAGCGAAGAATCCGCTGGACAACTCGGCCGTGCATCCCGAAAGCTATCCCATAGTGGAGCAGATAGCCAAAGACCTGAGCTGCACCGTGGACGAACTGATAAAGAGCAAAGAACTACGCAGCCGGATTGATATCAAGAAGTATGTCACCCCTACAGTGGGGCTTCCCACCCTGACAGACATCATACAGGAATTGGACAAGCCGGGACGCGACCCACGGCAACAAATCCAAGTTTTTGAATTTGACAAGAATGTAAAGACCATAGAGGATTTGACTGAAGGAATGGAACTGCCCGGCATTGTGAACAATATTACCAACTTCGGTTGCTTTGTAGATATAGGAATCAAAGAGAAGGGTCTGGTGCACGTATCACAACTGGCCGACAAATTTGTGAGCGACCCCACCACCGTAGTCAGCATCCATCAGCATGTACGGGTGAAAGTGATGAGCATAGACCTAGAGCGCAAGCGCATCCAGCTCACTATGAAAGGATTGAATCAATAATTGCAACAAGGTAAAAAAGAATATGGAAGAAGATATAGAAACCTGCGGCTGGTTCGTTTTTTATAAGGATCAGCTGCTGATAGAGAAAAAGAACGGAATGTACACCATACCTTTCGGAACAGAGCCTCCCATGCCTGTTCCGGTGGGAAGCACTATCCACACCATCGGAGAGATAGAGGACACACTGCCAAAACTTTCTCCGTACACGCCCCGGTGCCCGGCTGCGAAAATGACCGCCACCTGATGATGGATCTCCGGAGTTCATACGACGTATTGCCTTGGGAAGAGTACAATGTGGGTGGCAAAGCCTTCCAGATACTGAATTGGGACAAGAACAGCCGCTATTGCCCCATGTGCGGCGTGCCTACCGTACAGATTTCTCCAATTGCTAAAAAATGCCCCCAATGTCGTCAGGAAATTTATCCGCGCATCTCTCCTGCCATCATTGTATTGATACGCCGGGGAGACAGCATACTGCTGGTCCACGCCCGCAACTTCCGGGGAACTTTCAACGGTTTGGTAGCCGGCTTTCTTGAACCGGGCGAGACTTTGGAGGAGTGTGTGTACCGCGAGGTACTGGAAGAAACAGGACTCCATATCAAAAACCTGAAATATTTCGGCAGCCAGCCGTGGCCTTATCCCAGCGGAATCATGATAGCTTCACCGCCGATTATGAAAGCGGAAACATCAAATTACAACAAGAAGAACTGAATGCCGGCGCTTTCTATACCAAAGACAATTTGCCAGAGATACCCAAAAAGCTGAGTCTGGCAAGAAAATTGATTGATGCGTGGCTGGAGGAAAAGAATCATTTATAGAACGAGATGAGTCATGTTCCATCCATAAATACCTATTTATCGCTTGCAGAACTTAAAAATGTACTATCTTTGCAATATGGAATGGTTAAATAGCTTATTTTTTGAACACACGCCTTTACAGGCGGTTGTAATCCTCTCGATTATCATTGCTGTGGGGCTCGGTTTAGGTAAGATCCACCTGTTTGGCATTTCATTGGGAGTTACCTTCGTCTTTTTTGCCGGTATTCTGGCCGGACACTTGGGATTCTCAATCGACTCGAATATGCTGAATTACGCCGAGAGTTTCGGTCTTGTGCTTTTTGTATACGAACTAGGATTGCAGGTAGGTCCCGGCTTTTTCAGTTCATTCCGTAAAGGCGGTGTACAGCTCAATATGCTGGGCATGGGCGTTATTCTGACAGGTACGGTCATGACGGTGCTTTTCAGCAAACTGGGAGACATACCGATGAGCGATATGGTAGGCATCCTTTGTGGAGCCACCACCAATACTCCCGCTTTGGGGGCCGCCCAACAGACTTTAAAACAAATGGGGGAACCCGCCAGTGGCGCAGCGTTAAGTTGCGCCGTAACCTATCCGCTGGGAGTGGTAGGTGTTATTCTGGCCATGTTGCTGGTACGCAAATTATTTGTTCGTCCCTCAGATATCGACATTCACGAACACGAGGACACCAATCAGACATTCATAGCCACCTTCAAAGTGCACAATCCCGCCATTTTCAATAAAAGCATAAAAGAAGTAGCTTTATTAAGCTATCCTAAATTTGTTATCTCCCGTTTATGGCGGGAAGGCACGGTAAGTATCCCCACTTCAGAAAAAATCCTGAAAGAGAATGACCGTCTGCTGGTTATCACCACCGAAAAGGACGCTCCCTCGCTCACGATTCTTTTCGGCGAACAGGAAAGCCAGGATTGGAATAAAGAAGACATCGACTGGAATGCCATAGACAGCCAATTGATTTCCAAACATATCGTTATCAGCCGCCCCGAAATAAACGGGAAAAAACTAGGCTCTTTACGTCTGCGCAACAGCTATGGCATCAACATCAGCCGTGTGATGCGCAGCGGGGTACAACTACTTGCCACACCGGGGCTGATCCTCCAACTGGGCGACCGGCTGACCGTGGTGGGAGAAGCCAAAGCCATAGAGAATGTGGAAAAAGTATTAGGCAATGCGGTTAAAACGCTGAAGGATCCTAATCTTGCCGCCATTTTTATAGGTATTGTACTGGGATTGATACTAGCTCCATCCCTATCGCCATCCCCGGCATCAGCACTCCCGTTAAATTAGCCTGGCAGGCGGACCTATCGTAGTAGGAATTCTTATCGGATGCTTTGGTCCCCGTTTCCACCTCATCACTTATACCACCCGGAGTGCCAACCTGATGCTGCGCGGTATCGGGTTATCCCTCTATCTGGCTTGCCTGGGACTAGATGCAGGTGCACATTTCTTCGAGACAGTGATGCGCCCCGAAGGAGCCATCTGGATAGCTATAGGCTTCGCCATCACCTTTATCCCGGTAGTCATCATGGCATTAGTGGCCCTCCGCATGACCCGCCTCGACTTCGGAAGCACCTGTGGTATGCTGTGTGGAAGCATGGCAAACCCTATGGCATTGAACTATGCCAATGACACGTTACCCGGTGATAATCCGGCGGTGAGTTATGCCACCGTATATCCGCTGTCCATGTTCAGCCGGGTCATTATAGCCCAATTAATACTCATGTTTTTTATATAATTTCCAGCCATGAACGCTTATAATTCAATCACCCCGGAAACCATACAGAAAGATATGCGATACTTGCAACTGCTGTCGCATAGTTTCCCCACTATAGCCGATGCCAGTACGGAAATAATCAACCTGGAAGCTATTCTGAATCTGCCTAAAGGTACAGAACATTTCCTTGCCGACCTGCACGGAGAGTACGAGGCATTCCAGCATGTATTGCGGAATGCTTCCGGGGCCATTAAAAGAAAAGTAAATGAAATATTCGGGAATACCCTGCGCGAGAACGAAAAAAAAGAACTATGTACGCTGATTTATTATCCGGAACAAAAACTGGATCTGGTAAAAGCAGTGGAAACGGACCTGGACGACTGGTATGTCATCACGTTGAACCAGTTGGTACGTGTATGCCAGAATGTATCCTCCAAATACACCCGTTCCAAAGTGCGGAAATCACTTCCCAAAGAATTCTCGTATATCATTCAGGAATTGTTGCACGAAAACTCAATGGTTCCCAACAAGCAGGCGTATATTAACGTCATCATCAGCACCATCATTTCTACCCGCCGCGCCGATGACTTTATCATTGCTTTATGCAACCTCATCCAACGGCTCACCATAGACACACTGCATGTGCTGGGTGATATATTCGACCGTGGTCCCGCCCCCCACCGCATTATGGACATATTATGCGATTATCATAATTTCGATGTACAATGGGGAAACCATGACATTTTATGGATGGGAGCCGCAGCCGGCAACGACTGCTGTATGGCAAACGTGCTACGCCTGGCCATGCGTTATGGCAACCTTGCCGCCTTGGAGGATGGATATGGCATCAACCTTCTGCCCTTGGCCACCTTTGCCATGGAAACATACGCAGACGATCCCTGCACCCTATTCGGACCGAAAGTAGAGAAAGAAGACTGTACTTACAATGCCAAGACACTGCGCATGATAGGCCAGATGCACAAAGCAATCAGTGTTATCCAGTTCAAGCTGGAAGCAGAGATTATCAGGCGCCGCCCCGATTTCGAGATGGACGACCGTATGCTGCTACACCGTATAGATTTTGAGCGTAAGACTATCACAATGCCCAATGGAAAAGAATATGAACTGAAAGACAGCTTTCTTCCTACGGTAAATCCTGCCGATCCTTATAAGCTGACAGACGAAGAACGGGAGATTATGAACAAACTCCATCGTTCGTTTGTCAGCAGTGAGAAATTGAAAAAACATATCCGCTGCCTGTTCCGTTACGGATGTATGTACACGGTGAGCAACTCAAATCTGCTGTTCCACGCCTCCATACCCCTGAATGCCGACGGTACGCTGAAAGATGTGTCCATAGCCGGAAAAATGTACAAAGGAAAAGCCTTGCTGGAAAAGGTAGGGCACTTGATCCGTACCGCCTTCTTCGCTGAGGAAGACAACGAGGACAGACCCTTTGCCGTAGACTATGTATGGTACTTGTGGTGTGGCAAAGACTCCCCTGCTTTCGACAAAGACAAAATGGCTACTTTTGAACGTTACTTTTTAAAAGAGAAAGAGTTACACAAGGAAGTAAAAGGTCACTATTACAGCCTGCGCAATGAAGAAAAAGTATGTGATATGCTGCTGGACGAGTTCGGAGTGATAGGAACACACCGCCATATCATCAACGGACATGTACCCGTAAAAACCATCCAAGGTGAGAATCCGATAAAAGCAAACGGCAAGATGATGGTCATAGACGGAGGATTCTCTAAAGCGTATCATTCGGAAACCGGAATTGCCGGATATACACTGGTATACCATTCGCGCGGATTCCAACTGGTACAGCACGAACCGTTCACCTCAATGCAAAAAGCCATTGAAGAAGGGCAGGATATCAAATCGAGCACCCAGATAGTAGAAATGAGCACCCAACGCATGATGGTAAAGGACACTGACAAAGGACGGGAACTGGTGACGCAGATTAACGATTTAAAGAAATTGCTGGTGGCTTACCGGACAGGACTTATCAAGGAGAAATCTATATAAAAGATTATCCGCAATCATACCACCGGATAATAAAGAAGGTTTATTGCCCTATGATTGCGGATACAAAATTAAAGCCCGTATCAGACTCACGTCTACCGGGCTTTTGGATTACCGAACAAAAATATCGTTATACAATCTTGTTCATCGCCGAATCGGGAAAAACCACCGTCGGCTTGAACGATTTAGCTTCCTCAAAATCCATCATGCGTATGACATGATAATCACAATGTCACCCACCTGTACCTTCCTGCAGCAGCCCCATTCAGACAAATACATCCCGAACCGCGCTCACCCTTAATAATATAAGTTTCAAACCTCTCGCCGTTATTATTATCACAATGTGCACTTTCTCACCGGCAATCATGTTGGCGGCATCCATCAAGTCCTCGTCAATCGTAATACTACCCATGTAGTTCAAATTGGCTTCCGTTACACGGACACAATGCAGTTTCGATTTTAATACCTCAATCATCATAATTCTAATGGTTAACGATCACTATCCCTTATATTTTATATTATCTATCAAACGTACCTCTCCGCAAAATACCGTAATGCAACCTACTGCATAATCCGTATCTTCCCAATCCGTTATTTTCTGAAGCGTAGTGCCATCTACTATTTCAAAATATTCCAAACGCAAACCCGGAGCGGCAGCAATCGCATCCTCTACAAACTTCTGAGTCTCAGCGACCGGATGAGATTTTGCAAAAGTACAACTTTTAAATAAAGTTTGCGAAATATTCAGCGCATACTCTCTTTCCACCGCAGAAAGCCGTGCATTGCGGCTGCTCAATGCCAGCCCGTCTTCCTCACGCACAATAGGACAACCTACAATTTCCAGTCCGTTGAACCCTATCTGTTTCACCATTTCACGAATAATAGCCAATTGCTGGAAGTCTTTCTCGCCGAAATAAGCACGGGTAGGGTTTACAATCATAAACAGCTTGCTCACTATCTGGCATACTCCATTAAAATGTCCTGGACGGAAACGGCCTTCCATCACTGTGTCCAGCGGCGCATAACTGAACTGCCGGGTATCAGGCTCAGGATAAATCTCTTCTACAGACGGAGCAAAAACAAAAGCCGCTCCTACTTTTTCCAACAATTCACAATCGGCATCCAATGTACGCGGATATTTTGCCAAGTCATTTTTGTCGTTAAACTGGGTAGGATTTACAAAATCACTTACCACCACTACATCATTTTCTGCAACAGCACGTTTCACCAACGAAGCGTGTCCGGCATGGAGTGCACCCATTGTAGGCACCAGACCTATTGTCTTTCCCTCACTGCGCAGGCATCCAGCTCTGACTGAAGCTCTTTGATTGTTTGAACTAACTTCATCTTTTTATCTCTTTTGTTTGAGTAGTTTCATTTAAAACGGCTGCAAAGTAAACCATTATTTGGGAGATAACGAAGAAAAAAAGAATTTTAATTAATGATGAGTGGTTAGTAATAAGTGGTTAATACCTTGCAGATATGACGCAATAAGCCCTCTTCAGCTACCGGCCAGCCACTTGTTCTTTCCCATTTTTCACCTAATTCCGCAAGGCATTGACCATTAATCGCCAATCACTAACCACTAATTACCAGCCACTTAACATATCATAAGGAATTATTATTCCTCGTTTCTTGCCACTCTCATCTATTTTTTTTATATCTTTGCAAAATGATTATGAGCAACAAAAAGTTAAGATGAAGGCAAATAAAGTTTTATTTATTACACAAGAGATTACCCCTTACGTTCCCGAATCCGAAATGGCAAACATGGGAAGATTTCTTCCTCAGGCTATTCAGGAAAAAGGCAGAGAAATCAGAACTTTTATGCCAAAATGGGGCAATGTCAATGAGCGCAGAAACCAATTACACGAAGTCATCCGCCTGTCCGGCATGAATTTAATCATAGACGATACGGACCACCCGCTGATTATCAAGGTAGCATCTATCCAAGCTGCACGTATGCAGGTTTACTTCATTGACAATGACGACTATTTCCAGCACCGCCAAATGGTAGCTGACGAAAATGGTGTAGAATACAAAGACAATGACGAACGTGCTATTTTTTATGCACGCGGCGTATTGGAAACGGTAAAGAAATTACGCTGGTGTCCGGACATTATCCATTGTCAAGGGTGGATGAGTGCATTTGTGCCCCTTTATATTAAGAAGGCTTATCAAGATGAGCCGTCATTCAGAGACTCAAAAGTAGTATTTTCGGTGTTTGAGGATGAATTCAAATCGAACTGCGAAGGTAATCTGACTGAAAAACTCATGCTGAAAGGCATTGAAAAGAATGATGTGGAAAGCATCGTCAAATCTCCGGCAAATTACAAGGAACTGTGCAAACTGGCCATTGCCTACTCTGATGGTGTGATACAAAACAGCGAGAAAGTGAATGAGAATGTCATGAAGTTCGCCCGTGAATCGGGTGTGCCTGTGCTCGACTATCAGCCTGCCGATACCTATGTAGATGCTTTCAATGAGTTCTATGACAAAGTATGGGAGTTTGAAAAGAAATAACTCACTAAGAATAATAAAGATGAAAATCAAATACTTATGCGCATTGTTGTTGGCAGCACTGATTTATAGTTGCGATGATTCAACAACCGGCATCGGGACCGATCTTATCCCCGGTGGAGATAAGATTCCGGCAAATACAGACAGTTATGAGTTTACCACCAAATCTCTGTTGGCCGACTCCGTTTATGCACGTACCAGTACTGCATATTTAGGACGATATACCGATGAGCAATTTGGAGAATTTACTGCCGATTTTATAGCACAGTTCACCTGTATGGACAACTTCAAATTTGAAGAAGAGCTGACCAAAGTCATCGGAGTAAATATAAGTCTGCAATACGGGTCTTTTTTTGGCGACTCACTGAATGCCATGCGCTTACAGGTTGACACATTGGACAAGGTTATTCCTGAAAAAGAACTAAGCACTTTTTATACCAGTGTGGATCCTAAAGATTATTACAACGAAAAAGGAAAGCCTATCGCTGTAAAAGCCTATTCGGCAGTAGGTCCGTCTACAAGCAAAGATGAAACTACAACCACAAGCAGCGGTGTCAAGCAAAGAACAATTATACAGACTATCAAATTGCCCAATTCATTAGGCGATCACATCTTCAACAAATACAAGGAGAACAAAGAGTATTTCAAGACTCCTGAAAGTTTTATCAAGAATGTATTAAAGGGAGTTTACATTCGCTGTACTCATGGCGACGGAACCATTTTATACATTGACGGTTTAAGCCTGAATCTTAATTTTGAAGCCCTGATAGAAAGTTCTTCCGGCAAGCGGGATTCGTTGGTTTACAAGTCCTATTTCTTTGGAGCAACCAAGGAAGTGATACAAGCCAACCACTTCAGTAACGGTAGCAGATTGGAAGAGTTAGCCCAAGATCCGGACCATACTTACCTCAAAAGTCCGGCAGGTATTTTTACAGAAGCGACTTTCCCCATTGCAGAGATTTACAATGAACATAAAAGAGATACGCTAAATGGTGTAAATGTATCGTTCACACGCTACAACGAGAAAGAGTCCAAATACAAAATGGGCATCCCCCAATATGTATTGATGGTCAGAAAGAAAGATATGTTCTCGTTCTTTGAAGAAAACAAGATTATCGATAACAAGACTTCTTTCTTAAGTTCATATAGCAGCAGTAACAATACATACACCTTTACCAACATCGCTCCCTTAATCACTTACTGCATTGAGGAACGGAAAAAAGGCATAACAGCAGCAGGTGGAGATCCTGAAAAGGAAGAAGACGGAAAAAAATGGGACGCTAAAAATCCGGACTGGAACAGAGTTGTCATCATACCTGTCAAAGCAGTATCCAATTCAAACAATGAAATAGTTGAAATATCCAACAGCTTAGGTATGGAAAGCGCTATGTTAAAAGGTGGAACGAATCCTGAGAATAAGCTGAAAATGCAAATCTTCTACACTACATTTTAAGACTTTTTTATTTAACCAAATAAAGAACAGGCGGCAACTACAGCAATATAGTTTCCGCCTGTTTAATTTACTCCACCGTAATCATACCACACCGGATGATAAATGGAAATTCATGGAACGCAAATATCCCATCAACACTTCACACCATGATTGAGAATGACCATAAAAACAGACTATATAAAATAAGCCGGCAAAATCCTTTTCACGGATCCTGCCGGCTTATTTATGTTTATGGGAATCCTCTATCCCCTAGAAAGGCAAATCATCCTTCTCGTCTGTCGCGGCAAAATCTACCGGTGCAGCGGGAGCAGCATTCATGGGAGGAAACGGAGCATCCGGTGCAACAGGTCCCTGGGCACCCACACGCTCTACTTTCCACGCACGGATACTGTTGAACCAACGCCCATTCCACTCGCGGGCATCCACATCAAAAAACACATTCAATTCTTCACCTGCCTGAATATTAAATTGCGCTATCTTATCTGCTCCAAATACGTCAAAACACATTTTTTTAGGATATTGATCATGCGTTTCAATTACGTATTCTTGTACTTTCCATTCATTTCCTGTCTTTGAAACTCCTCCTCTCGGTTCGAGGACTGCTATTACTTTTCCTGCTAATTCCATATTACGTTATTTAAATTCGCCACGAAAGTACACTTTTCCTTGCGAGTAAACTAATTTTTTCGCCATTTTTTGCGCTTGAACCATAATCTTTTCGTAACTTTGGCAGTTAAATGAATGTAGAGATATAGAATATAAATATAATAATATAAAACTATGAAGTTCATCGTTTCAAGTACTGGATTATTCAGTCATTTACAAGCTATTAGCCGAGTTATCAACTCTAAAAATTCGTTACCTATTCTTGATTGTTTTTTGATGGAACTAACTGACGGAACGCTGTCTCTCACTGCTTCTGACAGCGAAACGACCCTGTCCACTTCACTGGAAGTAAATGAAAGTGACGGTGACGGACGCTTTGCCGTTTCTTCAAAAACCATACTCGAAGCCCTGAAAGAAATACCCGAACAACCACTTACTTTCCTGGTAAATACTGAAAACCTGGAAATCACCGTACAATATCAGAATGGTAAATACAGCCTGATGGGACAAAATGCCGACGAATATCCACAAGCTCCCGCATTAGGCGCAAATGCGGTACACGTAACGATGGGCGCTCCGGTGATGCTGGCTGGTATCAACCGTTCTTTATTCGCTACTGCCGATGATGAGTTACGTCCGGTAATGAATGGTATTTATTTTGATATCACTACCGAAGACATCACTTTCGTAGCCTCAGACGGGCACAAATTAGTACGCAATAAAACATTTGTGGCACATGGCGATGAAAAAGCCGCTTTCATTCTGCCCAAGAAGCCGGCAACCCTGTTGAAGAACCTGTTACCGAAAGAACAAGGAGATGTGCAAATTGATTTTGACGACCGTAACGCTACGTTTACATTAGAAAACTACAGTATGATATGCCGTCTTATCGAAGGACGCTATCCAAACTATAACTCAGTAATTCCGCAGGATAATCCTCACAAGGCCACCATTGACCGCATGACGCTGATCAGTGCGCTCCGCCGTGTATCTGTATTCTCATCGCAAGCAAGCAGTTTGATAAAACTCCGCCTCAGTGAAAATCAGATCCAGATCTCCGCACAAGACATTGATTTCTCCACCTCAGCAGAAGAAACACTGACTTGCCAATATACAGGAAGTCCCATGAACATCGGCTTTAAATCAACATTCCTGATTGATATTTTAAACAATATCTCAGCACAGGAAATACTTTTCGAACTGGCTGATCCTTCACGTGCGGGCGTTATTGTCCCTGTAGAGCAGGAAGAGAACGAAGACCTGCTGATGCTGCTGATGCCTATGATGCTGAACGACTAAAAACGACACGCCACCATGTGGTGGAAAAACAATATATAATACAAGCTGAAAATGAAATTGAACTTGAAGAATCCTATTGTTTTTTTCGATTTGGAAACAACGGGAACAAATATAAACACAGACAGAATAGTGGAAATATGCTATCTGAAGGTGTATCCAAACGGCAACGAAGAAACGAAGACCATGCGTATCAATCCGGAAATGCACATTCCCGAACAATCCTCTGCTATCCACGGTATTTATGACGCAGATGTGGCAGACTGCCCTACCTTCAAGGAAGTGGCAAAAGAGATAGCCCGGGACATTGAGGGATGTGACCTGGCCGGTTTCAATTCCAATCGTTTCGACATTCCGGTTTTGGCTGAGGAGTTCCTGCGCGCAGGAGTAGACATTGACATGATGAAACGAAAATTCATTGACGTGCAGGTAATCTATCACAAACTGGAACAGCGTACCCTGTCTGCCGCCTATAAATTCTATTGCGGCAAGAATCTGGAAGATGCCCATACAGCCGAAGCCGACACACGCGCCACATACGAAGTACTGAAATCCCAATTGGACCGCTATCCGGAAGAACTGCAAAATGATATGGCATTTCTAGCCGAATACTCAAGTTTCAACAAGAATGTAGATTTCGCTGGACGCATTGTTTATGATGACAAAGGCGTGGAAGTATTTAATTTTGGGAAATACAAAGGAATGTCTGTCAGCGAAGTGTTACAAAAAGATCCGGGCTACTACAGCTGGATACTGAACGGTGATTTTACGCTGAACACGAAAAACGTACTGACAAAAATCAGACTACGTGAATCGGGAATGATGAAATGAGTATGAAAGGAAAAAAAATCGTACTAGGTATAACCGGAAGTATAGCCGCCTATAAAGCGGCTATACTCATTCGCGGACTTATTAAGAAGGGAGCGGAAGTACAAGTTGTGATTACCCCCGCAGGCAAAGAATTCATCACACCTATCACTTTATCTGCATTAACAAGTAAACCTGTTATCAGCGAGTTTTTTGCTCAACGTGACGGAACATGGAACAGTCACGTTGATTTGGGACTATGGGCGGATGCCATGATTATCGCTCCGGCTACCGCATCCACTATTGGTAAAATGGCCAACGGAATAGCGGACAATATGCTGATCACGACTTATCTGTCAATGAAAGCTCCCGTATTCGTAGCTCCGGCAATGGATCTGGATATGTTCGCACACCCTTCCACCCGGAAGAATCTGGACACGCTCCGTTCTTACGGAAATCACATTATAGAACCGGCAGAAGGGGAGCTAGCAAGCCATCTGGTAGGAAAAGGCAGAATGGAAGAACCGGAAAAAATAGTGGAAATACTGGAAGCTTTCTTTGCCAAACAACAAGACATGGCCGGAAAGAAAGTAGTCATTACCGCCGGTCCAACTTACGAAAAAATAGATCCGGTACGCTTTATCGGCAATTATTCTTCAGGAAAAATGGGATTCGCACTTGCCGAAGAATGCGCTTCACGTGGAGCGGAAGTATCACTAATCAGCGGACCGGTAACGATTCAGGCCCATCACCCTAACATCCGCCGCATAGATGTGGAAAGTGCTGGAGAAATGTACGAAGCCGCCATCCGCGAGTTTCCTACAGCTTCGGCTGGCATCCTGTGTGCGGCAGTGGCCGACTTTACCCCGGAAACCGTATCCGGTCATAAAATCAAAAGAGAGAAAGATAATTTAATACTGCAACTGAAACCCACACAAGACATTGCCGCCGCACTGGGAAGCCGGAAAAAGGACGGACAAATATTAGTGGGATTTGCTTTGGAAACAAATGATGAAACAAAAAATGCACAAGGAAAACTGGAACGTAAGAACCTTGATTTCATTGTACTGAACTCATTGAACGACCAAGGAGCAGGGTTTCGTTGTGATACCAACAAAATAACGATTATAGACCGTCAAGGAGTAACTCCTTATCCGCTGAAAAGCAAACAGGAAGTAGCAAGAGATATTATTGACAGACTGGTAAATAATAAATAATTTCTTAATTTGCCACGTTGTCAATGTGCTAATTACCATGCGGAATACAGCGCAACAAATTAGCAAATTGACAAACCAGCAAATTATTAAAAAGGAGCAAGAATATGCTGCAATCTATCTATATACAAAATTATGCATTGATTGATACATTGGATATCAGTTTCACCCCCGGTTTCTCTGTCATCACCGGAGAGACCGGCGCCGGTAAATCGATTATTCTAGGCGCTATCGGCTTGTTACTGGGACAACGGGCCGATATCAAAGCTATCAAGAAAGGCGCCAATAAATGTATTGTAGAAGCACGTTTCAACATCTCCGCCTATCAGATGGAGCCTTTCTTTACCCAAAGAGATTTGGAATATGATCCGAATGAATGTATTATCCGCCGCGAGTTATATGCATCGGGCAAAAGCCGCGCATTCATAAACGACACGCCGGCCTCATTGGCGCAGATGAAGGAACTGGGCGAGAAACTGATAGATGTACATAGCCAGCATCAAAACCTGTTGCTCAACAGTGAGGGATTCCAATTGAATGTATTGGATATCCTGGCACAAAATGACAACGAACTTTCAGCATACAAAAATATTTATACCGAGTACAAGAACGTATGCAAACAGCTGGCCGATTTCATAACACAAGCCGAGCAAAGCCGGAAGGATGAAGATTACATCCGGTTCCAACTGGAACAGCTGGATGATGCAAACCTTCAGGAAGGAGAACAAACCGAACTGGAACAGGAAGCCGAAACTTTGAGTCATGCCGAAGAAATAAAAGCGGGCTTGTACAAAGTGGACCAAATAATGTCTTCGGAAGATGCCAGCCTGTTGTCCGCTACCAAAGAATGTATGCAAACCCTGCATAACATAGCGAGAGTGTACACACGTGCCCAGGAATGGATAGGGCGTTTAGACAGTTGTTACATAGAGCTGAAAGATCTGTCGCATGAAATAGCAGGCGCACAGGAGGAAGTGGAGTTCAACCCCACCCGTCTGGATTATGTAAATGAACGCCTGAACTTAATCTACTCTCTGCAACAGAAACATCACGTACAAACAATAGAGGAATTGATAGCTGTGCAAACCGACTACCATGAGAAGCTGAACGCCATCACTTCTTTTGACGACCGTATAGCAGAACTTACCGCCCAAAAAGAAACGCTATATGACAAAGTGATAAAGCAAGCCGCTGTGCTGACAAAGCTTCGTTCCCAATCGGGTAAGAACATTGAGAAACAGATGCAAAGCCTGCTGGTTCCTCTCGGTATGCCCAATGTGCGCTTTGTGGTGGAACTGAATCCGCGCAAGGAACCGGACAGTAAAGGGATGGACAGTGTGACATTCCTGTTTTCGGCCAACAAGAATGGAACATTACAAAATGTAGCTTCCGTAGCATCGGGCGGTGAGATTGCCCGTGTCATGCTTTCGCTGAAAGCCATGATAGCCGGAGCTGTGAAACTGCCTACTATCATCTTTGATGAAATAGACACTGGAGTTTCCGGTTCCATCGCCGAGAAAATGGCACTCATCATGCAGGAAATGGGAAAACAAAACCGTCAGGTCATCAGTATCACCCATCTGCCCCAAATTGCAGCACGCGGCATCACTCATTATAAAGTATATAAGGAAGATACGGAAACAGGCACCAACAGCTACATCCGCCGCTTGACTGATGAAGAAAGAGTAAAAGAAATAGCCAATATGCTAAGTGGAGCTACCTTGACAGAGGCAGCCCTGAACAATGCAAAGGCGCTGATAAGTGGCTAGTGCCAAGTGATTTATGGACTGTCATATTGCAGACATTAATCACTTACCACTAACCACCTGTCACTAACCATTAACCACTAATTAGACATGTTAGAAAAGAATGAAATGATTTTCGGTGTACGCGCTGTTATTGAAGCCATACAAGCCGGAAGAGAGATAGATAAAGTATTGGTGAAGAAAGATATACAGAGCGAACTGTCCAAAGAACTGTTTGCCTGTTTGAAAAATACCCTCATCCCTGTTCAGCGTGTACCCGTGGAGCGTATTAACCGTATCACCCGGAAAAACCATCAGGGAGTTGTAGCATTCATCTCCTCTGTCACCTACCAGAAAACAGAAAATCTTGTACCTTTCTTGTTTGAAGAAGGAAAAACACCCTTATTCGTCATGCTGGATGGAATTACCGATGTACGTAACTTCGGAGCCATTGCCCGTACCTGCGAATGTGCCGGTGCAGATGCCATTATTATTCCCTCGAAAAACAGTGTCAGTGTCAATGCTGACGCAATGAAAACATCCGCAGGAGCTCTGCACACTCTTCCCGTATGTCGCGAACAAAGTTTGACTAATACCATCAAGTATCTGAAAGACTGCGGATTCAAGATTGTAGCAGCTACGGAAAAAGGGGATTATGATTACACCAAAGCAAACTATAAAGACCCTGTATGTATCATTATGGGAGCCGAGGACACAGGTGTTCCCTACGAGCACCTTTCTCTGTGCGATGAATGGATCAAAATACCGTTAATGGGTAAAATAGAATCACTGAACGTATCGGTTGCCGCAGGTATTCTGATTTATGAAGCTGTAAAACAACGCGGCTTCACAGAAGACAAGACGGCATCCGCTTTATAAAATACCGTATCATCGTTAACAAACAATTAACTATATCATGAAGAAAGTACTTTTGATATTGGCATGCGGCATAGCTACCCAGCTAAGCTATGCACAAGCAACCCCAAAGTGGGCCGACAAAGCTAAAAAAGCCGTTTTTTCCATCGTTACATACGATAAAGATAACAAAATCAAGAATACAGGAAATGGATTCTATATCAATGAAAATGGAACGGCATTATCTGATTACACCCTGTTTGAAGGAGCCGAACGCGCAGTAATCATTAACGCGGACAGTAAAGAATTACCTGTATTGCGTATCTTGGGAGCCAACTCCATGTATGACATCGTAAAATTTAATACTGAAGCCGATAAAAAGACCATAGCATTAAAATCGGCATCACAGCCGGCATCAGTAGGTGAAACAGTCTATCTGCTACCCTACTCGACTCAAAAAGCGGCAACCTGCCAGACAGGGACCGTCACCAAAGTAGACACCATTGGCGACAAGGCATATTATTATACACTGGCAATGACAACCAACGAAAAAACCGTAAGTTGCCCTATTATGAATGCCAATGGAGAAGTATTAGGTTTAATCCAAAAAAACGCATCGGATGAGGCCAAGGAAAGTTATGCCATCGGAGCTACATACGGTGCCTCACTGAGCATCACCGCCCTTTCTTTGAACGACATGTCACTGAATAAAATCGGCATCAAAAAAGGACTGCCCGAAACAGAAGACCAAGCACTGGTGTACCTGTTCATGGCATCTTCACAACAAAATCAGAACGAATATATCACCACATTAAACGATTTTCTGGAACAATATCCCAACAGCGCAGACGGATATATACGCCGTGCCACTACTTATATGGGATTTAGTGATGATGAACACAACGCTTTGGCAGATGCTGACCTGAAGAAAGCACTGGAAGTGACTACCAACAAGAGTGAGACGCAATATAATATCGCTAAATTAATTTATTCGTATATCATCTCTTTAGGTGACAAGAAACCATACGGTGACTGGAGTTACGACAAAGCTCTCTCCATCATTCATGATGCCATGCAAGCCGACAACCAACCCATTTACACACAATTGGAGGGAGATATTCTGTTTGCTATGAAGAAATATCCTGAGGCATACGCCGCTTATGAGAAAGTGAACCAGTCTTCCATAGCCTCTGCCGCTACATTTTACTCGGCAGCCAAAACCAAACAACTGATTGAAGGAACAGATATGAACGAGGTTATTGCCTTGATGGATAGTGCTGTGGCACGTTTCACCAAGCCTTATACATCGGAAGCTGCTCCTTATTTCTATGAACGGGCAGAAATAAAAGCCCAGACAGGTAAATACCGTGAAGCGGTAATAGATTATGATACTTTTTATGATGCTATCGGTGGACGGGTTACAGCCGCCTTTTATCTGCAACGCGAACAGGCGGAAATACAATGTAAGATGTATCAGCAAGCTATCAATGACATTAATAAAGCAGTAGAAATGACTCCTGAGGATGTAGCCATGTGGGTGGAAAAAGGTTCGGTGCATCTACGTGTAGGGCAACATAACGAAGCAATAGAAGCATTGGAAAAGGCTATCTCTTTAGACCCGAAAGCCGCAGCCGCATACCGCATGCTGGGATACTGCCAGATACAATTAAAGAAAAACAAAGAAGCCTGTGCAAACTTTGCCAAAGCAAAAGAACTGGGCGATGAAGTGGTAGACGGACTGATACAGAAGTATTGCAAATAATACCGGAAAGCTCCATCCAAAATCCGCGAATCTTGCTACGTGATTTCTGAAATCTTGTTGCATGATTCGCGGATTTTTGCTACAAGATTTCAGGGAGCATTCCCTGCCATTCATGAAAAAGCAGGAAAGGAAAAAATTCTACTTATCCCACAACTGCTGTATAATCAGTACCCGTTTCGTATCTTCCGTCACCCGGAAACGGTCATCGCTACGCTCTCCTACCAGCCATACAATCTGGCCTGCAGAGCAAACCACATATTGATTTTCTTTCTGGAAAAGAGAAAACTTACGATCTGTCAGATAATCGCTGATCTTCTTTTTCCCTTTCATTCCGAAAGGAACAAATTTATCCCCCTGCCGCCATTTACGCACCGTGAGAGGTAGCACCACCTTGTCTGCATCCAAACAGGCCGTATCCTTATTCTTAGGGATGACAAAGTCTGGCATTATTTCCTGCGTCTCCATTGCAAGCCGGAACGGGGGCACATTTTCCTCCACTTCCTCATCCGCCAGCTTCCTCCTGCGAATAATCAACTCCGTCCTGTCGCGCAGTACCTCCCATCCGGCAGAAACAAACCTTTTTCCCGACTGGGCAGACAAACTGCGGAATACATCTCCTGCCTGGACAGAATTGAAACCTAACGGATGAAGAATCTCAAACAGCAAAGCCGCCGGAGCACTCTCTTCCATCAAACGAGAAATAAGAATATGACCGGACTTTTCCATCACCCTTTCTTTTCCCGCCTCTATCTCCTTATTATATATAAGAGAAACATCAGTCAGACGCCTTGATGTTTCAGCTATACTTTCACTGACAGAAGGATTCAGCTCACGCAACATCGGAAGAATATTCAGACGGATTTTATTACGCATATATTCATCTTGCAAATTGGTACTGTCTGTAACATAACCTTGACGCAAACAACGCAAATAATCCAAAATATCCTGACGGCTCACCTCCAACAAAGGCCGTACAATGCAGCCGTTATGCGGACTAATACCTTTCAAGCCATTGATTCCCGCGCCACGTATCAAATTCAATAAAAAAGTTTCCACACTATCGTCCGGTGATGGGCTACGGCAATAACAGCCCCCCCCTCTCCTTACGCAGTTGTTCGAACCAATCATAGCGCATTTCGCGAGCCGCCATCTCAATAGAAACATGATGCCTCGAAGCATAAGTGACCGTATCAAAATGAGTAACATGCAAAGCCACTCCTAACCCTTTACACAACTCATTGACAAACCTTTCATCTCTATCGGATTCCTCACCACGAAGGTGAAAATTACAATGGGCAGCCTCACAATGATACCCTAAAACAAGCAAGACACGCAACAAAGCTACCGAATCTGCCCCGCCACTCAATGCCACTAACACCTTATCATGCAAGGTGAAAAGTTGTTTCTCCTCTATATACTTCTGAATATTCCAATGAAACATGGCACAAAGATAAGAGTTCTGCAAGACAAAAACAAAGTGCCCGTTCTTTATTTAAAAACAATCTAAATAATTTGCATACTTCTAAGTAATAACTTATCTTTGCAAAAAATTTAAAACAAAATGCGTTTATCCGAATTAAGAACAGGAGAAAAAGGCGTAATAGTCAAGGTTTTAGGCCACGGTGGTTTCCGCAAGCGAATCGTTGAAATGGGTTTTATTAAAGGAAAAACCGTAGAAGTAATCTTGAACGCCCCTTTGAAAGACCCTATAAAATACAGACTACTAGGTTACGAGATCTCCCTCCGAAGACAAGAGGCAGATATGATTGAGGTGGTAAGCGAGCAGGAAGCACGCACGATGCAAAACCCTTACCATGGTTCCATAACAGAAGATGTACCCGTGCCCGAATCAGAACTGGTGGCACTGGCAAAAGGCAAACGCCGTACAATCAATGTAGCCTTAGTAGGTAATCCCAATTGTGGAAAGACTTCGCTATTCAATATTGCATCTGGCGCCCACGAACATGTAGGAAACTACAGTGGTGTGACAGTAGATGCCAAGGAAGGTTTTTTCGACTTCCAAGGTTATCATTTCCGTATTGTAGATTTACCCGGAACCTATTCTCTTTCAGCCTATACTCCGGAAGAACTTTATGTACGCAAACATATCATTGAAGAAACTCCGGATGTAATTATCAATGTGGTAGACTCTTCTAACTTGGAACGTAATTTCTATCTTACCACCCAATTGATTGATATGAATGTGCGTATGGTTATCGCCTTGAATATGTACGATGAGCTGGAAGCCAGCGGAAATAAATTGGATTATACCCAATTAAGCCAGCTGATCGGGGTGCCTATGGTACCTACTGTCTGCCGACGGGGAGAAGGTGTAGACAAACTGTTCCATGTTATCATCGGTATTTACGAAGGAGGAGATTTCCTGTCACAAAAGGGCGAAATACGTTCTGAAATTCTGGAAGACCTGAGAGACTGGCACAAAACCTACGTACCCGACCACGAATTCGGAAGCCACAAAGAAGAGGAAGATGCCCGCCCACGCGGATATATGCGTCATATTCATATTAACCACGGTCCTGAACTGGAGCGCAGTATCGAAGAAGTCAAGAAAGCAATCAGTCAAAACGAAGACATACGCCATAAATATTCCACCCGCTTCCTATCCATCAAATTACTGGAAAACGATAGGGAAATAGAAAATTTCATCTCTACACTGCCTAATGGCAAAGAAATCATAGCGATACGCAACAAGGAAACATTACGTATCCGTAAAGTGATGAACGAAGACAGCGAGCAAGCTATTACGGATGCTAAATATGGTTTTATCACCGGAGCTTTGAAAGAAACATTCACCGACAATCATTTGGAAAAAGAACAAACGACCCGCGTGATAGACAGTATTGTGACACATCGCATTTGGGGATATCCTATTTTTTTCCTGTTTCTTTATATCATGTTTGAGGGAACCTTTGTTTTGGGTGACTATCCTATGCAAGGTATTGAATGGCTAGTAGACCAATTAGGCAACCTGATACGAAACAATATGGCTGAAGGTCCTTTGAAAGACTTACTGATAGATGGTATTATCGGTGGAGTGGGCGGTGTTATCGTTTTCCTGCCGAATATCCTCATATTATACTTTTTTATTTCTATATTGGAAGATTCGGGGTATATGGCACGCGCCGCATTTATCATGGATAAAATAATGCACCGGATGGGACTGCATGGCAAGTCCTTTATCCCACTGATTATGGGATTCGGTTGTAATGTACCTGCCATAATGGCAACACGTACTATAGAAGATCGAAAGTCCAGACTAATCACCATGTTGGTGAATCCTTTAATGTCCTGTAGTGCGCGTCTTCCCATATATTTAGTTATGATAGGTGCTTTTTTCCCTAACTGCGCCAGCTTTATGTTACTTTGTATCTATACAGCAGGTATTTTATTAGCAGTAATAATGGCCCGTATTTTCAGTAAATTTCTAGTGAAAGGAGAAGATTCTCCATTTGTGATGGAACTCCCCCCCTATCGTATGCCTACTTCTAAAAGTATCATGCGTCATACATGGGAAAAAGGAGCACAATATCTGAAAAAGATGGGAGGCATTATCATGATTGCCTCAATTATTATTTGGTTTCTAGGGTATTATCCACGGCATGATACTCATGAAAGCGTAGCCGAACAACAAGAAAATTCATATATCGGACAAATAGGCAAAGCAATAGAGCCTGTTATCAAACCGCTAGGATTTGACTGGAAGTTAGGAATCGGACTTATTTCAGGTGTAGGCGCTAAAGAATTGGTAGTAAGTACACTAGGAGTATTATACACAAATGAAGGAGATGTGGAAAATGTGAATCTTTCTGACCGTATTCCCATTACTCCACTGGTTGCATTAGCTTACATGTTGTTTGTATTGATCTACTTCCCCTGTATTGCCACTTTCGCAGCAATCAAGCAAGAATCCGGCAGTTGGAAATGGGCCATATTCGCAGCAGGATACACCACTGGATTGGCTTGGCTTGTTGCATTTACCGTATTCCAAATAGGAAGTATTATCATTTAATAAACCTAAACCTAAAATTATTTGTTTATCAAGCATGGAATTACAACAAATTATAGTTATTGCAATCGTATGCCTCTGTACAATATGGATAAGTATACGTATCTTTCAGTATTTCAAGCGCATAAAGAACAATAGCAATCCGTGTGAATGCTGTAATTCTGATTGCGCCATGAAGTCTATGCACAACAAGCCAAAGTGCGGTTGCGAAAAAAATGCAGAAAAGTGAGAAAAAAATAGCAAAATATTTGCAGATTAAAAAAAATGTCGTACCTTTGCAACCGCAATCGAGAAACAAAGATTGATAACAATAAGGTTCCTTGGATGAGTGGCTTAGTCAGCGGTCTGCAAAACCGTGTACGGCGGTTCGAATCCGCCAGGAACCTCCTCATCACTTCAAAAATAAATATGCAAAAGGGAATAATCCATAGATTATTCCCTTTTGCATATAATATATAAAAAGCAACGCCTTCAATTACTCAAAAGTATTCCTATTTACACCTACATTCAAAAGGTTTCTCGGCTCAGTTTGAAAAAGAACCTGGAATTATTTCTCTATTCCGAAGATTAAGGAGCGAGTCTTTCTATTTTCCAAACACCATCAGATTGAAGCATATAGAGAAAACGATCATGCAAACGATTTACCCTACCCTGCCAGAATTCAACACGAACAGGCATAACAGCAAAGCCTCCCCAGTATTCAGGGCGATCTATCTCTTTCCCTATCCAGCGCGTGGTTTCTTTCACAAAATCACGAATAAGTTGTATCCTGCTTTCTATCGGTTCGCTTTGAGGAGAAATACGGGCGCCAATACGACTCTTGTAAGGCCTTTTTCTAAAATATTCATCTGATTCCTGTGGAGATACTTTAGCCGCAATACCTTCTATATGAATTTGCCTTTCCAGTTCATGCCATACAAACGATATAGAGATAGATGGGTTATGAGCCAGATGTTTACCCTTGCGACTTCCATAGTTAGTATAAAAAATAAATTTGCCATCATGCAAATCTTTCAACAACACAGTCCGTATTGCCGGTTTCCCTTCCGGAGAAACAGTACCTACCAACATAGCCGTAGGCTCATTTACCTCCGCATCTATCGCTTCTTGCAGCCACTTTGTAAAAAGGACAAGTGGATTATCAGGAAGATCACTCCTTTTGAGACCACCCTTTGTATATTCCCTCCTGATTGTCGCCAAATCAGCCTTCATTATTTTTTCTTTAACTCTTAACCTATATTCTTTCATTAACACTTAAATATTCTTTACTCAATAAATTCCCCAAAAGACCATATCAAAATGGACACCATACCTCACATAAGTATGAAAACAATCTTCTAAAAGAAAAGGTTTAGCAATTTCTCACCGCTATGCATAATTGAAGAAGGACTTATTTTCATTTTTTTGAAATACAAAATCTTTTTGCAAACCATACATTTTCAATCATTCCACTACACACATTTCTCTGTAATACAAGAAGATATATTTTTGATAGATTTAATTTTCATAGACAATACTAGCTACAACAGAAGACAAATTATCCTTTTTTATTGCAAAATCACCCTACAATAAGAACTAAAGCCTACACTTGTTTGTTAAATAGAAAAATAAGAATAGCAAAACGACTTGCTACCAATGCACAAACTATTTAATTAAATAATGATTGACTGTTTATGAAAATCTTATTAATAGGAGAGTATAGCAATATACATTGGACTTTAGCAAAAGCCTTAAGAAATATGGGACATAGAGTCGATGTATTATCCCACAGCAATTTATGGCTAAACAACTCTGACTATCTCTATCCCAACCGGTCATCAATCCGTTGGGGAGTTCTTAAAAACACGTTCAATTTACTGAAAACCCTTCCCCAACTCAGAGGATATGATGTGGTACAACTTGTCAACCCTTACTTTTTAGAATTAAAACCCGAACTGCTTCAGTACGTATTCCAATATCTTAAAAAGAACAACAAGAAGATATTTTTAGGAGGGTTTGAATATGATTTTTACTGGATTTACATGTGCTTAAATAAAAACGCTCTCCGATATAATGATTTTTATGCCAATGGCACTTTTCGTGACACCATTGACAACAAAATGGCAATTATAAATTGGATGCATGGATTCAGAGGAAAATTAAACCGTATCATCGCGAACAATTGTAATGGAATCATCACCAGTCTTTACGAATCCTATTTAGCCTACCAACCCTATTTCTCTGGAAAAACCAAATACATTCCTTTCCCGATAGAATCATTGCCTCACCCACAAATCCCTTTTAAAAAAATAGAAAAAGTAAAATTCTATATCAGTCTAAAACATCATCGTGAAGAATGGAAGGGAAAAGACGAACTTTATAGCGCCCTCTATAAATTATATTACAGACATCCATCTGCATGCGAAATCAAACAAACCGTTTTCACTCCGTATGATGAATGTGAACATTTTATGGACGGGTGCGATGTAATGTTAGATCAGCTTTATTCTTATTCTCCGGGATTAAATGCATTATACGCCATGAGCAAAGGAATTGTAGTGGTGGGAGGTGCAGAAGAGGAACATTACAACTTATTAGGCGAAGACAGACTTCGCCCTATCATCAACGTACGCCCCGAAGGAAATGACATTTATAACAAACTAGAGAGTTTATTAGCCAATACAAATAAAATTTCTCAATTATCCGCCGACAGCATTGAATATATTAAAAAACACCATTGTCCAATAAAGGTGGCTAAAGAATGTTTGGATTTTTGGGAGAAAAATTAATTCCACCTATTAACACTTCACTATCAGCACCTTATTATTTCCATCAAAAAATATATCTAAAAAAAAAGAGCAAAAGGTTTGCATATTTCAATTTATCCCCTTATCTTTGCACCGCATTTGAGAGATAACGCTTCTGATAAGAAGGAAGTTTGGGTGAGTGGCTGAAACCACCAGTTTGCTAAACTGACGTACGGGTAACCGTACCGGGGTTCGAATCCCCCAGCTTCCGCGAATAAGTCGTAAATTAATTTTACGACTTATTTTTATATTCATTTTTCAACAGTTTGCTGTCAAGGCTTTCGGGAGGAAGAGTAAAGGTGCTTTTTAGACTTCAATTTTACTACATAAAACATATGATACTTCTTCATAGAAATTAAATTCCGATTTATAATAGTAATAGCATAAAAAAAATCATTTTTTATTTTGCAGATTAAAAACAAACTTCTAACTTTGCACCGTCTTAGAAAAAGAATTAAGACTAACTGATGGCGGTATCGTCTAGTGGCCTAGGACGCAGCCCTCTCACGGCTGAAACTCGGGTTCGATTCCCGGTTCCGCTACTTTTAGAAGCTAATTGGTTTATTGTCACCAATTAGCTTTATTTTTTATGGAATTGTTATAAAGAGTCCTTATTGTTTTTTCATTTATTGACCACTTTATACTTAAAAATGCACAAGTATTCGCATTATACCTACTAATAGTGATGCATAGCTCACAAAAAAGGAGTACCTTTGCAGCCCTAAATCTCTTAATAATGGAATAACAGTATGGAAATGAACAAAGTTTTTAAGGATGGATTGTGGAGTAAGGAAATTAATGTTTCAGACTTCGTACATACCAACATTACCCCTTATGAGGCGATGCCTCATTTCTGGCAGGCCCCACAGAGCGAACTAAAAATGTGTGGAACGAATGCCTCAAGCACTAGAAGAAGAACGTGCCAATAACGGAGTTCGTTCCCTTGATAATGTAACAGTATCTACCATCACCTCACATAAAGCAGGATACATTGACCGTGAAAACGAACTGATTGTAGGTCTTCAAACGGATGAACTTTTGCGCCGTGCCATCAAACCTTATGGTGGTATCAAAGTCGTAGAAAAAGCCTGCCATGAAAACGGTGTGGAAGTAGATGAAAAAGTAAAGGATATCTTTACTCATTATCGCAAAACCCATAATGATGGCGTATTTGATGCTTACACCGAAGAAATCCGCTCTTTCCGTTCACTCGGTTTCCTGACCGGTCTGCCCGATAATTATGCACGCGGGCGTATCATCGGTGACTACCGCCGTTTGGCACTGTATGGTATCGACCGACTGATTGAAGCAAAACAAGAAGATTTGCACAATATCACCAGTCCGATGACCGATGCCCGTATCCGCCTGCGCGAAGAAGTAGCCGAACAAATCAAAGCACTGAAAGAAATAAAGATATTGGGTGAATATTACGGACTCGACTTGGGTCGTCCCGCTACTAATGCACAAGAAGCTGTTCAGTGGGTTTATATGGCATATCTTGCTGCCGTGAAAGAACAAGATGGAGCAGCTATGTCATTGGGCAACGTTTCTTCATTCCTGGATATCTATATTCAATATGATTTGGATCATGGTAAAATTGACGAGTCATTTGCGCAGGACTGGTAGACCAGTTCATTATCAAGTTGCGTATGGTCCGTCATCTGCGTATGCAATCATACAACGATATCTTTGCAGGTGATCCCACCTGGGTAACCGAGTCTATCGGCGGACGCTTCAACGACGGACGTACCAAGGTTACAAAAACTTCCTTCCGTTTCTTGCAGACACTATACAATCTGGGTCCGTCACCCGAACCTAATATGACTGTACTGTGGAGTCCGGAATTGCCGGAAGGTTTCAAAGAATTCTGTGCACAAGTTTCTATCGACACTTCTTCTATACAATACGAAAACGACACGCTGATGCGCGAAGTGCGTAACTGTGATGATTATGGTATCGCCTGCTGCGTTTCTTATCAGGCTATCGGCAAACAAATCCAGTTCTTCGGAGCACGTTGCAATCTGGCTAAAGCCTATTGCTGGCTATCAATGGCGGACGTTGTGAGAATACAGGAACTGTAATGGTGAAAGATATTCCTGTATTGACAGGGGACTTGCTGAACTTTGAAGAAGTATGGTCTAATTATAAGAAGTATTAATGCAAATTGCACGTGTGTATAATGATGCGATGAATATCATTCACTATATGCACGATAAATATTATTATGAAAAGGCTCAAATGGCATTCATTGATACCGATCCACGTATCAATCTGGCATATGGCGTAGCCGGTCTGTCCATTGCCATTGACTCATTGTCTGCCATCAAATACGGCAAAGTACGTGCCAAACGTAATGATATAGGTTTGACCGAAGGCTTTGATATTGAAAATGCATATCCTTGCTTCGGTAATGATGATGACCGCGTAGACCACTTAGGGGTAGATTTGGTTTATTTCTTCAGTGAAGAATTAAAGAAACATCCGGTATACAAAAATGCCCGCCCTACCCTGTCACTGCTGACTATCACCTCCAATGTAATGTACGGCAAGAAAACAGGTGCCACTCCTGATGGTCGTGCCAAAGGAGTGGCTTTCGCTCCGGGTGCCAACCCGATGCACGGACGTGACAAGAACGGTGCCATCGCCTCATTGAGTTCTGTAGCCAAACTACGCTATCGTGATGCCCAGGACGGCATCAGTAACACGTTCTCTATCGTACCAAAATCACTAGGGTAGACCAGGAAACCCGTATAGAGAACCTGGTAACCATGATGGACGGTTATTTCACCAAAGGAGCACATCATCTGAATGTAAATGTGCTGAACCGTGAAATGTTGGAAGATGCAATGGAACATCCTGAAAAATACCCGCAACTAACCATCCGCGTATCAGGTTATGCCGTAAACTTCATCAAATTGAGCCGTGAACATCAGCTGGAAGTAATCAGCCGTTCTTTCCACGAAAGAATGTAACATCACATATACATTCATCGTAGGGGCGGGTTTTAAACCTGCCCTTACCAGTTTAAAGACAAACCATTATGATCAGAGTCCATTCTTACGAGTCAATGGGGACGTTTGACGGTCCCGGTTTACGCTTAGTCGTATTTTTACAAGGATGCAATTTCCGATGCCTCTATTGTGCCAACCCCGACACAATTGACACCAAAGGTGAAAGTACGGAAACAACAATAGACGAAATTGTGCGTATGGCCGTCAGCCAAAAAGTTTTTTCGGTAAAAAGGAGGTGTGACTTTCAGCGGCGGCGAGCCTACATTGCAAGCAAAAGCACTGATTCCGTTATTCCAGCGATTAAAAGAACAAAGCATCCACATCTGTATAGATACCAACGGCAGTATATGGAATGAAGAAGTAAAGGAACTGCTACAATGGACAGACCTCGTATTATTAGACATCAAGGAATTTAATAATGTGCGCCATCGGCAACTGACAGAACGCAGCAACGAACAAACCATACGTACCGCCGGATGGCTTGAAAAAAACGGAAAGCCTTTTTGGTTGCGCTATGTATTAGTTCCAGGCTATAGTTCCTTTGAGGAAGATATACGGGCATTAGGAGAGCACTTCAAGAATTATCAAATGATTCAAAGAGTAGAAATACTACCTTATCATACATTAGGCGTACACAAATATGAAGCCATGGGAAAAGAATACAAACTAAACGGAATAAAAGAAAATACTCTAAAACAATTGGAAACAGCCAAAACGTTATTTGGTGAATATTTCAATACCGTATATTTAAATTAAAAATATACTGAAGACAAGATGTTGCTATAAATCAATGGAAATATTTCATCATTTCAATAAAATTATCTAATTTCGCATCTAAAACATAAATTATTATAAATATGAAAAGACTACTATTACTCTGCCTAACTTACATTATGTGTGTAGGCAACCATCAGATGGCTGCTCAAGACTCTTCTGAAAGTCCTGGTATTTTTAATTCATTAGCTGTAGGCGTCAGTGCAAGTACCACAGGTATAGGTATTGATGTAGCCAGTCCTATAGGAAGTTACTTGGCTGTACGTGCAGGAGTTTCTTTTATGCCGAACTTTACTTATTCTACAGATGTGGATGTAGATATTGAAGGTTCTTATGAAGGAAATATACCTACCAGCATAGATGTAGAAGGAGGAATGGGACGTACTGCCGGTGAAATATTGCTGAATGTATATCCTTTCAAATCATCTAGTTTTTTTGTATGCGGTGGTGCTTATTTCGGAGGAGGAAAACTCATCAAGATTAAAGGGCACAGCGATGAGTTGGCAGAACTGATTAAAGAAGGACAAGAAGTAGGTATTGAAATCGGAAACTATCGTATACCTGTAGATCAGAACGGAAATATATCTGGTGGTTTGAAGGTTTCTTCATTCCGTCCTTATCTTGGACTAGGTTTCGGAAGAGCGATTCCTAAGAAACGAATTGGCTTCATGTTCGAAATGGGTGTGCAATTCCATAACACTCCCAAAGTATATACCAATAACGGAGATTTGTCTGATTTAACAGCAGAAGCTGATAATGATTTCACTGATATCATAGACAAACTTACTGTCTATCCGGTACTTAAGTTCCGTTTGTGTGGCAAAATATTCTAATAATATTCTATAAAATAAAAGGAGATGAGCCTATAATTTTCGCCTCATCTCCTTTTTATATATAAGAAACAATACACTTATATCAGCACCACCATCACATCACGTGCCCCATGAGCACCCATTACCAAAGCCTGCTCAATATCAGCCGTCTTTGACGGACCGGAAATAAAGGTTCCGAAGCCATATTCGCCTGTATCAATCAGTTTATATGCTTCATGCATATTGTTCACAATCTTATTCTTGTTTAGAAGAATAACCAATTTTTCGGCAATAAAATAAATGGCACGCTGCTTTACATCCTGTTCTATCCATACCGCACCATTCTCCGCAACCCCAATCTTTCCATCTATAACGGCCAAATCCGTCCCATTCAGTTCTGCAGGGTCTTCCACATCATCGGGATTAAATGTCGCACATGTAATAGTCTTCAGATTAGAAGCGATGCGTTTGGCTCCAGGATAAGCCTTTTTAATGAAATCATTCACGTCCTCCTCTTTCTCCAAAAGAATGGCTTCCCCTCCTACCTGCTTCATGATGAGATAAAACTGTTCCACCTTACTGGGATAAGTTAATGCCATATCTTCCAATGGCTTTAAATCCGGTTTCTCATATTTTACATGTGTAGCACGCCGGATGCTCTGCAATATATCTTCTCTGCTGCTCATAATTACTTCACTTTACCTTTCTTCCACATTTCATTGAAACTCTCCTTAGCAAATTTCGGCATCTCACGCCTTTTCCCCAGTCATTCAATCCGTTATAGATAAGAAAACGTGGCATTCCGTTTACCAATGGCGCCCATTTTAATGCCATATTGAATATCAAAGGGCGATTCATCATGAATTCCATGCCACCGGACATTACCCTTTTCATCCGGTCTGCCTTACCCAATTTATCCAAATCCTGACGCCACAGATAGATCTGCTCCGCCAAATCCACCTTAGCCGGACACACAAACGAACAGGAATAACACAAAGAACAAGCCGACACATTGTCATAATAATGCAACGGCGCCTTCAACATTCCCAGGTTAATCCCGATAGGGCCGGGAATAAAATAAGTATAAGAGTACCCCCCACTACGTCTATATACAGGACATGTATTCATACAGGCTCCACAACGGATACAATTCAAAGTTTTGATATGCTTTTGGTCGGCCAATATCTTACTACGTCCGTTATCTACAATAATAATGTGAAGCTCCCCACCCTCTCTAGGCTTTCGGTAATGAGAAGTATATGTAGTAATGGGTTGTCCTGTAGCCGAACGGGCCAACAAGCGGGTGAACACTCCTAAAGATTCACGGTCCGGCACAATTTTTTCCATACCAAAAGCTGCAATCTGTAATTTAGGCTGGGAAGTACCCATATCCGCATTTCCTTCATTGGTACATACCACAATCTCACCAGTAGAAGCTACAGCAAAGTTAGCACCTGTCATAGCCGCCTCAGCATGAATAAATTTCTGACGGAGATTCTTCCGGGCTGCATGTGTAAGGTAAGTAGGGTCAAAATTTCCTTTCTCCGTACCCATCTCTCGCTCGAAAAGCTCACCTACCTGTTCACGTTTGATATGAATAGCGGGTAATACAATATGGCTTGGCTTCAGATGCATCAATTGCAAGATACGCTCTCCCAAGTCACTTTCTACCACTTCAATTCCTTTGTTTTCCAAAAAAGGGTTGAGTTCGCATTCCTCGGCCAACATGGATTTGCTTTTTATAAAATGCTTCACTCCGTGCTGGTTCAGAATATTGTAGACAATATTACAATACTCATCCGCGTCCTTTGCCCAATAGACATGGGCTCCATTAGCACGCGCATTGTTTTCAAACTCCACCAATAATTCATCCAAATGGCTGTTACTATATAGTTTAGTAGCACATGCCATATTACGCAATTCCTCATTCGGGAACTTCTTTACTCAGTCTGTCACGCTTTGCCCTAACCAGCCAAAGTGTTTCGTCATGCCATGCGGCCTGTTTCTTGTTTTTCAGAAACTCCGCAGCCGCTTTTGAATGTTTCGTACTCATAATCCTGCCGCTAAGATTTCAACAATGTGCAATGTCTTGATAGGAAGTTTGTCACGGGCAATGATGCCATTCTGATGCATCAGGCACGAACTGTCGGCCCCCACAATGTATTCAGCACCGGTAGCGATATGACGCATCACCTTGTCATGCCCCATCTGCACGGAAACCGCATCTTCCTCTACGGCAAACATACCGCCGAAACCGCAACATTCGTCTTTACGTTCCGGTTCCACAACTTCCACTCCTTCTACCAAAGAGAGCAAATCACGCAGTTTGCTGAAATAAGGAATATTAAGTTCGCTGGCAGAAGAAAGTTTCATCAATCTCACTCCATGACAACTGTTTTGCAGACTCACTTTATGTGGAAACTTGGCTTTCAACGAAGAAGGTCTGACGATATCATGAATAAACTCACAGATATCATATATCTTACCTTCGCTGGCGCACCGATGTTTGTCTTCTTTCAACAAACGACTGTAGTTATCACGCACAAAAACGACGCAACTGGCCGAAGGACCTACTATATAATCGTAATTCTTAAACTGTTCGTCAAAATGGCGGGCCAAATCTACCGCTTTATTCTCGAAACCTGCATTCGCCATCGGTTGACCGCAACAAGTCTGGTTGAGAGGATAATCCACGTCCACTCCCAGACTTTTCAGCAGCTTGTACGAGGCTATCCCCACCTGCGGATATACCGCATTGATATAACAAGGAATAAATAAACCTACTTTCATTGTCATTAGTTAATATGTGTCCTATACTGAATAACAAAGTTAGAGGATATTTGTTAAGAAAACAACGAGATTTCTAACGAATAATGAAGCGGAATAGGTAAAAAAACATAATATTGTGGGTAAAAGCCTTACTAATAAAAAAGCACTCCCCGCGAATCACTTCGCAGGGAGTGCTTTTAACTAATAACTAACTTTGTGGTTTACGTAATTTCTATATGACTAACTTATAGTGCAAAGATAGAGGTTAGAGGCCACATCCACAATCACTTCATTTAGGTATTCTATCTTATTCCACTCACTATTTATAGGTATTATAAGTTCATCTTCACCTCGCTTAGTTCAACCAGTTTATTTACGATAGCGTAAATAGTCAATCCGGCAGGTGAATGTATCTGTAGCTTGCGCGCAATATTCCGGCGGTGAGTTATCACCGTATGAATGGAGAGGAACAGTTTTTCCGCCGTTTCCTTATTTGTCATTCCACGTACCACGCAACAAATAATTTCTTTCTCACGCTGGCTCAACGTTTCCTGTTCGCCATCCGTCTCATCCACACCAAGATTCATCAGATCTACTAACTTTTTATTTAAAACTTCGATGTCATCATACAGCGCTATACTCTCATCGTAACCCTTCAACAAATTTGTATCTGTGACTGAACACAGCAAAGAAACGCACTTGGTAGATGCCTGTGGATAGTTCGATTTAAACTCGTCCACGTTAAACCATCCTCCGAAAGTAGGATTTATAATTAGAATATCCGGCTGATGTCCCTGCATACAATTCTGCAGTCCTTCAAGAGAAGTTATTTCCACCGGCTGTATTGTAAGATCAGGCATGCGCTTCAGCACAGCCACAAGTCCGCTACGCACAATGACTGACGTTTCGGCCACCGCAACGTGCACAGGTTCTGTCCGTTTCATTTCCCCTCCTTTTCTAGCCTAAGTACAGCAGGCACAAACAAGTAGTCCTCTACGCGGCAATGGGATGCCAAATCTTGTTCACAACTGAATATGTCGAATAATACGGCGTTCAACAAATGGTTATTTCCTTTTGCCGGATAATATTTAATAATGATGTTTTTTAGCTCAGTCAGTGTCGCATCTATCTGATCATGCCTGCGGGCAAACTGTGAGATACGGAATCCTCCCGTTTCTCGTCCTGCCATCAGATTCTCTACGTAGGTAAACACATTCATATCTTCATAATCCATGTGTTTACGCACTTCTCCGGCATACTGATCAAAAAATTTCAAAATGAGAAATGCAACCTCATTTTCCGTGGAACAATCTATAGCTTCTATCAGTTACGACGTATAGTAGGCAGACAGAAATCAAGGAAATAATGATGTGCCTGTTTTAAATAATTCATCAATGAAGGCATAGAAATGTCCTTCACATCGTCCTCCATCCGGTCGCTATCTTCAATCATGAAGTTCACCACCGCAAGGAAAGTACGACAATCCACTCCATTTTCACGGCACACCTCCTGTACAGTCTTGTCTCCAAACCCCAACGAAAGATCAAAACGGCTCATTACCTGTAGCAATGTATAGTTATCACAGATAAGATAACTCATTTTGTCCGTCGGAGTATATTTACTTGTTTTATACATAGTTATGTTTTTTGTTTCTCTTTATGGCCGCAAAGTTACGGAAAATCACTAGGGTTATCAATCACTATAAATAGGTATTTTTTCTTGTACCCCATAATTCCCGTTCAACTAGCCAATGACAGTCTTCTAATTATACATTAATATATAGCCGTTAAGATAAGTGGCAAGAATCAACCACAAAAGATAAGGAACAAAAAGGTATGCCGAAGATTTCTTCACCGGATAACTTTCTATCATATAATAAACAACAAGCACATCCAGCACCAAAATGTTTGCAAAACCTAGCAACGGACTCCGGAGATAAAAGAAGAAAATGCTCCATGTAAAATTAAACAAGAGCTGGAACCCGAATAATCTGATAATCATTTGTCGTCTTATTGTCCACATATGCCAAATCAACCCGATAGAAATTCCCATGCACAGATAGATAAGGCTCCAAGCAATGGGAAAAGCCATATCAGGTGGTGTAAGAGAAGGTTTGTCCAATGTAGGATACCAGTTGAGTATGGCCTCCGACTGAAAATAAGAAGCAGTACAGCCTACACCAAAACAGATGAGTATGGCAATCAGTATGGGGATTATTTTTTTCATAAGGAGAATTATTTCTATTTATACTATGATTAACAAACCAATCTCTGGATTTGTTGCAGAAACAGAACACTTCTCCCATACAGGTATCTAAAAAACGTGCTCCCATTCGTTCGCTTACGATGGGAGCACTTACAACACAAAAACTAAACTAGACTTAACTAAACTATTCTATTAAGAAGTTTCACAACTTCCCTTGTCTATGCTGCAAATATAAAAAGATTATTTCTTTTTAGCAAAAGGATATCGACAAAATATCAACTTTTATCGTTCAAATATCAACTTTTTCAAACAGAATGACTATTTAAGTACATCTGTAACTCCTGTTTATAACTATCGGAAATCGGAATATACTCCTTACCGAAAACAATCCGCCCCCGGTCAACCACCTTGATTTTACTCTTTTGCACTATAAACGAGCGATGTACGCGAATGAAACGACTAGAAGGAAGCTTCTCTTCCATAGCTTTCATACTGACAAGTGACAAGATAGCTTTCGGCTCATCCTCCACATGTATTTTAATATAATCCTTCAACCCTTCTATATATAGTATTCGGTCTAAAGCAATTCGGAGCAATTTATAATCACTTTTTACATATATACAATCATCCGCCTCATCAGCATCAACACCATTATCTGCCTTCTGTTTCAGTTCATACCATTGCACCGCTTTATTCACCGATTGCAAAAAATCGACATAGCTGATAGGTTTCAACAAATAGTCCAAGGCATTGACTTTATAACTATCCAAGGCATACTGTCCGAATGCAGTAGTAAAAATAATCCTTGTTTCGGGACTGACCATGCGTGAAAACTCCAAACCGTTCAACTCGGCATTTGAATATCAAGGAACAAGACATGTACCTCCTCGCGGAGAGGAATTTCTGTCATAGCTTGCACCGCGCTGGAATACCTCCCTACCAACCGGAGAAAAGAAGTTTTTTCCACATAGCTTCTCAGCAATTCCAAAGCCAGCGGTTCGTCATCGACAATAGCGCAATTCAGTATCATAAGCTTTTAGTCTGTATGGTTAATATAGAAGAATATACCTGTCCGTCTTCACTGACACCTTTTATCCATTCGTAATGTCCCGGATAAATCAGTTCCAGCCGTTTGCTTACCTGTTCCAGCCCCACCCCGCTTCCGCTTTTATCTTGTCCGGACTTCGGGTGGTTGCTGTTAAGAATCTCACATCTCACCGTACCATCCGTATGCCCGGAGATAGAGATCCTGATAAAACTGTCTACCGTGGGCTGATACCATGCTTGAACGCATTTTCTATCAGTGATATGAAAATAAGGGGAGCGATCTGCAACGCACCTCCGGAGTCTGCCTCCAAATTCACACTTACTTCTACCTGCTGTGGCAGACGGATACGCATCAAGGCTACATAATTACGGATAAAGTCCAATTCTTTTTCAAGTGGGACAAAAGTCTGCTGATTGTCATAGAGCACATGCCGCAACAATTTGCTCAGTTCCTGTACCGCCTCCTGCGCCTTGTCACTGTTAAAAGCAATCAAGGCATAAATATTATTTAATGTATTGAGCAGAAAATGAGGGTTCAGCTGGTTCTTCAAGTTTTTCAGCTCCGCTTCCGTCTTTTGCCTCTCAGCTTCCATCAAACGCTCTTCCGCCTGACGCCAACGCAGACTGGTACGAATGGCCGCACCCAACCCGGCGACGAATATCATCATCCCCATATCCCGCGCATAGAATATCCATCGAGGTGGAATATGACGCGCAAATTCAGGAGGCGGAGGCGTACTTATACTTTCCAGAAATACATGAAGAAGCACACTCAGGCAGAGTATCAGCACGGCATTGCTCAGAATATACTTACGCATTTCATCCGTGAACATATAGCGGGGAACCAGCCACAAGTAATTGACATAGAAGATAACGAAATAGCACAGAGGAACACAACTGTGCCGCAAGAATTGGGCCAGGTTAAAGCCGCTTCCCCGGTCCATAAAGACCAACGGGAAGCCAAATATGAGCAGCCAACTGACGATATGGATGCTCAGTTCCAAAAAACGTCGCTGTGAAAATAATTGTTTCATATAGGCAAAGATAAGAAAGATTAGGTTAGAAATAAGATTTCTACGGCTCTTATTCTGTTATTCATACGTTCAAGTTTGGCTTCCCACAGCTATGGGCCGCGCTCTTCACAGTTATGGAGAGCGCAACCCATAGTTATGAGGAGCGCTCTCCACAACCGTGGGGAGGCAAACCCGAACGTATGTTCCGGCATTTCTCTCCATACAGAAAACCTTTTCCGCCCTTATTCATAACGCAAAGCGTCTATCGGGTCAAGGTCTGCGGCCTTCTTTGCCGGATACCATCCGAAGAACACACCAGTAACGGTACATACCAGAAAGGAGAGCAACACGCTCCAAGGTTGGATAAACACAGGCCAATGCGCTATTGCCTTAATCATAAAGCTGGCTCCGCAACCTATAATCACTCCTATCAAGCCACCCGTAATACTGATCAGGATAGCCTCTATCAAAAACTGGCTCAGAATATCGACCCCTCGTGCCCCGACCGACATGCGCAGACCGATTTCACGGGTACGTTCTGTTACAGACACATACATGATATTCATGATACCAATACCTCCGACTACCAGAGAGATGCCGGCAATACAAGCCAGCAAAGTGGTCATCAGGTCCGTTGTGGTGTTGAGCATACTGCTCAGTTCCTGCTGGGTGCGGATGGTAAAGTCGTCAGCGTCCGTTTCTTTCAGCTTATGTTCACGGCGCAGGATGGTCGTTATCTCATCTACTGCTTCCTCGGTCATTTCTTCTGTCAGAGCCGAAGCAAAAATTCCACTTAGGTAAGTCTGTGCCAGCAGTCGTTTCATCACCGTGCTATAAGGAGCCAGTACCACATCGTCCTGGTCCATGCCCATCGAGTTATACCCTTTTGATTTCAGCACACCGATTACCCGGAAAGGAATCTGGTTACAACGAATCACTTTCCCTATCGGATCCGATCCGTCGGGAAAAGATTATCGACAATGGTCTTGCCAATGACACAGACCTTGGCTGCCGTACGGATATCATTCTCGGTAAACATCTCCCCCTGTTCCACGGTGAGCTGGCGTATGGTAAGATAATCCATACTTACACCACTCACCGAAGACGGGTAGTTGTTGGCTCCCGCAACAAGTTGCCCCGAAGAAGAAACGTTGGGACTGATGCCGGAGAGATAAGTACACTCTTCGCTCAACTTTTCATAATTTTCCAGTTTCAGCGTCTGCATGGCCGAAGGGTCTTGGCGGACCCCTCCACGCATCTCTGCTCCCGGATGAATCATAATCATGTTTGACCCCATCTCCGAGATTTGTTGCTGGATGCTCTTTTTCGAGCCCTGACCGATGG
>ENA-OQCK01000009-OQCK01000009.1-human-gut-metagenome-genome-assembly--contig:-NODE-9-length-107295-cov-3.439096_pt1 | contig 107295 bp, 111 predicted proteins | sample MGYA00242498_ERZ504578 | MGnify/ENA primary metagenome ERZ504578 (study PRJEB26092, sample SAMD00036229) | human gut metagenome | host: Homo sapiens | study: EMG produced TPA metagenomics assembly of...
GTCAGTCGAGTTCTGCTGTATGATGTGCTAGACGACGTAGTACATCGATCGAATGTCAGACGTACGTAGCTGTACATGATCGAGCTCAGAGTACGTAGCTGTACATCGATCGATGCTCAGACGTACGTAGCTGTACATCGATGAATTCAAGATTGAATTCAGCCTCTTGTTTATAAAGTCCAATCCATCTATTTCTTTTGCGGCAACCTCTTCAGCAAGTGGTCCACCGCCGCTTTCAGCTGTGCATCTTCTCCCTTCAAAACAGCTTCCGGTTCATTATAGACCAGGATATCAGGCTGCAACGTGCGGTTCTCCAGATAGTTGCCCTGCATATCCATGCAACCTACCTGCGGAATACCGAATACAATACTTGGATCGATCTGGCTTTCCCACCAGACAGCAGTCATGGTTCCTGCCACGGGAGCACCTATCAGCTTACCGATACCCAACGTCTTGTACACAAAAGGAGTACCGTGGGCATTGCTGTAATTATCCTCGCAAACCAGCATACACGAAGGTTTCAGCCATCTGTCAAAAGGATCGCTGCCGATGTACTGGCCACGCGGCACAAAGCGTTCATACTCCTTGCCGCTAAGTAACGTCGCTACTTGTTCGTGCAGCCACCCGCCTCCGTTATGGCGGGTATCCACCACAACAGCCTCTTTCTTACGACTGCTTTCGCTCAACAAATCGGAGTAAATCTTACGGAAGCTCGGACTATCCATACCTTTGATGTGAATATAAGCAATGCGTCCGCCGGAATATTCATCCACCTTTTTGCGGCAGTTTTCCACCCAGCGCTTATACAACAGCTCATTCTGGGCACCGTAAGATATGGGCTTCAAGGTTTCTTCAAACCGCTTTCCGGTAACAGGATCATAGACCGAGAGAATCACCTTGCGGCCTGCCTTACCTTCGAGTAACGGGAAATAATCAGCGCCAGCCTTAATGGCAACACCATCCACTTTCTCGATAATACAGCCCGGCTTGACATCCGTCTTTTTCTTCGTCAATGGACTCTGAGCTATAATTTCTTTAATCTTCAATCCATCGCCCGCATAAGCTTCATCATAGAACACTCCCAAAGCAGCCGTAGGAAGTGCTGCGCCCGAAGCATAATAACGCGCTCCCGTATGAGAACCGTTCAATTCACCCAGCATCTCACTCAGCATTTCCGCAAAATCGTAGTTATTGTTGATATACGGCAAGAAGCGCTTATAAGTTTCTTTGTATCCATTCCAGTCCGTACCTTGCAAGTCTGCCACATAGAACTTATCATTTACCTGCTGCCAGATGTGGTCGAAGATATATTCACGCTCACCATAAGGGCGGTAATCGAAGAAAGCCTCAAATTCAATTGGAGAAATCTTGCTGCCTTCAATCTCTATCTTCTTCATTCCGTCGCGGGCACAAAGGAAGATATTCTTCCCTTCCTTGTCAGGCTGCAAAGCGCCTGCACCTACTTTCTTCAAAAGAACTTTTGTAACATTCTCTTTCAGATTGTGTTCCCAAAGATCGTACCCATCCTCGAAAACAGAAAGATAATAGAGTTTATCCCCTTTAGCAGAAAGCATGGCATCTGCCATATGCGAGGAGTTGACGGTCAGGCGTACAATACGGTCAAAGCGGTTTGCGAGGTCGAACTTTAACGGCTCTACCTTTTTCTCCTTATCTTTGTCGGCATCCTCTTTTTTCTTCTTAGCATCCTTTTCGTCTTTCTTCCCGGCTTTTTCCTTCTCTGCCTTCTCCGCTTCCTCGAGTAAAGCGGTTTCTTCCTTGTTCATCAAAAAACGGTCGTATGCTTCAGCATCAAAGAACATGATATAAGTATCGTCTTCGGCTCCCCAACTGCCGTGGCTGCGATACCCCGCACGGTCACTGGTCCAAATCATGGCTTTTCCACCCAATACCCATTTGGCATTGCCATCGTTGTATCCGCTCTCGGTCAGGTTCACCATTTCACCCTTGCCATCGGCATTCAGCAGCACAACATCTTTGTTGTTCCATCCACCTACACCGATATAGTCCGAAAGAATCCATTTGCTGTCCGGACTCCACTGAAACCACTGGTCACCGTCCGAATAAGAGTATTGATACTTGCCATCCATAACGGTACGCACATCCTTTGTCTTCAATTGATGACACGGATGGTGCTGCGGTTTTCGAGAAAGGCAATCTCTTTACCGTCAGGGCTGTATTGGGGTTGGAAAGAAGCGGCATCCGAGTTTGTCAAGCGTTCTTCCTTCAGCTCTGTGGCATAGGTAAACAGCTTTTCATCCTTACGCACAATCGTCGAAGTGTAAAGTTGCCAAAGCCCGCCACGTTCGGAAGCATAAACCAGTGTCCGCCCATCGGGGGCAAAGTCTACGGTACGTTCCTGACAAGGAGTATTCGTTATCTGCTTCGTAGTCTTATATTCCACTGAAGTGACGTAGACATCGCCGCGCAAAACGAAAGCCACTTCCTTACCATCCGGAGACACTGCCATTTCCGTGGCACCGCTACTCTTAATCTGGCGGATAATGTCCTTGTCGTTTCTGTCGGAAACAATGCTGATGTTCACCTTTTGCGCTTCTCCACCGGGAAGCAGGGTGTAAATCTCACCATCAAATCCATAGCACAACCTTCCGTCCGTAGCGGCACTGAGATAGCGTACCGGATTTTTGGTATAGTGCGTCAACTGCACGGCCTTCGCATCTCCGGGAGTACGTCGGTAGATATTGAAAGAGCCGTTTTCCTCACTCAGATAGTAGAATGTTTTTCCATCAGGAGCCCAAACCGGTTCACGGTCTTCTCCTCCGAAAGTGGTCAGCTGGCGGTACTGCGGTTCTTTTCCCGGAGTATACATCCAGATGTCACGGGCAATGGGCGATACGTGATGTTTACGCCAGTAGTCCTCGTAACCTTTCTTATCTTGATACAACATCGCTCCCTCCTTATTGATGGAGATGCACTCCATAGGCATGGACGAAATCATCGTCGGGCGCCTCCCTCCACTGATACTCGATAGACCTGGTTGAACTGCCCGTTAGAGGGAAAGACAACAGCCTCGCAGACGGCATGATGCCCGCAGAGAACAAGACATGTCCGGCATCTGTAAAAGCAAGCGGCGTTTCGCTTCCCGAGTGGGTAGTCAGCGTCGTGGTTCGCCTCCGTCTTTGGCCACAATGTAGACGTCCAGGCTTCCCATACGATCCGAAGCAAAAGCAATCCGCTTACTGTCCGGACTCCATACCGGAGCCGTATCATATGCGGGATTGGTAGTTATCTGCATGGCACGTCCACCGGCAACCGGCACCGTATAGATGTCTCCTTTATACGTAAAAGCAATGGTGGTCCCATCGGGAGAGATGACACTATGACGCATCCACAGCGGAGCATCCTGCGCAAAAGTAAAACCAGCCAGGCAAGCGGCAGCAATACCTAATAGTAGTTTTTTCATAATGATTCTTGTTTTTGGAGAATAAAAAAACCTCACGACTTTCCTTTCGGAAAAAGACCGTGAGGTTTGCTTATCATTTTAAGTTACCCTCAATTAGAGAGCACCTACTTCCTTCAAAGCGGCATTTGTCTTGTGAACGGCAGCAGCGCTGGCAGCAAATTTAGCTTTTTCGTCAGCAGTCAGTTCCAGTTCAACGATTTTCTCGATACCGTTCTTGCCAAGGATTACGGGAACACCGATACAGATGTCTGATTCACCGTATTCTCCTTCCAGATATACTGAACAAGGAATCATCTTCTTCTGGTTGTGGATGATAGACTCAACGACATAAGCGCCTGCCGCACCCGGAGCATACCATGCAGAAGTACCCAGCAACTTAGTCAGTGTAGCACCACCTACCATAGTAGAAGCTACCACTTCGTTCAGTTTTTCTTCGCTCAGCAGTGTGCTTACCGGCTGTCCTTTGTAAGTAGCCAGACGAGCCAACGGAATCATGGTAGTATCACCGTGACCACCGATAACCATGCCTTCCACTTCGTTGGCGTTGCAGCCCAAAGCCTGAGACAAGAAATATTTGAAACGAGAGCTATCCAAAGCACCACCCATACCGATGATACGGTTCTTCGGCAAGCCCAGAGACTTCAATGACAGATAAGTCATGGTATCCATCGGGTTGGAGATAACCACAAGGATAGCATTCGGAGAATATTTCAAGATGTTCTGTGCAACCGACTTAACGATACCTGCATTAACACCGATCAATTCTTCACGAGTCATACCCGGCTTACGGGGAATACCGGAAGTAATCACTACAACGTCGGAGTTGGCAGTCTTCTCATAATCGTTGGTACAACCTACAACAGTGGTGTCGAAGCCCAGCAGTTGAGCAGTCTGCATCATATCCATTGCCTTACCTTCTGAAACGCCTTCTTTCACGTCCAGCATTACCACTTCGTCAGCCACTTCATTAAAGGCTAACACATTAGCGCATGTAGCACCTACGTTACCTGCACCTACTACGGTTACTTTTGACATAATTTCTAAAGTTTTTTGTTTATAAGTGTTCTTTAAAGATGACGCAAAAGTACAGCGAACTTCGTAATTAGAGAAATATTTCCGTAATAATTTTAGTTAAATACACATTTAGCCAATGATTAGTGGACGATGATTAATGATTAATGATTAATTTTGCGGACGATTAATGAATGTAGGACGAATAATCAGCCACCAACCATTAATCACTTAACCATTAATCATTATCAAAAATGGCAGTTAAGAAGAATACACTTCTCATCGTGGCAGGCAGCTCCTTATCTTATTATTAATAGGAGTTACCATTCTGCTGATTTCCGAAAAGCAAACCAACAAGGAACTGGTGATGGAATTCAATCTGGATAAAGAAGACCTTGAAAATCAATACACAGACTTCGCCAGACAATATGACGAACTGAAGTTGACAGTCTCCAACGACTCCCTCTCCGTACTCTTGGAGCAGGAACAATTGAAGACCCAACGTTTATTGGAAGAACTCCGCACCGTGAAGAGCAGCAATGCCACCGAGATACGCCGTCTGAAGAAGGAACTGGCCTCTCTCCGCAAAGTCATGATAGGCTATATCAACCAGATTGACTCGCTAAACCGCCTGACTGCTCAACAGAAGGAAATCATAGCCGATGTCACCAAGAAGTACAACGCCGCTTCCCGGCAAATCAGCAACTTGTCCGAAGAGAAGAAGAACCTGACCAAGACCGTGACACTTGCCGCCCAACTGGACGCCACCAACATCTCTGTGCAGCCCACAAACAAACGCGGCAAGACTGCCAAGAAGGTGAAAGACATCGTGAAGTTCAAAATAAACTTCTCCATCGTGAAAAACATCACTGCAGAGACCGGCGAACGTACCCTCTACATCCGCATCACCAAACCGGACAATGACGTGCTGACCAAAAGTTCCTCGAACACCTTCCATACGAGAACCGGGAACTGGTATATTCCATCAAGAAGTATATAGAATACAACGGAGAAGAGCAAGCCGTCACCGTATATTGGGATGTAGAAGAATACCTCTATGCAGGCACCTACCGCGTAGACATTTTTGCTGACGGTACCCTTATCGGTTCGCAATCATTCAGCTTGAATTAATACAAAAAAATCTAAATTATTTTGCAATATCATTGAAAGCCTATACATTTGCATCGTTGTTTATGCAATTATTGTTGCTGTATAAACAACAGATTCATCACCTTAATTAATGTATAGCCCAATGAAAAAGTTCTTCTGTTTCATCTGTTTGGCATACCTATCCTTCCCCATGAAGGCCCAGGAAGCATTAAGCTTGGATAGTTGCCGTGCATTGGCAATCTCCAACAACAAAGAACTGCTGATAAGCCAGGAAAAATCAACGCTGCCCACTATCAAAGGAAAGCGGCATTTACTAATTACCTTCCCAACATTTCGGCCAGCGGCGGATATATGCGCAGTCAAAAAGAGTTGTCCATCCTCAGCGACGCTCAGAAAGGAGCCTTGTCCGGATTGGGTACAAGTCTCAGCGGACCGTTACAGCAGCTGCCCAAGTCATCGCACAGCTTCATCCAGAACTGGCAGGCCAATTGCCGGCTTTAGGACAAAGCCTGGTAGGTGCCTCGACGGTGCAGGCCAATCCTTGGTTGACGCCTTTCGTACAGACACCCGCAACATGTATGCGGGCGCACTGACCTTGACCCAACCCCTATATATGGGCGGCAAGATACGTGCCTACAACAAAATTACCAAATACGCCGAAGAGCTGGCCCGCCAGCAGCACAACACCGGTATGCAGGAAGTAATCCTGAGTACAGACCAGGCATATTGGCAGGTAGTGTCCCTTGCCCATAAAAAGAAGCTGGCAGAAGGTTATCTGAAACTACTGCAGAAGCTCGACAGCGACGTTGACAAAATGATTGCCGAGGCGTTGCCACCAAAGCAGACGGACTCTCCATCAAAGTAAAAGTGAATGAGGCCGAAATGACCCTGACCAAAGTAACCGATGGCCTGAGCCTTGCCCGGATGCTGCTGTGCCAATTGTGTGGTCTCGACCTTTCCACTCCCGTCATGCTCACAGACGAACAGAAGGAAGACCTGGCTCCCACTACTCCGGAAAACGGTGCCATCGACATCAACAATGTTTATGCTACCCGTCCCGAAGTGCGTAGCCTGGAACTTGCCACGCAGATTTATAAGCAGAAAGTAAATGTCACCCGTTCGGAATATCTTCCTTCCATAGCACTAATGGGCAGCTATATGGCAACCAACCTTCCGTCTTCAACAGTTTCGAGAAAAAGTTCAAGGGGATGTGGAATGTGGGTGTCAATGGTGTCGGTACCCATCTGCACTGGGGCGAAGGCATCTATAAAGTAAAAGCAGCCAAATCGGAAGCACGCATCGCCCAATACCAGTTGGATGACGCCAAAGAAAAGATAGAGCTGCAGGTCAACCAGTCGGCTTTCCAAGTGAACGAAGCTGCCAAGAAACTGACCATGGCCGAAAAGAACCTGGAAAAAGCCAACGAGAACCTGAGATACGCCACACTTGGCTTTGAGGAAGGCGTTATACCTGCCAGCAATGTGCTCGAAGCGCACACCGCATGGCTTTCTGCCCAATCGGAAAAGATAGACGCACAGATTGACGTAAAACTGACGGAAATCTATCTGAGAAAGGCAACGGGGGAATTGACAATTGATAATTGATAGTTTCTTCAATCGTAAATAGTAAACAGTCAAATAGTAAATAATATGTTGGATACAAAATCACAAAACAGTAACATGTTGTTGGCATTCCTCACGCTGACGGGAGTGATTGCCATCGTTGCCCTTGTAGGTTTCTTCATGTTGCGTAAAGGGCCGGAAATTGTGCAAGGACAAGCAGAAGTAACGGAGTATCGAGTATCGAGCAAAGTGCCGGGACGTATTCTGGAATTTCGTGTAAAAGAGGGACAAAGCGTACAAGCCGGAGACACCCTTGCCATTTTGGAGGCTCCGGACGTGCAGGCCAAACTGGAACAAGCACGCGCCGCCGAATCGGCAGCCCAAGCCCAGAACGAAAAAGCTCTAAAAGGCGCCCGTCGGGAACAGATACAAGCTGCCTATGAAATGTGGCAAAAGGCACTGGCCGGACTGGAGATTGCCGAAAAATCCTACACGCGTGTGAAGAACCTGCACGACCAAGGCGTGATGTCTACACAAAAGCTTGACGAAGTTACCGCCCAACGCAATGCAGCCCGGGCTACGGAGAAAGCCGCCAAAGCCCAGTATGATATGGCCAAGAACGGTGCGGAACGCGAGGACAAAGCCGCTGCCGCTGCTTGGTGGAACGTGCCAAAGGAGCTGTGGCCGAAGTTGAATCGTACATCAAGGAAACTTACCTGATTGCACAGACTGCCGGTGAGGTATCCGAGATATTCCCCAAAGTAGGCGAGCTCGTGGGCACGGGTGCTCCCATTATGAACATCGCCATTCTGGACGATATGTGGATAACCTTCAATGTACGCGAGGACTTGCTGCAAGGGTTGGGTATGAATACCGAATTCGAGGCGTTCATCCCTGCACTCGATAAGAATATCCGCCTGAAAGTGTACTATATGAAAGACCTCGGCACATATGCCGCCTGGAAAGCGACCAAGACTACCGGCCAGTTCGACCTGAAAACATTCGAAGTAAAAGCCGCTCCGCAAGAGAAGGTGGAAGACTGCGTCCGGGAATGAGTGTTGTATTGAAGAAGTAAAGGAGTTATGAGTTATTGGAGAGGATGATGGAAAGAAATAAGAAACATACGGCTTTGTGGAATGTAGCAAGACGCGAATGCCGCCGTCTTGTTTCCCGCCCGCTCTATCTGTTCTGTATGGTGATAGCACCGTTGTTCTGCTACATATTCTTCACCACGCTGATGGACTCCGGGCTTCCTACGGACATGCCCGTAGGTGTGGTGGACCAAGACATGAGTGCCACTTCACGCCAGCTGATACGTAACTTGGACGCTTTTGAGCAGACAGCCGTCGTCGCCCGCTACCCTACCATCAACGAAGCCCGTACCGCCATGCAGCGCGGAGAGATTTACGGTTTCTTCTACATTCCGAAGGTACCTCTGCCAAAGCGCAGGCCGGACGCAGCCCAAACTCTCTTTCTATACAAACAATACCCTGCTCATCGCAGGTTCACTCCTCTTCAAGGACATGAAGATGATGAGCGAATTGGCATCCGGTGCCGCAGCACGTAGCACCCTATATGCCAAAGGAGCTACCGAGGAACAAGCGATGGCCTTCCTCCAACCCATCGTCATAGATACACATCCACTCAATAACCCGTGGCTGAACTACTCCGTATATCTGTGCAACACCTTTGCACCGGGCGTATTGATGCTGCTTATCTTCATGGTAACCGTCTATTCCATCGGAGTCGAGATAAAAGACCGCACCGCCCGCGAATGGCTGCGCATGGGCAACAACTCCATCTGGATTTCCCTTGCCGGCAAACTGCTGCCGCATACCGCCATCTTCTTCCTGATGGGAATATTATATAATGTATACCTCTACGGTTTCCTCCATTTTCCCTGCAACAGCGGCATCCTGCCGATGCTGCTTGCCACTCTTTGCCTGGTGCTGGCATCGCAAGGCATGGGAATATTGATGATAGGAACCCTGCCTACCCTGCGTCTGGGACTCAGTTTCGCTTCCCTATGGGGCGTACTCTCTTTCTCCATGTGCGGATTGTCATTCCCTGCCATGGGCATGCACCCCGTATTGCAGGCATTGGCAAATCTGTTCCCCCTGCGCCACTATTTCCTGATTTATGTGGACCAGGCACTGAATGGATACCCCATGATTTACTCGTGGGTCAACTACGTAGCGCTGCTTATTTTCATGATGCTCCCGTTCCTTATAGCCCATAGGCTGAAAGGAGCGTTGGTTTACTATAAATACATGCCCTAATGAAAGACCTGACGTTCAGACAGAAAGTGATACAAGGCATTCATGACTTGTTCTATATATGGAAACGGGAATTCGGCACCACCTTCCGCGACCAGGGCGTGCTCATCTTCTTCGTGCTCGTTCCGTTGGTCTATCCGTTGATATACGCTTTCATCTATACCAACGAAACTATCCACGAAGTGCCCACTGTCGTGGTGGATGACTCACGCTCCTCGTTGAGCCGCGAATACCTGCGGAAAGTGGACTCCAGTCCCGAAGTGAGCCTCGTGAGCTACTGCGCTGATATGGAAGAAGCCAAACTGATGTTGAAGGACCGCAGGGCATACGGTATTATCTACATCCCCTCCACCTTCAGCGACGACATTGTACGCGGTAAGCAAACGCAGGTCAGCATCTTCTGCGACATGAGCGGACTGCTGTATTACAAAGCCTTGCTGACTGCCAACACCAACGTGTCGCTTGCCATGAACGCAGACATCAAAGTGGAGCGAAGCGCCAATACCACCGACCGCCAGGACGAGATTACCGCCTACCCGATAGAGTATGAGGATGTCGCCCTCTATAATCCAACCAACGGATTTGCCGCTTTCCTGATTCCGGCAGTATTGGTATTGATTATCCAGCAAACGCTGCTACTCGGCATCGGCTTGTCTGCCGGGACGGCACGCGAACAGAACCGCTTCCGCGACCTGGTGCCTATCAACCGCCACTACAACGGCACACTACGCATTGTGATGGGAAAAGGGCTGAGCTACTTCATGGTATATTCACTGGTATCGGTATATATACTGTGTGTGGTTCCATGGCTTTTCAGCCTCAACCAAATAGCGATACCCGGTGTCCTGACTCTGTTCACCCTGCCTACCTGGCCGCTTGTATTTTCTTTGCCATGACAGCATCCATTGCCATCCGCAACCGCGAAACGTGCATGCTGCTGTTCGTGTTCACCTCCGTGCCGCTGCTGTTCCTCTCCGGCATTTCATGGCCGGGAGCTGCTATGCCCGCTTTCTGGAAGTACTTCTCGTACATCTTCCCTTCTACCTTCGGCATCAACGGCTACGTACGCATCAACAGCATGGGAGCCACACTCAATGAAGTCTCTTTCGAGTACCAGGCACTATGGATACAAACGGGCTTCTACTTCATCACCACGTGCCTGGTATATCGCTGGCAGATATTGCAGAGCAGGAAACATGTGATTGAAGAGTATAAGAAGCACAAGAGTATAGAAGCGTAACACATTGTTCCAAGCCTACGAAACAAAGTGTCACATGCGTTTGAACACTTTGTTTCAGCGTATCAGAACAATTTGTTCCAATATATAAAAACAGTTTGTTCGCCATATTGAAACAGTCTGTTCCCTTATAGGAAACAGACTGTTTTGTTAAAGGAAACAAATAGTTGCCCTACAGCATCGGCAAGGCAGCAAACAGACAAACGGGGCTGTAATACCTAATTACGGTCGCATGTGTTTCTCCAATATCGGGTAAAGTATCTCAGCATACCTCATAAAGCCCAAATCGGTAAAATGAATGCCGTCTACTGTAGCCTCCCCGTCGTGGCCGATGATGTCACGGGAAGCAAGGAAATAGATGTTTTTCTCTCCACGTTGCTTCAAAGAACGGAAAAAGGCATTCAATGTCTCATTCTTGTCCTTTACCTCCTTGGCAATCCTGGTGTCAAAAGGAGAGTGAGTAAAGAGAGGGTCTTCCACGAAAAGGACAGGCGTATCGGGATGCTTGCTGCGGATAGTGGTATAGAATTTATCGGCACGCTCTCTCATTTGCTCCACGGTAGCATTGGGCACAAAGTCGAGGACAAACATAGAAGCGTCCACACCGGCTATGACATCGGCAATCTCCAGGTCGAGCAAGGCATTGCCGCTAAATCCCAGATTGATGCACTCACGATTGAGCCAACGTTCCAGAATATTGGTATGCGCCATGCCGGGACGGGAAGCGCAGCCTCCCTGCAAGATGCTGGTACCATAGAATACCACCGGCTTCTCACGTTTCGGCAAGTCTACTGCCGGCGGGGTAATGGCGGATAAAGAATCCACGCCGATGGAAAGCGAGGTAACCCCATCATATAAAGAAAGGTACAAAAGGTATTCGCGCTCCTCGGGCAACATATTGCTTACGATAGTCGCCTTATTGATTTTGCCCTGCGGACGTCCGCTACCGGCAATATCCACTTACCGTCTTGCAAGCAGTAGAGGTCGAGGCCTTTAATGCCGGTCGGTGTCATGTGGTTCATACTCATATTGTTCCTTACTTCCCATTTGGCAGAAATGCTTGTAGAGTTGGAACGGAAGCGCACGGCGAGTCCGGCACTGTTGCGGCCTAAGTCCCACAATGGCTTGCGGGAGATGTTCTGCAGAGAGTCCGGCAGACGCTCATAGCGGGTAAGTAGATTCTGTTGCTTTGCCCAGAAGGGGGAAGGCGGAAGCATCATGATAGATAGTCTGGGCATTGGCAACAGCGGCCAACAACAAGCCCATCAAAAGAATTCTGGTTCTCATATGACAAGATATTAAGTGTTAAGTATCAGATGGCAAAGATACAAGGTTTCTTTGAAAAACGAAGAAATGGAAGTATTTTACATCAATTAACTCCCACATGCTTGTTTCTTTACGAAACATTCGTATTTTCGCAGAAAACAATTCATATGAGACACATCCATTTCCTCTTAGCAGGCTTCCTGCTGTGCATCTGCTGTACCCTGCAAGCCAAAAACCGTGTGATTGACCAACCACCGTTTATCGTAAGAAACACGACTTCCATCGAAGTGAGTAAAGTAGTCATCAGTGACACGGCAACCGTGCTCCACATCTATGCCAAGTATCGTCCCAAGTACTGGATACAGATTGCACCCGACAGCTACCTGACAGACAATAACGGAGAAACCTACCAACTGCGTTCCGGTATAGGCATCATACCAGGTAAAGAATTTTGGATGCCCGAATCGGGCGAAGCGGAATTCCAGCTGGTCTTTCCTCCCCTATCCGACAATGCTACCTCCTTCGACTTCACCGAAGGCGAAAAGGTGGAAAACGGATTCAGCATCTGGGGAATACAACTGAAAAGCAAGAAACTGCCGGAACTGGCACTTCCCCAGAACACCGTAGTACACAAAGCCGACCCTAATGCCAAACTTCCCGAACCGGTCATCCAATACGGAAAAGCCATGCTGAAAGGAAAACTCCTGGATTCACGCCCCAATATGGGAATGCCAATCAGTATTGCCGTGTGGGAGAATATCAAAGGAGACATCACGGACATACCACTCGACATCCAGCCTGACGGCAGTTTCACCAAAGAAGTAACATTGCCCGGCACTACCCCATGTACCATATATTTGGGTAGAGAGCATATGCTCCAGTTCTTCATGGAACCCGGCAAGACAACAGAAATATACGTCAATCTACGCGAAGCTTCCCGGCGCAAGTCTAAATTCCACAGCGAAGGGAAACCCTATGGAGAAATGGTATATATCAACGGACCGCTGGAAACCGTGGCACAAGAGTTGAACGGAAACCACCTCAGCATCGACATGCAAGACAAGCTCTATCAAAACATAGCTGCACTGGCTGGCAAGGATATTGATGCAGCCAAAGCATACGTACTTCAAATATCCGACGAAACACAAGAGGCAATAGACAAGTTGCCTTATAGTGCTTCTACCCGACAACTTTTGACTATCAATAACAAACTGATTACAAATGCCATGCTGTCTTCCGTTGCCAGCATCTTGACATCGGCTGCCCTACACGCCAATCTCATCAAACGGGAGGAAGCAAACAACTACTATCAGGAACTTGCCCGGAAAGTACCCGCCAACTACGTGTCCGACGAAGATATGAGTATATTGAATGTGCCGCAGGCAGTCTTGTCCAACCAGTATGTACAAATGGCTTCAAGGAATGTCGAACGGAGTGGAGAATTGGCCAAAGCCTGGGGAACCGACAAAGGTATCTTCTTCGATATAGCCGTAATGTCACCCTCTACCGGGGTATCAAGAACTTCACCCCGCTCACCGACGAGCAAAAGGCCACCGTTGCCGCCATGCCCGCCGCATACCGTGAAATGCTGACTGCCGCCAATGACGAACTGCTGGCACAACTCGAAGCCAACAAGAAAAAGACGGGCTATACCATCAACCAAGTGGACGCCAACGTCAGCAACGAAGATTTGTTCACTTCTATCATCAGCAAATTCAAAGGAAAAGTATTGTTAGTAGATTTCTGGGCCACTTGGTGCGGTCCATGCCGTATGGCAAACAAGACGATGGCCCCCATGAAGGAGGAACTGAAAGACAAGGATATCCTATATCTGTACATCACCGGCGAAACCTCCCCCTTGAAGACCTGGGAGAATATGATTCCCGACATCCACGGCGAACATTTCCGTCTGACAGATGCCCAATGGAAATACCTATCGGATACATTCAAGATAGAAGGGGTACCGACTTATCTGATTGTAGACCGCGAAGGAAACACCACGTTCAGACAAACCGGCTTTCCGGGAGTGGAGAAGATGAAGGAAGAGTTGCTGAAAGTGACTAAATGACAAACTGATAAAACAAAACAGCCAGGCTTATCACCTGCTGTTTTTTTGTTTTATCAGTATACCGCTATTACTTTTCAGCATTCCTTGGCTCCCTGCTCTTTCAGTTTAGCAGTAAATGCCTTTGCCTTCTCCATAGCAGCCGCTTCCTCTTCCGGAGTTGCATATGCATGCTTGTAGCCCTTCACCACATTCCATTCACCACGGGTGAAATCGGGGAATGCCACAGCCGCACAACCGTTGTCCATAGAAAGTTCTCCCAATTCTGCAAGGCAGCACCACTCAGCAAGGTCGTATACATCCATATCCAAAGGAAGACCGTTTTGCAGGCAATATACCAGACGGCTGTCCATCACGAAGTCCATGCCACCATGACCTCCTACTTCCTTCGCCATCTCACCGTACTTCTTTAAAATGGGATGCTGGTATTTCTCCACGAGTGCCTCCATCTCCGTCTCCGGCAGGAAACCGTGTGAATTCAAATCATCCACTTTGGGCTGAACGCCCGATGCACTCAGCTGGTCAGCGTCAAGCGCATACCCTTCTACCGGATATTTGTTGGCGAATCCCTTGGTACCCGTAAGCTGATACAAACGGTTATAAGGCTGTGGTGTCATTACATTGTGCTGAATCTCAATCACCTTTCCATTGGCTGTACGAATCATGGTCGTGGTATGGTCACCGTTACGGAATTCCTTGCACTCCTCGCCGGTTCTTTTTTCTACCAGCTCCTTGCCCACTACAGACTTGGTATCCATGGCTACCAACGTTTCCATACGGTCACCACGGTGAATATCCAGTGCTTGCGCCACCGGGCCAAGGCCATGGGTGGCATACACGTCACCACGATGCTTCATGTTGTAGTCCAAACGCCAGCCCAGCTTGTCATTTTCTCCATTCTTCCAATAATGGTCCCAAAACGGGCTCAAATTATGTATATAAGCACCCTGCGCACGGATAACTTCACCGAACACGCCATGCTGCGCCATGTTCAGCGTATTCATCTCGAACCAGTCATAGCAGCAGTTCTCCAGAATGAAGCAATGCTTACGGGTAGATTCACTCAAGTTAATCAAATCCCAGCATTCCTGCAGATTCATAGCCGAAGGCACTTCTATCGCTACATTCTTTCCATTCTCCAACGCACACTTGGCAACGGGGAAGTGATGCAGCCAGTCTGCAGCAATATAAACCAAATCTATATCATCACGTTTGCAGAGTTCCTCGTATCCTTTGTCACCGGAATAGACGGCGGCTTTGGGCATGGATGCCTTCTTCAAGAGCTCCTGACATTTATCTGCACGGGCCTCTTCATAATCACAAAGAGCCACTACCTGCGTACCCGGAATATAAGTGAAACGCTCCACTGCTCCGGGGCCACGCATCCCCAAACCAACAAAACCCACACGGACTGCTCCAACTTCGGAGTAGTCAGTCCCAATACACTCTTCTGTCCTGCCGGACGCTCGGGAGTTTTGACAACAATGGTACCATTCTGCCATTCCCATTGAGTTCCCTTCTCTGTGGTTTGCACAGTAGAAGTCTGGCTTGTGCATGCACCCAATACGAAGCACATTCCCAGCAACAACGATTTAACTGTTCCCATATTTCTGCTTTATTTAAGGTAAAAGAATTCATTGCAACAAAGACAGCGCAAACCGAATGCAGAATAAAATGAACCCGTTCATTTTTTATGCTGAGTGCCGCCAGTCTTCGCTTCTTCTGCAAAGATAGACAATCTTAGCCAAAAGAAGATTATCAACAGCCATGTTCTTTTCAATCTGGCAAAAGAATATACACACAGCAGGAACATTTAGATTAATTAACTCACTGTTTGATGTTTATTTACGAAATATTCGTAGATTTGCATTGAATTCATTTAAATACTTTATCCATGGAAAAGTTAACGATACAAGAAGAAGAAGCAATGTTGTACATTTGGGAACTGGGCAGTTGCTTCGTAAAAGACATTGTTGCCAAATATCCCAAACCGGCGCTCCCTACACAACTGTAGCATCTATTGTGAAAAACCTGGAGCGCAAGCAGTATATCCGTGCCGCACGTGTAGGCAACACTTACCAGTATACCCCGCTTATACGCGAAAGCGAATACAAACGTACCTTTATGAGCGGTTTTGTGCGCAACTACTTTGAAAATTCTTATAAGGAAATGGTTTCGTTCTTCGCCAAAGACCAGAAGATTTCGGCCAATGACCTGAAAGACATTATAGACATGATAGAGAAAGGAAAGGAGTAAACATGTTAGCCTATTTTCTGAAAGTGAATGTAGCGATAGTACTGTTTTATGCATTCTATCGGCTGTTCTTCTACAAAGACACGTTTTTCGGCTGGCGCAGAACCGCACTGCTCTGCTTCTTTGCCGTTTCTGCCGCCGTACCTCTGCTGAACATACAAACGTGGATTACGGAGCAGGAACCGATGGTGGCATGGCAGACCTCTATGCCAGCGTTGTGCTACCGGAACTCACAATAGGCACCGAAGCGTCCTACCGACTGGAAAAGCATCCTTTCAGAATATGCCAATATCGCCTATTGGGGAATAGTGGCATTGCTGATGATACGCCTCATCATGCAACTGGCGGGCATCATCCACCTGGCATGCCGATGCCGCAAGGTACAAATAGGCAACACAAATATACATCTGCTTCCCAAAGCAGACGGGCCTTTCTCCTTTTTCCACTGGATTTTTATCCATCCGTCCTCGCATACGGAAGAGGAATTCAACGAAATATTGACCCATGAGCAGACACACGCCCGGCAATGGCACTCCATTGATGTCATCATCAGTGAACTGGTGTGCATTTTTTGCTGGTGCAATCCCTTTGCCTGGCTCATGAAACGGGAAATCCGCACCAATCTGGAATATATGGCCGATGCCCGCGTATTGGAGAACGGCTATGACTCCAAAACCTATCAATACCATTTGTTAGGATTATCACATCAAAAGGCTGCAGCAACCATCTATAACAGTTTCAATGTTTTACCTCTAAAAAAACGCATCAAGATGATGAACAAAAAGAGAACAAAAGAAATAGGAAGGACCAAATATCTGATGTTCCTTCCTTTAGCGGCCTTACTTATGATTGTCAGCAATATCGAAGCAGTGGCACGTACCACAAAGAAGATGCAGCGGAAGTCATAGAGGCTGTAGACGCCAAAACCGGACAAGCGGTACCGGAAGTTCAAGCCCCTCAAGTAGCTCCCCTACCGGAACAAGATACGAAAACAGTGACTTACAAAGGAAAGGTAGTGGATAAGGATACTCTCGACAATCCGATTTTTGAGGTAGTGGAACACATGCCCGAATTCCCCGACGGAGGCATGTCTGCACTAATGGAATACTTGAGCAAGAACATCAAATATCCGGAAGCAGCCATGAAGAAAGGTACGCAAGGACGGGCTACCGTGCAATTTGTAGTGGAGAAGGATGGCAGTATTACCAATGTAAAAATACTGCGCGGCATTGACCCGGAATTGAATAAAGAAGCCGTACGCGTAATCAGTGCCATGCCCAAATGGAAACCCGGCACACAAAAAGGAGAAGCCGTGCGGGTAAAATATACAGTTCCCGTGATGTTCCGTCTGACGGAAAACAATACACAGGTTAAGTATGCTCCCATTGAAAGCAAAATAGATGAAATGGTGGTAGTGGGTTATGCTCCCGAAGAGGCAACCTACCCGGAGGAAGTAACCGTTTTCGAAGTCGTAGAAAAAATGCCGGAATATCCCGGCGGCATGTCCGCAATGATGGAATTCATCGGCAAAAATATCAAATATCCGGTAGCCGCACAAAAAGCTAAGATTCAGGGAAGAGTGGTCATACAGTTTATAGTGGATAAAGAAGGGAACATCATCTGCCCCAGAGTAATCCGTGGTGCCGACCCACTGCTAGACGCTGAAGCAATCCGTCTGACTACTATCATGCCCAAGTGGAAGCCCGGCATGCAAAGAGGACAAGCTGTAAACGTAAAATATACAGTCCCCATCATGTTCCGTCTGCAAGAACCGGAGAAAAGCCCTGCTGTCCAGAATGCCACTGTTACTCCAACTAAATAAACTAATTTTCTCTCTAAACAAGTCTAAATGAAAAGGAGCAGTTACCCGTCGCCGGGTAACTGCTCCTTTTTCATAAGGAAAATATCCATGTTTATTTATGCACTTCCACAATCCGTGTCGGCGCCATTTCCATATTTCTGCGGTCTACCTGACGGACTACGGCAGCAGCCAGTTGCAGGAAAGCGCGCCCGGTCACCGTATTCTCATCCAAAGCAACCGGAGTCCCCTTATCACCGCTCTCGCAGATACTCTGCACAATAGGAATTTGTCCCAGCAAGTACGTTCATTTTCTCAGCCAGTCTCTTTGCGCCTTCTTTCCCAAAGATATAATACTTGTTTTCCGGCAATTCGGCAGGCGTGAACCAAGCCATGTTCTCCACCAAACCGAGAATGGGCACATTCACCTTATCATTGGTAAACATATTGATGCCTTTGCGGGCATCTGCCAGCGCCACAGCCTGCGGCGTGCTAACAACGATAGCTCCTGTCAGTGCCAAAGTCTGCACCACTGTCAAGTGAATGTCGCTCGTTCCGGGAGGAAGGTCGATAAGGAAATAATCCAGTTCTCCCCAATCGGCATCACCAATCAGCTGCTTCAAGGCATTGCTTGCCATACCTCCCCGCCACAAAGTGGCCTGGTCGGGGTCTACAAAGAAACCGATGGAAAGCAACTTGATGCCATACTTCTCTATCGGAACAATCAAGTCACGTCCACCAATGTTCTCTGCCACCGGACGGGCATCTTCCACTTGGAACATCTTTGGAACAGAAGGCCCGAAGATATCAGCATCCAGCAGACCTACTTTATAACCCAACTTTGCCAAAGACACGGCAAGGTTGGCAGCAACCGTGGACTTGCCTACCCCACCTTTTCCGGAAGACACTCCGATAACATTCTTCACCTGGGGTAATAGTTTACCCACTTCCGGACGTGCCGCCTGACGGCTTTCAGTCGTAATCACAACCTCCACCTCGGGAGAGACATACGTATGTATAGCTGTCTCGGCAGCCTTCACCATTGACTTCATGAACGGATCAGTCGGTTTCTCGAATGTCAACGAGAAGCTGACCTTCATCCCGTCAATCCGCATGTTATCGGCCACCATCTCAGCCTCAACAAGATTCTTTCCGGTACCGGGATAACGCACTGTTGCCAATGCATCAAGGATTAATTTTGGATATAATGTCATTGTATTTACTATTTGACGATTTACTATTTACTATTTTTATGCGAATCAGTAGTAGTTTTAACCACTGATTCACATCATTTGCTGGTTTGCAATCCGCTACGCTTGCTACGGTTATAACTGCGGTACTCATCCAGCTCTATCTCCACATCCGGTTCCTGCAACTCGCCCTCTTGCGGAAGATGGAACTTGATGTACTTGATATTCAAACCACGATCCAGCCATTGTTGTTCATAATAGGTCTTGATGCTGAGTATCTCATCAGCCATGCCGGAGTGGTACAAGTCTTCCGTCATCACATCCACCGGCAGCCGGTTTCTTTCAATCATGTACCGGGTATAGGTAAACATGAAGTTGCTGTCCGTCTTCAGATGGACTATGCCGTCATTCTTCAGGAACTTGCGGTAGCGCTCCATGAAATAAGTGGAAGTAAGCCTTTTGGTCGCCTTCTTCATCTGCGGGTCCGAGAAAGTGAGCCAGATTTCGCTCACCTCATCCATAGCAAAAAAGCGGTCGATGATTTCGATATTCGTACGCAAGAAAGCAACGTTCTTCATGCCCGACTCCAGCGACTCGGTGGCTCCCGTCCACATGCGGGCACCCTTTATATCCACTCCGATGAAGTTCTTTTCGGGAAACATGCGTCCCAATCCGACAGTATATTCTCCCCTACCACAGCCCAGTTCCAGGACAATGGATGGTCGTTCTTGAAAAACCGCCCGTGCCAGTTCCCTTTCATGTCAAACGGCACATTATCCACCGCGGAATACGGATACTCGAAAACATGCGGATAACTCGCCATATCGGCAAACTTCTCTAACTTGTTCTTTCCCATTTAAGAAGCATTGAAACATAAAACATATTATTTTAGGCACGGATTACACGGATTTTCACGGTCTCTCTTCAATCTATCCGTGCTTTCCGCGCAATCCGTGCCTAAAAGTATAAAAAACAAAGTCCCGGCAAGTCTTATACGATAGACATTGCCATCACCGTATTATTCAACAATCGTCACCCACCCGTGAGTATCCGGCTCGTCACCATACTGGATGGCACGCAGCTTGTTGTAGAGCTTCGTACATACCGGTCCGGGTTTCCATCCTTGGAAATAACGTATGACTTGCCGTTCTCTACGTCGTCTATACGTTCGATGGGGCTGATAACGGCAGCCGTACCGCAGGCACCCGCTTCCTCGAAAGTCAGCAACTCTTCTTCGGGAACCGGACGGCGTTCTACCTTCATGCCCATGTCCTCTGCCAGCTGCATCAGGCTCTTGTTGGTGATGGAGGGCAGGATGGAAGTGGACTTCGGAGTGATATATGTATTGTCCTTGATGCCGAAGAAGTTGGCGGCGCCACATTCGTCCATGTATTTCTTTTCTTTGGCATCCAGATAGAACTCGCAGGCATAGCCAAATCGTGCGCCTTCTTGTTGGCACGCAAGCTGGCTGCATAGTTGCTCCTACCTTATAGACACCCGTACCGAGCGGTGCCGCGCGGTCGAATTCGCGGATAATGACATACGGATTGGTTGAGAATCCACCCTTAAAGTAAGGACCTACCGGGGTCACGAACACCACAAACAGATATTCGCTGGCAGGATGTACGCCTACTTGTGCACCGGTACCCACCAGCAACGGACGGATATACAGAGAAGCACCCGATTCATAAGGCGGAATGAAACGCTCGTTCAGCTTCACCACCTTCAGAATAGCTTCTTTGAAACGCTCCGTAGAAAGTTCCGGCATCAAGATGCCACGGCAAGTGGATTGCAGGCGGGCTGCATTCTCCTCCAAACGGAAGATACGCACTTTACCGTCTTTGCCACGAAAAGCCTTCAAACCCTCAAACGCTTCCTGACCGTAGTGCAAACAAGTGGCAGCCATGTGCATAGGAATGGTTTCCTCACTGCAAACTTCCAGTTCGCCCCATTGTTCGTTACGATAGTAAATTCTCACATTGTAATCTGTCTTCATATATCCGAACGGCAGATTAGCCCAATCAAGTTCTTTCATATCTCAAAGTATTAGTTACTTCTATTACGTACATTTTGCAACAAAAATAGCTTTTATTCTTCAGATTCCCACTTCTCCGACAGTAATTTTTCAATTTCCTTGTCAGCTTTGGTCAATTTATCGCTGCAAAATGCTATAATTCCGTTTGCTTCCTTTATTTTTTCAGCAAGCACATCTATCTCCAGTTCGTTGTTGTCTATCTGGCTGACAATTTTCTCCAAACGTGCCATGGCTTCGGAGTAGGTCTCTTTTTTCTTGGTTACCGGCATAATTGAAATTAATTAATCGTTGTACTTCTCAAGCCGTTTGTCAGAATTCCCGTCTTTGGGCGATGCGTTCTCCCACTTCATCTCCTTGGACGTCAGTTTCAAAATATGATATTGTTCAGTACAATGTTCCTCTTTATCATACAACTTAATCAATTTTTCATCAAGACTTATGATATAAGTTCCACGAAAAGGGACTCCGTTAGATAACGGGCTTCCGGTATAAACTTCATAGGTCTTGTCTGCATTAAACGTATAGCAGGTCACAAAATCGTCCTGCAGGACTGGTTCTTTCACAATCCACTTACCTACCAGTTGAGGAATTTCGACCTTATCATCCTCATCCGTACATGAAATAAAACTAAATGCCATACTTATCAGTATCAGCATAAAAAACAAATTTTGTGTTTTCATCTTTGTTCATTTTAAATGATTTAAACAATATTCATAAAATGCAGAGATTTGCAAAACACTGCATGAATGAGAGGAGAGTTAAATATGTACTATTGAAACCACTTCACCATTCTGCAGACGGGTTGTTATCATATCATTCTCCTGCAGTTCATCTGCATTCTTCACTACTTTCCCATCTTTCAACGTAATGCTGTAACCGCGGGCCAACAACTTTTCCGGTGAAGCATCTGCCAATCGTTGTTGCAACAATTCCAGGCGATGGCGATGGCGGAACAAAGAGGAAGTCACAGCCTGCACCACATCTTTCCGCACAGTCAGCAAAGCCATTTTTGCATCGGATATACGATGGTATGCGGCAGAAGGAATCCGGTTCTTGTAACCAGAGAGTCTGCGCTGTTCCTGCTGCAACAGATTCCTGACACCCTCATGCAAGCGAGAAGCAAGCATTTCCAGTTCATCAGCAGCGCTGTCCATGGACTCTATTAAGAATTCGGCAGCCGCCGTAGGGGTCTTTACACGGGTATGTGCCACAGAATCCAGCACCGTGTCATCCCGCTCGTGACCGATGCCCGTTATGACAGGCAACGGAAACTGTGCACAAGCAGCAGCAAGCAGATAAGTATCGAAACCGGATAAGTCGGACGTGGCGCCTCCACCGCGAATAATGACAACCACATCAAACTCGGACAAGCGTGCATTTACCCGGTCGAGAGCAGAGAGGACAGACTCCTCCACACGGTCGCCCTGCATCAGGGCAGGAAACAGTTCCGTATAAAAGTAGAAACCCCGGGAATTGTTTTCCAGCTGATGACAGAAGTCACCATAGCCCGCCGCCGTCGGTGAGGATATGACGGCAATACGTTGCGGCAGGCGGGGCATATCCAGTTCTTTATTAAGAGTGAGCACCCCCTCTTCCTCGAGCTGTTTCAGTATCTCCCTGCGGCGGCGTGCCATATCGCCCAAGGTATAGGTGGGGTCTATGTCCTGCACCGTAAGGCTATAGCCGTAAAGTTCGTGGAAGCTGACGGTGACCTGCACCAGCACTTTGATGCCCGCAACAAACGCCTGCCCCGTGGCTTCCTCAAAATAGGGCTTCAGCAGGCGGAACACATTTGCCCAGATTGTTCCTCTCGCCTTAGCTATCAGGCTGTTGCTGCGAGGGTCTTTCTGCACAAATTCCAGATAGCAATGCCCCGTACTGTTGGTACGCACATCGCTCAACTCCGCCTGCACCCAACACTCGTCAGGAAGGCATTGTTCCAGACTGCGGCGCACAAGGGCGTTGAGCTCATACAAAGACAACGATTCCATATGGCTATCTTTTGAGCAGATAATCCTGATATGCTTTCCACATATCGGGCACGCCATAACCGTAGATGTTATCGGGAAAATCGGCACGGTCACCGGAACGGCGCACCAATTCCATCACTTCTTTTGCCGTAAGTTCGGGGCAAGCCTGCCACAAGCAGGCCACCATGCCGCACATAATGGGTGAGGCAAAAGAGGTACCGTTCGCCCTTCCCTGGTTGCCGTCCGTGCGTATCACGTCGCACCCAGCCCGACGGCTACAATATCCGGCTTTATCCGATGGTCTGCCGTATTCCCTACAGACGAGAAAGGAGCCAGGACAGCCTCCTTGTCGACAGCGCCCACCGTCAACACATTCCCGGCATCGCCCGGAGCGTAATCTTCTTCCAAGAACCGGCGCCCGAATTTCCGGCACTGCATACCAATACCATGCCCTTATCGCTATGCGCGATGCCTGACGTGACATCAGCGCATGGTGCCCATCCAGATTGCGGAGCTTATAATTCTTGGATTTATCATCGAAAGCGTAATATCCCAATGAAGTATTGAGTACATCCACTCCCACGCTATCGGCATATTCCACAGCCGCAGCCCAGTAGTCCTGCTCTACCAGATGCTCGGAGTATTCGTCTTCGCTGCGCAGCAACCAGAAAGAAGCTTCGGGAGCCGTACCGGTCATGACACCGGGGCGGTTCATGGCGATGCACGAGAGCACCGCCATGCCGTGGCTGCTTTCGGCAAATATATCCGATTGGGGGTTCACAAAATCCTTCGTACCCAGGATGCGGATATTCTGCATGGCGGTTATCTTGTCGGCATTGTGGAAGCCCGCGTCGATAACGGCAATCGTCATTCCTTGTCCCTTGAAGCCTTCTTCGTGCAGCTTATCGCCATTGCTCAGCCGTATCTGGTCGACAGCCAGTCCATAAATGCTGTCGGGATGCACGCTCGGGCGGTTTATCAGAGAGTCGCGCTCCGTTGCCATGAACGGCCCGTCACCTCCGGGAGCTATCCATACCTTTTCCGTCTCCCGGACAAAAGGCAGAGCGGCAATGCGCTCCACCAATGCAGAGTCGTTGCAGGACACTGTAACAAAATTCTCCCACTTGCCGGTAACGACAATCTTCACGCCTTGCCTGCGAATCTCATCCACATACTTACGGCATACCGGAAGGTCTGTCGAGTCTATCGGAAGGTTCTGCTTGCGGCGGCGCTCAATCGCCTTTTCAGAAAGGAACGCTTCCGGATGTTCCAGCGAATACGTGGTGGCAGCCTTGTCCTTCAGGCTGATGCGATACTTCAAAGTGTCTTGCCGGGCCGATGCGCCTACAGCAGCCAAGATGAAAAGTAGAAGGAAAAAGAGTTTTCTCATATATCTGTGTTTTTATTATTTTCTGCAATATACATCCCGATGCCCCGTTGGGAAGCGATGAATGAGCCGCCAACCACACGCCGGCCGACGTAGAACACGGCAGACTGTCCCGGAGCAATGGCAGAAGCCTCCGACAAGAAGCGCACCAGCAGACGCCCGTCCTCCAGGCGCTTCACGGTGCAAGGGATGGGTTTGCTGCGGTAGCGGATGCGCACGGTAAGCTCTTCACTGCCAAAGAATTCCGCCTCGTCAATCAGGTTTTCCTCTTCGGCAAGCATGTATCCGGCTTTCAACTGCTCCGCATCGCCCAGCATCACGGTGTTCTTCTGCGGATTGATTTTCAGCACGTAGGCAGGTTTGCCCAAAGCAATCTCCAGCCCCTTCCTCTGCCCGATGGTGTAGTAAGGGAATCCTTTGTGCCCGCCCAGCTTGACGCCTTCCGAATTGACAAACCATCCCGGCCCCACCTCGCTGTCTATCTCCGGAGAGTGCTCGCGCAAGAAGTCGCGGTAGTCGCCCTTGATGAAGCAGACTTCCATACTTTCCCCTTCTTCCGCCTTGAGCGTATATCCTTTATCACGAAGATACCCGCGGACCTGCATCTTGGTGAACGCCCCCAGCGGGAAGATGCACCGCTTCAACACCTCCTGCCCCAGCCGCCAGAGGAAATAGGACTGGTCTTTCTTGTCGTCATCTCCGGCAACGATGTAAGTCTTCCCGTTCCGCTCCTCCAGACGGGTGTAGTGCCCGGTAGCGACGAACGCACAGCCCAGCCTGTCCGCCCACTCCGTCAGGATGCGGAACTTGAACAATGGATTGCACATCACACAAGGATTGGGAGTACGCCCCCGGCGATACTCATCAATAAAGTTCCGAACGATAATCCGGCGGAAAGCATCGCGCTCATCCGCCACATAGTGCTCAATTCCCATACTGTCGGCAAGGCTGCGGGCTTCCACCGGTTCGTCTCCCCACACCCACATGGTGAGACCGATTATCTCATAGCCCTGCTCCCTCAGCATCAGACAAGTGGCGGTACTGTCTATACCTCCGCTCATGCCGACCAATACTCGCTTCCCGGGTTTGTTCATATTCTGCAATTCATTTATATAGTCTGCAAAAGTACGCGTTTTCAAGCAGAATACACAGCTTTTTCGCTAAAGAGAAATGTATTTTCATCCTCCATCTCCTTCACCTTCTCCCTCAATCTTCCTATTCATCGGCTTTTGCGGTGAAACTCCTTTCCTTCGCGCTACCTCGCCCCGCAGGTGCTCCCGCATCTTCTTATCGACTGCGTACCGGTCTTTCACTGCACATTCCCTCCCCTCGGCATAACCATGTATGAATCAGCAGACAAGCACTGCAAAGACAGTGCATCCATTTTGCAGTAGCACTGCAACCGTATTTGCAGTGACGCTGCAACTGTTATGCAGTGACACTGCAACCCTTTTGCAGTGACGCTGCAACCGTTGTGCAGTGATGTTGCAGAAGTGAGGGAGTGAGGCTGATGAAGGGAGAAAGTGTCGCCGCGCCTTTACCGCAGTGAAGCCGGCAGCTGTCAATTGACGGCTGCCGAACCTTCAACGGGAAAGCGGACACAGAGTAAAAGCAGTTTCATCGCAAAAACCGATGAACGGGAAAGATTGGAGGGGGATTACTTCCTCAGCAGAACCGAGACAGTCTTCGCTCTGAAATAATCTTCGGACATGTAGAGCAGCCCTGCGTAGGCGCCATATCTTCCGTACGAATTCTTCAAGAGATAGTAGAAGCGTCCCGCCTCATCGTGCGCCGTGCCGATGAGGTGCATCATGTGGTCGTCTGTGGTAAGGAAACGCTCGAACTCATGTTGCCGCATCTCCTGTGTCACCGGATGCTGCGTCCAAAGAGCCATTCCCTGACGCGGACTGAAAGTATCTTCGCTCACATCTCCATGCCAAGCCACCGTCTTGCCGGCAGACAGCGCACGGCGCACCACCTGCTCCAACTCGTCCAGCGGAAGGTTGAAATAGCACTGATGCTCCCAGTTGTCCGGTACTTCCAATATAAAAGGGGTATAAAAAGGATGATGCGTGAAGCTCGTCAACTGCACATAATCCTCCGCCTTGAAGCGAAGCGAGTCGGCAAACGAACGGGCGGTATAGCTCCTGCCACGGTAGAGAAACGAATCGGGCACCGCCCCCATCTGCTCGTCCAGCAGGGCTACAGCGCGTTTCCTGTAGCCGGGGAGGTCGCAATGCTTCACGGCCTCCTCCGCCAGCTTCTTCAGTTGTTTCAGCAAAGCCCCGTGGTCATGCCTTTTGCTTCCCTGCCGTCGCCCCCGATATGCTTCCAACGGCAGCACACCGTCTTCCTCCAGCACACGGAGGAAAGAATGTCCCAGTCCGCCATTCCTGATTTCTTCCCTGCCGCAAGAGTAATAGTAGGCATCAAGCTGATTCAAGTATTTCTGCCTGACCATGTACATAGGCGACAGGCGCACGGTATCTCCGGGATGCCCCGCCAGCCAGTCAGACTCCAACAGAGAGGCCGAAGCATAAGTCCAGCAGGTAGAAGTGCGGCCCTGGTTCAGCGCCGGCGTATGGGCACACACTGCATCCGGTACGAAAACATGCGCCTCCAACCTCTTTTCCGTACGTGAACAGGCGGACAGAGCGAGGGAAAGGCATAAGAGGGGAAGTAATTTATTCATATGCAATCTATTAAATACAAAATTATTATTTCTTGTCTTGCCCTGCAAATATATTCATAATGAAATTAAAACTCAACCTATTCCGTACGCGTAATGCAAACCATTACGGAATATTGTAAAGAGCAACCATCTCTTTTGCTATATCACCCAACCGGCTACGCAACAATGAAGGCTGCAAAACCTCCACATCTGCCCGTGCGAAAGCAACTCCTGCACAAAATCATACGTTGGCCGTATTCGGTATTCGTAAACGGTATGTCCTTCCGTAACTTCTACCGTACGTTGGGAATGATGCAATGGCAAGGCATCAAAATACTTGTCCTGAGGAGCGTAGACCTTCAACTGCACAGTCTCTATCCCTATATCATCATCTGCTACAATGCCAAAGCAGGCATCAAAATAAGACTGAGGATTGAATTCTTCTGGATAGTAAAACGTTTTCTCCGACACCTCCAAATCAAGAATACGGTCAAGCGAATAAATCATCACGCGATTATAATGCGGACTGCGTGCCACCACATACCAGCGCTGCCGGAACAATTTCAGACAATAAGGTTCTATTTCAAAGTTAGCAGGTACCTGTTGCCGAAAACTCTGATAGTCCACCTCAACAATCATACCGTCGCGCATCGCTTCAATCAGCGGAATCAGATACCGCTTTCCAGAAGGAACTTCTTCAAGCAAAATACGTGATTTCAGCTTACGGCTTTCAACTATCAGGTTGTCTACCGCAAACGAATTCAACAGCCACTTGCGCACACAACCTTTTTCCAATTCTTCTGTATCCTCTATATAATAGCAATAACCTCCACGCTTGATGCATTCAATATTGATGTCAAACAGCTCTTCTATCGCATCCCGATGATGATGAAAAGTACGGAGTGAAAGAGTTTCTCCACCACTTAGTTCCGAACGAAGCCAGCGAGCGTTGATTTCCTCGAATGTAATCTTACCCGCACGATGAATGGTCTCCAAGAGCCAAACATAACGACTAAAAAGTTCCTTACCCATATTGTTTTAACTTATAATTATTTATAGCCAAGTCTCAATCCTCAATTATCTTATACCAGAGTTCTGCCGCCAAATGGCATAATCCCTACCTACCTTTGCCGTAATCAAACCAATTCTAAAAACAACAGACCATGGACGTATACTCAAAAGAAACCTTTGAACTCATCCAATCAGAACGAGACACTGCCCGAAAACGGCACATACTGACAGCCATCGAGATGGAACTAAAACGAATTATCCCACCACAACCATCCCGGCCACCATTGCACTTATCCGCGTTTAGACAAAATCCAAGATAGAGAGACTTTGGATAGAATAGAATACCTCTTACACACAAGAAGCTATCTGCTGAACCAAATGTTCCTATGCAACCAGGCCGAAAAAGAACGTTTCAAACAAATCAATGAACTGCTTCTCGGACTGACCAGGCAAATGTATGCCCACACTGCTAATCTATATCGAGCCATGCACCAATCACTGAAAGACGAAACTTTTGATGATGATTGTGAGATTGAAGGTCGATTGCTGTTTAGCCACAACGGAAGCGAGTCCGTACTTGTTCTGGAAGAAGATATGTTCTATTCTTCGGACTTCAACCGCATAATCAAACTCATCGATACACTGCTCGATAAAAAAGGGCTTGCCGAGATAGAAAGTTGTTCCATTTCAAATGGCATCGACAATATACCGGATGTAACTGACAAAGCACTCGGTTTAACCGATGAACTCGATGACGAAACAAGCTGGGCAGAAGGCTGTTTGAGCAGGTCTGAACTGGAAGACATCTGCATTTGCCATGCAGTACACGACATTTGCACCCATAAGCCCTACTCTATCCCCGACCTATTGCGGATGAATGATTTCTGGGTGGAAGCCGAAGTGACATTCCAGCACTTTGCTTCCCAAACCAACGAGTAACGTCCAAACCCCTTATCTGCATCATCTTTTTCAGACATCAATAAGACAAGCTGTAAAAACATGCTGTTTGAAAAAAACTGTTCCTACAATGTCTGAAGATTTTGATTCCATCCACACTATCTTGGTCAGCGAATGGCGGCAAATGTATCAGCCAAGCTCCCTGCCATCTCTTCGATGTTGGTTCCTAAATAGGAATAACGCCGGGGATGGGAAGTCCATATCACCTTGGTAGAGTAGCCGGGCAAGGTATATACAGCCTGTAGCTTGTCCTTGTAATACACTTTCTGCCACTCAAAGTCCATACCCTCGAATACATCGTCACGTTCTTCCCAATTGAAAATGAAGATAAAATCCGGGTGGTAGGCTTCTATCACCGACTTCAATTTCTCAAAAGGGCGACCGGCTTCCCGGATTTGACAATAACCGTCCAAAGAAGTTATCGCTTCCCAATACCCTTCTTTCGATAAGCTGGTCTGCTGCTCTATGGCATTGATGTTTCCGTAACCAATCTCTTCGAGTATCACTTTGTCTGCGGCACTTATCTGCATTATGTCTTCAGTGTATCTGCCCGTGCGTATCAGTAGATGCAGTTTGGCAACCATTGTCCAAAAGGAACCGGCGTTATTTTCCATCCCAACATTTTTTCAACATCTACACATGCCGCGTTTTTCCCCAGATAGTCTTCCAAAACATGATTCGTAAAAGCTTCGAAAAGTTCTTCTTGCTCCACCCAATAATAAGTATCCCTGCCCATATAGAATATTTTCACATCGGCATCGTTATATCGGGGCATCGTATAGGGCACAAATGGTCCCCATGGATACCCACAAGTATACAACGGTTGTGTCTTCTCGCAAAAAGCCTGCAAAAAAGGCTTGAAGTAATCTGTGTTAATACAGTTCATATCTTTAGCTTTTTAAGGTTGGCACAAAAAATATACCGGTCAATCAAGTGCCGCGAAATCAAAATCCCCTCTGTTGCAACAAGCTTTCTCATAATCGAAGCTGTAGAGACGCATATAAGCCTCCTTCAGTTCTTTTGCACAATTACTGAAAGGATCCGACATATTGATTTTAGTCGTAACAATCACTTCCATCTCCGGTGTCAATACCAGACCATTTACTTTTTTAAGTCTCTTGGGCTTTACTTTAAATACTCTTGACATAATTACATTGTTCTCTAAATTCACCTACTCTTCTCGGTTTTCGGCATTTCCGGCTGTCATAACAAAAGAAAAAGGACACAGCACTCACTTTTTCCTATTTCTCCGGTTAGGTTCTGGTAAACCTTGAAATCAAAATAAGTAAAAGCAGCCTGTGCCCTTCGTGAGGGTACAAACCAACTTAGACCTATTGTTCTTGATTTCATGTTTAATTTACCAGATTTAACCGAATCGAACAATTGTCCGCAAGTTTGCAATATGTCTTGCCCGAAGGCTATTATTATCGTTTACATTCCAAAAAATCTTTTATTCAACACAAAGCTATAAAAACTTTTCCAAAATGCAAGCAGTAATCCCCAACATACCATGCAGACTACTTTTACTTTACCGCAAAAGTAGCTGCCGGATATGCCAAACAGTTGCATATCATCGCTTAAATGCAAGGCACTTCCGCCACAATTCCTAAACAGAAATTTATGTATCGGCATGAAAAGTTGCCTTACCATTCTCACTGCTGTATCTTACAGTATTACCGTCTCTACCCGATAATCCACTTACTGCCCGGTATCAACGAGATGAGCTTGGTTGCCACGAAACAACTGATAAACGTACATACCGCTATAACCGGAATGGCAGCCACGGTGGGCAATCCCAATGTAGACTTAAACACCGACACCCACAAGCCAAGCCAGAATATGTGCATAAGGAACATGCCGTAGCTGAGTCTCGACATTTCGGCAATGAAGCGCGGAGGTTGCGGAATGCTGATGCAACTGAACAGCAGAAACGTGCCTGCCGTCAACGCCACGCAATTAAGGTGCAGAAAGCCCATCCCACCTCAATGACCGGCGTAGAATGAACCACTCCCGGAACAGCCTGGACATAGAACGACCATATGGTAGCCACCGCCCCGACCAGCATAAGCAGGAAACCGACCCACAGACGCAAGGAACGCCCCCAAGTAAGATGCACGCGGATATAATGTGCCAGCACAAGGTAGCCCAAATAACCCGAGAAATACCATAGCATGTGATATTCGTTCCAGAAGCACTGTCCCCACACCTCACCAACCAACGGTTGAGGAAAGGTATGCAAGTAGAAACCAGGAACAGTCCGATGAAGAAACGTTCTTCTTTCGCCGAAACCTTCTCCAGCACGGTGAGATGACCGGGATGAACAGGTAAAGGCCTATCAACGGATACATGAACCAGAAGTGTCCGGCAAGCATAGGAAAGTTCAGCCAGATGCGTGAAAGGTCGTTCATAGACTGTTCGCCGTCTATCTGTCCCCACAACATGGCAACGTGCTGTACAGCACCATGAAAAAGATGAACGGCGGCATGATGCGCAGGAAACGTTTGCGGTAAAACTCCCAACAGCTTTGTCCCTTCTTCATAGGCGCAAGCAGGTAAGCCGAAACAATCATAAACAGAGGCACAGACATACGTGAGAAGCCATCGTAAATAGATACCCATAACCTATCGGCCTCGTTCTGAAGGAAAGCCTGCGGTCCCACCATGTCCGTAGAACCTACAGCTCCATAATAATTCTCGCTGGCATGAACCAGCATGACCAAGAAGCACGCAAACACGCGCACATAATCCAAAAAAGCAATACGTTTCATTTTATTTCAAGTTTTCTGTTTATGCAAAGGAGTTAAAGGTATCAGCACTTCACTACTGTCCGCATCATTCATCAATTTATTCTTTTGTATTCGGGAACGCAGTTATCCTTAACCGCGCCGCTCCCATGGGGATGAGTGTGATTTCTTCTTTATCGCCTCTCGCCGCATCCTCTTCGGGCAACACACCACACAACCCGGTTTCATCTATTTCCCATTCGGGAACCAATCGGCCGACAGCCTTCACCTCCAAAGGTACATTGGCCACCGTAAAAGGGTAGTCGTCAGCCGGCCATGATTTACGGATTACCTCGAAGTGCTTCAAGGGTTCTGTCTTGTCCAACACCAGCGAATAATTCCACGCGCTGCCGGGATATATCTCAGTAGTGGGCCATTTTTGAGGGTCAGCATCTTTCTGCCATTTAGAATCACCGATGGCCGTTTCGCGGCTGTCCTTCTCCACATATTTCTCAGCAATCTTAAGAGAGAGCGTGAGAGGACCGTAATCCACACTTACGCTGTTTTTATTGACCTGCCAGGTGCGCATGGACAAAGACATCGGAAACGTCAATTCCACGCGGTCCCCATCCGACCACTCGCGATGGATGCAGAGATACTTTCCTGCCACGGGAGCCGCATCCACTTCCTCACCATTCACGCGCACTTTCGCCTTTTGAGTCCATGAAGGAATCCGGAAATAGAACGGGAAGACGACTTTCCCCCCGGTAGAGACAGAAAAGCGGATGTCTTCCTCAAAAGGATAATTCGTCTCTTCGTGCAAAGTGATTTCCTTTCCATCAGCTACTTTCACCACAGCCTTGCAAGCTGCATAAAGAGCCGTTGCCACTCCATTGTCGGGAGTTGCCAAAACCAGATGTTCGGCAAAGTAGGGCCAGCCTTGTGCATGATTGTGCTGGCAGCAACGACTGCTGAAAGGATTCATCGAAAGAAACGGTCCGCGGTTGTCGATGCCCGGATGATGATTCTTGGAATCACTGACGACATGGTTCGGGCAAGTGATGTAGCGCAGCGCTTTAAGTCCGGCATCACGGCAACCGGATAAGAGTTAAATGCCACTTCTTCGCAATGCTCGGCCCATAAGGGGTCGCCCGTCATGCGAAGCATAATTTCATCGGAAGCCATCTGCTCAACCAGCCCGCAGGTTTCCACCCCCTGGCGAGGGTCGATATATCCCAAACGGCATTCTCATCCGCCCCGAACATGCCGCCGGGCACCTGCCCGAAAGTACGACGGATCAGCCGATGGACATTATAAGAGGCTTTCAGCATGGCAGAATCACCGGTCTGCATATAATAAGTGGCAGGCTCACGGAAACATTGAGCAATGTTTACGTTGTGCCAGTTGGGCAAAGAGGTCGACTGAGTCCAGTCCGCAGTGTTGCATGAATCTTTTCGGCCAATTCGAGCAAAAAGGCATCTCCCGTATGGCTGTAAAGCCAGTAGATGCTGATGATATTATCACCTCCACGACTGTTCTCCCAAAAGTCTTCCAGAAGCCGGTCGTCGGGGACCGTCATCTGCCATTTAAAGTAGTTTGTCATCAGGTCTATGACACGCCGGTCCTGAGAATACTCGTAATAAGATTGCAGGCACCAGAGCATGATCATCTGTGCCCAAGTTCGCGCTTCCCATTGCGTTCGTTGACCGGGCCGAAATAACCGTCCGGCTGGCAGCTGGCAAATACGCCTTCAATCCAGTATTTGGTTTCTTCTATCATCTCCGGATCATTCAGATATATGCCAAACTGCTATACCCTTTGAGCCAATAGGGAACTTCCTCCCAACCATGGTCTCCGCCGGTCGTAAGCCAGGCATTGTCATCCTTTTCCAACCAAGCGCTGATTTCCCCTAAATGTCCGGTCAGGCCGTCGCGCTGCAACTCCAGAAATTTCCTTACCCAACCTCGGGGCGGATGCTGCCTACCGGCAATTTTATAAAGTTCAACGGACGAAGCGGGGCACGGTAACCCATATAATTGGCATTGACAGCATGTGTATCCGGCCGGTCCACCACCGTCACCGTACCGGCAGAAGAGGCAGAAGTACAAGCCGTAACCGAAACTGTCAATGCCACGAAAAGGAGGGCAGCCACCCATGTATATAAGTTCTTCATGTTATATCTTAATCAATGTTATTCAATAAATCCACCTTCCCCTCATTAACCAACTTCAATATCAGCTCACCGAAAAGGGTGTTCTGCCAGGCAAACCAGGGGCGGGTGAAGTTGGTTGCATCATCCTTATGAAACGATTCGTGCATAAAGCCGGTACCGCATCCGTATCCATCAGCATCTTGATGCAAGTTTTGATTTCGGCATCATCCCGGCTTGTGAAGGCTTTCATCATAATGCTCATGGGCCACACCATGTCATAGCCGATATGCGGTCCGCCGATGCCCTCGCCGGCTTTGCCGCTGAAGAAATAGGGATTGCTGTCGCTCCACACAAAACAGCGGGTATTCTGATAAATGGGGTCATTGACATCTACATCTCCCAAATAGGGCATGGCAAGCAAGCTGGGCACATTGGCATCGTCCATCAGCAGATGATTGCCGAAACCATCAACCTCGAAAGCATAGATGGTACCGAATTCAGGATGGTTGTAGGTTGCATAGCGTTTCAAAGCCATCTCCACCTCATCGGCCAAGGCACGGCAGTCGGCAGCCAGGGCAGTCTCCCTGTTCACTGTTTCCAGAATCTCGGCAGCCTTGCGCAAGGAAGTGACGGCAAAGAAGTTGGAAGGCACAAGGAACTGAAGCGTTGTGGCATCGTCCGACGGGCGGAAGCAGGACACGATGAGTCCCACCGGACGGACAGGAGCACCCAGACCGTCATTGTTCAGCGTATCGAGCGCACGCTCCGTCTTGCGTTGGAATTTGTAGGGACTGACACCCTCTTTGCGCTGCTGCTGACAAAAAGTAGTATAAATGTTGCGGATGGCTTCCAGCCATTCAGCACCGAAAACCGAAGTGTCACCCGTCACCTGCCAGTAGTGATAAGCCAACCGCAAGGGATAACAAAGCGAGTCGATTTCCCATTTGCGTTCATGCAGTTCGGGCTTCATGTCAGTAAGGTCACTCATCCAATGCCCATCGGGCAGCGCACCGTCGTTGTAGGCATTCGCATACGGGTCGATATTGATGCACTTGAACTGGCGCAGAATAACACCAGCCAGCATCTCTTTCAGTTTCGGGTCGTTGTTGGCAAGCTGCACATATGGCCATACCTGCGCCCCTGAGTCACGCAACCACATAGCATGGATGTCACCCGTATATACAAAAGTATCAGGCTTTCCATCGCTACCCTTGCGGAAGTGCACAGTAGTATCCAGCGTATTGGGAAAACAGTTGGCAAACATCCAGGAAAGCTTGCGGTTCTTCAAAAGTTTCTGTACACGGGCAATCTCTTTCTCCACGGCAGTGGAACGGAAAAGGCGTTGTTTCTCTTTAGGACGGTTAGAGGAATAGTTTCCGGCAGATGCCGTATTGTCCTGCACGGCCACAAAACCCGCATCGGCAAGAAGGCAGCTACCATTGGCAGCCTGAACCATCCCGCAGCCGCAGCCAGAACAAGACTGAAACAAATCTTTTTGGAATTAAGACTCATATTTCTTCTATATAAATTTGAATTGAAAATTGCTATTAGTCAAGTGGGGTTTGGGTAGCTTTCACTCCCTCGAAAGTCATGCGCACCGGCTTTATCTTTCCTTTTTTGTCAAAGTACATCCGATCAATGCAGGTGGCACGGCTGTTTGCAGCCGTTTCTCCCAACGGGCGACGGTGGTAAATGATGTACCATTCGTCCTTGCCTTTTCCACGCACCACCGAATGATGTCCGGCACCGGTAGCTACACCGGCATCCTGCTGAAGAATTATTCCCTCGCGATGGAACGGTCCGAAAGGAGAGTCGGCAATGGCATAGGCCACACGGTAGTCGGGGCTTCCCCAACCGCCTTCCGACCACATGAAGTAATACTTTCCGTTACGTTTCAGCATGAAAGGACCTTCTACATAGTCCTGAGGAGTCACTTCTTTATAGACTGTGCCATCATCAAAAGGAACGACACCAAGTAAATCGGGAGACAGTTTCACGATGTTGCAATGCCCCCATCCGCCATAGTACATATAGTAAGTGCCATCGTCATCGCGGAACACAAACTGGTCGATGGGTTGTGCGCCATTCACAATCTTATCAATCAAGGGCTTGCCCAGCACATCTTTGAAAGGACCTGCCGGATTGTCTGCCACAGCCACACCGATACCGCCAATCTCAGAGTTGTTCTGTATGTCGTTCCCTCCGAAGAAAAGATAATAACGGTCATTGGCCTCGATGACAGCCGGTGCCCACAAAGCACGGCGCAGCCATGGGATGTTTTCCTTTGAAAGCACGCGTGGATGCTTGGTCCAATGCACCAAGTCGGGCGAAGAATAGGCATCCATAAAAGTCTGTTCATCATAAGGAGCGGAATATGTAGGATAAATCCAGAACTTCCCGTCCAGCACCACCCCCTCAGGGTCGGCATACCAACCGGGAAAAATCGGATTGCCGCTGCGTTTCTTTTGAACTTCTTCACCGGATTGCGCATAAAGAGAAGAAGAGGCACAAAACAATGCCAGGCAGTAAATAGTAAGTTTCTTAAGTTTCATGGTAAATAGGGTTTTCGAACAGTGATTTATCGTAAAAGAGAGAGGGTGTGCCAAAACGTTTTTCAGCTATCATTCCGTCAGACATTCGGCACACCCTCATCATTAATTGCTATGGTTTTGGCTTTGAAATCACTTCTTCTTTTTAAGCGTTTTCGAGAAGGAGTAAGGAGCGTCCTCCTCTCCTGCCCCACGCTGTTTGTTGGGCACATTGTCCATAGTGAAACGCAGTGAGGAGCCGTTCATCAGTTGCCCGTGCGTCAGATAGTTGCGTGTATAGTCAACGCCGTCCACTGTGAGTTTCTGCACGTAGCGGTTGGCGCGACTATTCTCAGGAGCTTCAATCGTCACAGTCTTGCCATTTTCCAAGTGCAGACGCACAGAACGGAAGAGAGGAGCACCCAGCACATACTGGTCTGTACCCGGACAGACGGGATAGAATCCCAAAGCTGAAAATACGTACCAGGCAGATGTCTGGCCGTTGTCTTCATCACCGCAATAGCCGTCGGGATTGGCATTGTACATGCGCTCCATGACCTCACGCAGCCAGTACTGCGCCTTCCACGGCTGGGAGGAATAGTTATAGAGGTAAATCATGTGCTGTATGGGCTGGTTGCCGTGAGCGTAGTTGCCCATGTTCATGATCTGCATCTCCCGGATTTCGTGGATGACACTGCATAATAGCTTTCGTCGAATACAGGCGGCAGCACAAACACGGAATCATCATCCGGTTGAAGGAATCCTTGCCCCCCATCAAATCAATGAGCCCTTGCGGATCGTGGAAAACCGACCATGAATAATGCCAGCTGTTTCCTTCGGTAAAGGCATCACCCCACTTCAAGGGATTGAACGGCGATTGGAACGTACCGTCCTCATTCTTGCCGCGCATCAGCTTGTGGGCAGGGTCGAAAAGATTCCGGTAGTTCAGCGCGCGTTTGGCGAAAGGAGCCAGTTCTTTCTTCGACTTGCCGAGCGAAAGTCCCAACTGGTAGATGCACCAATCGTCATAGGCATACTCCAGCGTACGGGCTGCATTCTCGTTGATACCCACATTATAGGGCACATAACCCAGCTTGTTGTAATACTCATGTCCCAGGCGTCCGGTAGAGGAAACCTCGGGATGCACATTCTCCGTACCGCTCTTCACGGCTTTCCATAATGTCTCGATGTCGTAGCCACGCAGACTTTCAGCCAGGCATCCGCCACCACAGAGGCGGAATTGTTGCCCACCATGCAACCACGGTGTCCCGGACTGGCCCATTCGGGCAGGAAACCGCTCTCCTTGTAAGTGTTGGCCAATCCTTCCTGCATCTTGGCATTCATGGATGGATACATCAGGTTGAGGAAGGGGAAGAGACAACGGAAAGTGTCCCAGAAACCGGTGTCGGTAAACATATAGCCGGGTAGCACCTCACCATTATAGGGGCTGTAGTGCATTACCTGACCTTGCGCATCTATCTCGTAGAAACTGCGCGGGAAAAGCACCGAACGGTAGAAACAAGAGTAGAAAGTACGCAGACGGTCGAGGTCGGTATCCTGCACTTCAATGCGGCCCAGCACCCGGTTCCATTCGTCACGCCCGGCTTTCGCCACCTCTTCAAGCGTCCGGCCACCCAGTTCCTTCAAGTTCAACTCAGCCTGCTCGTGACTGATGAATGAGGAAGCCACACGTACATTCACCTGCTCGCCACGGAGGGTATGAAAACCGATGATGCCACCGGCATGATTGGCACCTGCCTCGGTGGTACGGGAATCAATCTTTCCGTCCTTCACGGCAGCAGTATAAGTAAAAGGCTTATCGAACTGCAATACAAAGTAGTTCTTGAAATTGCTTGGCACGCCACCGCTGTTCTTGGTAGTGTAGCCTATGATTTTCTTTTCAGCCGGAATGATTTTCACAAAAGAGCCGTTGTCCATGGCATCTACCACCACATAGGCTTCCTCCGTTTCAGGGAAAGTGAAACGGAAAGCAGCGGCACGCTCGGTAGGAGCAAACTCCGCCGTCACATCATGGTCGGCAAGATAGACCTTATAATAATAAGGAGTGGCAGTCTCGGCTTTGTGAGAAAACCAACTGGCACGCTCGTCCTGGTCGAAAGCCACCTTTCCGGTAACGGGCATAATGGCAAACTGTCCGTAGTCGTTAATCCACGGGCTGGGCTGGTGCGTCTGCTTGAAGCCGCGAATCTTGTCGGCATCATAGGTGTAAGCCCATCCGTTACCCATGGTTCCGGTCTGTGGAGTCCAGAAATTCATGCCCCAAGGCATAGCCACGGCAGGATAAGTATTACCCGTAGAAAGGGAATGCTTGGACTGCGTGCCAACCAAGGTGCTGACGTAATCCACAGGTGTAATCGGCTCATCAACCGGCAACGAGGCCGCCTGCATACCGCCAACAAGAAGGAGGGCGGTTCCCCATGCAAAGAGTCTTTTCATTCGTTTGGTAAATTTTGTCATTGTTTATTTTGCATCAACTTGCCTTCAAGCATCTTCATGTAATATCCGCCTATTACCGAGCGGGCCTTGAAGCCACGCCAGTTGGGTTTGTCGGTAAACACCCAGTCGGACATCGGCACGCGGTCTATCGTTTCGTTCATGAACTTATGCACCGGGACGATGAATTCACGGAAAGTAGCCTGGTCGGGAGCCATAGTGGCAGTCCACATAATCCAGTCGGTCTTGGTGTAAGTCTCACGATTGTCGAGGGGCAGACCATAGATATTCTGCTTGGCCAGATAATAAGGTATCTCCATTTCTGCAATTTTGCTGTCGAAGATGTCCAGTCCGAGCAGTCTGTCCCAAACCAGGTTGTACTTCTGGCTCCATGTACCCGGCTTGTCGAAGTCAGGCGATAATGGTCGCCGTCGTTGGCCATGCGCTCCCATTCGGTAGCCATCTGGCGTGCCTTCGTTGTATAGGCTTCGGCCACATCCTTCTTGCCGAGCATTTCAGCCAACCGGCCATAAGAGGCCACTCCTAAAATTGCCTTGATGGAAAGATTGGTGTTATGCGCAAAGTGTCCGGCGAAGTCATCGGTACAGAGTTGGTTTTCAGGGTCAAGTCCCTTTTCCACCAGATAGTCTGTCCAAGTGGTGAGCACTTCCCAATGTTTGGCAGCATAGTCGGCATTGCCTTCTACGGCAGCAATGGCAGCTGTAAGAATCAGCATGTTTCCACTCTCTTCCACCGGCATATCGCCTCCGTAGACCTGCCGTTGGCAAGAGGATAGGTACCCAAATCATGGGCGGCGAAGGGCTTGGTCCATTTGCCGCTTTCACTATAATGGAAGATACCGTTCATCATGCCCTTCTCCAGTTCCGGATTATAAATCAGATAGAGGGGAGCTGAGGGATAAGTCAGGTCCACCGTATTGATACAGCCGTTACTGTTGTTTTCCTTCGACAGCCACAACAGGTCACCGTTGGGGGCTTCCACCAGTTGTGGGCGGCAATGGACTGACGGTAGGCCAACGCGCAGAGTTCGGCATATTCCTTGCCGCCTGCTGCTGAAGCGTCTTCCATCAACTTCTTATCGAAAGCATAGCAACGTGCCAGCAATTTGTCATACTCATTGTAGGCAGCCAGCATTTCAGCCTCGATGGTACGGTCGCCTTTTGAGTTCCAGTAAGGACGCAGGTTTGTACCGAAGTACTGGATGGAATAGATGTCGTCATAGCCCAGCATTATCTTGTCGGTAACATTCTTCACTTTGCCATGCTACGCACCAAAGCCATGTTTCCATTGCTGTCCTCTCCCTCGAGCGAAGCTGAGTTCAAAGTTCCGTTCACGAAGTTCTTGCGCAGTTCGGTACTGTTGCCGACACTGTATGCAGTGTTTTCCTTGCCGGCAACCATGTAGAAATATCCCCAGTCAATGCGGAGGTCATCGCCCTGCTTTGCCAGGATGTTCTGTTCCTTGCTTCCACTCTTCAGGTAGAGCAGCCCGTCAGCTTCATATCCCTTGCTTGCAGATTGCTGGTAAGGCTGGTCGAGCGCCCAGCGCGGAGAAGCCTCAAAATACACCTCCACTTCGTGTTCCCTGCCGTCACGGGCAGCAACACTATAAGTAAGGTAATTCACGGGACGGCTCAGCAGCTTCAGGTCTTCCATAAAGAGAGGTGCCGTGAAGGTGACTTTCAGGTCGACACCACCACAGGTAAAAGCGTAGTGTGTCTGCATGGGCTGCACGTCGGCAGAGGTCTGCACGGCTGTATTGCCAAACACAGTTTCCAGATGTTTCGGAATCTGCAGGCCGAAGTCGAGCAAGCCGTTACCAACCGGATTGATACATTCGGCGGCAATGATGTTGTCGCCCTGCTTCAAAACCGCCAAAGCCTCATCGGGAAGTTTCACGACTTTGTTCTTGTTGCACGTGGTTCCTGTGCCGTGTATTTTCACTCCGTTGATGTAGAATACGGCATCGTCATCGTTGGAGAATTCCAGATAGACAGGTATACCGGTCAAATCACGGTCAATATTTACCATACGGCGCACCCAGATATTACGGGTTCCCCACTGGGTTTTTGCCGTAGGCTCATTTTCCTTGGTACCAAAGGCACCACGGTCTGACTTCCATTTGGAATCGTCGTAACCCGCAGAGTCCAATCGCCCGCAGGCTTCTCCGTGGTATACCGGCCCGTCCAATCGCCTTGCTGCGAGGTGGGCACGATGGCATTCATCTCCAATTCCTCGGTTCCCATAAAACGGTAGGAAACACCGTCTACCTTCACCACGCCAATCAGTGGGAAATCCTTACCCGTCCAATGGCGAACGGGGCTGTCATAAAGGTTATCGCTCATGGACCATGCACTGGCATAAGGGTCGATGGTAACAAGCGGGTAGGCTGGAGCTCTCAAGTCATTCTTGACGACTTCATAAGACGTATCCTTGTCACTGCACGCAAAAAGGCATGATACCAACAAGGTGTATAAAAGCTTTTTTCTCATATTGTTTATATAAAATAATTGTTTATGTTGTTACACTTAAAAAAATAAAAGGCCTGAGATTACCAGCAAAACTTCACCGACACTCCGTCAGGATTATTCTCAAACTCTATCAAATATGTATGGCTTGCTGCATGCCAACGCTTGGCATCGAATACTTCTCTGCCGTCGACTGTCACACTCTTAGGACAACGGGGCAGCAGCACCCGCGATACGTTTGAAGTCTCGGCAGGACTTTTCGCCACATAGGAGTACCGGCCTTTTCCGCGTTCTTCCTGTTCTTCGCGACTTGCTGAAGCCAGAACCTGCGGCTTCTTCTTACCGGCTACACGTTCTACATTCAGCAACAAGGCTTGCTCACCCGGATTTATCCGCTTGGAAGTGTAGATCGGTAATTTGGGGTCGAAAAGGTCAATCAAACATCCTTCCACAGTAAACGGCTCGTCGCTCACGCTTTCTTCAAGCACAGCAGCCAAGTCGTAATCTCCCCTTTGCAGATAGAAGTTATTTTTGAACTCCAGCTTCCCCGCTTTCGCATTCTGCTCGTACATTCGGGCCGCAAGATACAAAAAATCTTTGTCACCGCCTTCATGCAGGACATAATCTTTAGGGTCGGTACGGACAATACATACGGTTCCCTTACCGTAACTGTATTCTCCCTGTTCCGGTCTGGCAGGAAGTCCCATCTGCTCAAAAAGATGTGCGGAAGGAGTAGTATAGTTATGCCCGTTGGTATTCCACCATTCTCTTACATTCTGAAAAGGGTCGTTGTCCGTCCCGCTGTAAATCAGCACTCCGCCCTTCTTCACCCAATCGGCAATGTGGCTGTGCGCTTCGGACTCAAGCGGTTTCATGTTTGCATAAGTCATCAGCAACACTTTTGTGTCAGCCAGCGCTTCTTTATAGCCGAGGTTCTCAATGTGGACGGTCTTGACGGGCACACCTCGTTTGAGCAAAGGCAACGCCTGACCGTAGAAGTTGGCAAGTTGTGGGTCTTCATATCCGTTGTGCGTAGGGAAACGCTGGAACATCAAAGAATTTGCCATCAGTACGCTGAATCCTTCGCTTCCGGTCAGTTTATTATCGGTCAGAGGCATACGGTTCAGGGCGTTAATCATCACTTGCATCTGTGTGGAATAGAAACGGGGAATGCGTTCTTTCTTGTCGCTATTGGCACTTGTACGGTATAGCCCTTCGTAGATACGTTCCGGCCAAGGCATCACTTCGTAATCGGCTATGTTGGGATAGAGCAATTGCGCCGTAAAGGTGGCCTGATAATTCTTCTTATAGTCTGCCCAGTCACGCGGCCAGTCTTCAATAGGATCTGTCAGAAAGAACATCTTACGACCGGTGGGAGCAGTCATCGACTCCATGGAACCATACTCCAGATAGGCAGTCTCGAACACACGCTCACGTTTGCGACCGTCAAAGAAATTCGGCTCGCGCGAAGTTCCGGTCCATACCTGAGCGATGTAACCGTCTACACAAGGAAGTGAAGCAAGACTTGCTTCCGGACTGACAATCTGCCATTGCGAATAGTTCACCAACGAGTGGGTGGGAACGTAGCACTTCACGTCCATCCCTTTGCTTTTACCATATTCCTTGGCAAAGGTGAAGACTTCATTCAGTGCACGATAGTACAAGTAATACTTGAGTTTGCTCGACAAGTAAGTGTTTTCCGGAGATTCATGTTGCGGTCTCCAGTCGAAGCCATAGTATTTTTTCCATTCTTTCTTAAAGGACTCACTGTAACCGGCTCTTGCCCAGAATTCCGGTTCCTCCATGAAGATGGCATCCACGCCGGCGTCGATTACTCTCTTCACATGTCTCTCTTTCAGATAACTTAAAAAATTCTCCGATGGTACGATATAGGGCACCATGTGACCGTGCCATATCGTGTCTCCGGCCTGCGTGACCTGCCCTTCGTCCAAATGCCATTTCCCGTCCCATTGTCCGGTGAAATAGTCCTGATATTCACCCCAGGCAATACCGGTCATAAAGTGTATGATATATCCACGCTCTTTCCAGGACTTTACCCGGTCCTCGAAAGACAGCTTGCGTGACTTGTCCGAGGGATTTCCCCCTACTCCATACACCATCACCGCATCGGCCTGTTGTCGATGGAAGGCTTCCACTCGCGTGAGGTTTGAAAAGTGGTCTTGACATTATCCTTGGTTTGGGCACTTACGGAGATGCCTGTTGCCAAGACAGCCAAACTTATCAAAAAATGTTTTTGCTTCATATTGGTTTCTCGTTTTTATGGTATTAATCATTACTCTTGCCATTATAGTGGCAAAAGATTGCCTATATACAGGCAAGACCGTGCCACTATAGTGGCACAGTCCCGGCTGTATGTCATCAGGCTACGGAATAAGCACTTCCATCGGCTCGCTGTAGTTCCAACGGCGTGTACCGCTACCTACGGGTGTGTCGTAGTTAATACGTGCGGCAGCGCGTACAAACACTTTGCGGCCCGAAGGTACGTTACCGTTCGACTGGATGGTAACTTCCTTCCCCAATAAGCCCTCGAAACTCTTGCCTTCATAGTTGATGCTGCTCGACCAACGCTCGTCGCGTGCCCGGTAGCCTACTGTGTTTGAGTAGCTGACGAAGAATTGGATGTCGGTCACGTTCAAGTATTCGTCCTTCCAATTGCCCATCGGCTGGATTTTCTCACGGAAGACCTCATCCGACACGCCGCGTGTTACGCGTACTTGTGCCTTGATGACACCGTTGCTCACCTGCGGATTGCCCACAAACTCGACGTTCAGGAAGGCTGCACCTCGAACTTCACTTTCGTCGTGCCACTGATTTCAGTATTGACAGAGCCGTCGTGAAGCAAGGTACCGTCTGTATTCTCACGTACTAACGGAATGAACGGACCGTCGATACGGACATTATACTCACCTTGAAGATTTTCGTGTTCTGGAATGTACCGTCCATCATGCAGTAAAAATCCGGGTTGTGTTGCACATTGTCACCCCAACTCAATTCGGTCAGGCGGACACGGATGCCCTCACTGCCCTGGTCGGTCAATACACGCTTACCGGTCGCTTCATCTACCACCTCACCCCAGATAGTCTCGGAAGGTTCCTCATAGTTGTCTATTTCGAACATACTACACGAGGTTAACATGAACAGGGCGCTGAATAAGCTATAGAATATTGTCTTTTTCATACGTTTTAAGTTTTTAAATTATTGAGTTTTATCGATTAGGCTGCTGGTCAATCACAGGACTCTTAGAAACCTCACCACCCGGAATCGAGAAGTAATAGTCCAAAGGAGTGTAGCCAAAGTCTTTGTCACCGGCAGTCGTATAGTTGAAACAAACGTCGAAGAACCACTTGCCTGTCTCCGTCGAATAGAACGGATAGATACCACGGAAACGATAACGGGTCGTGTTGCTGAAACGGTCCTTGTCACGTTGCTCACCCCAGAATCCGTCGCGACCTTCATAGTGGTTCACACGCCAGCGGCGCAAATCCCACTTGGTCTTATGTTCGAAAGCCAACTCTTTGCGGCGTTCCTTGCGGACGATGTCGCGGCTGTCGATTGTACCAGCCAGTGAGGAAGTCAGTAACCGGGCACCAGCACGTTCGCGGATGTCGTTGATAGCTTTCGTTGCAACACTTAGCATATCCGTGTCGTCCGGCGAAGATACACCAGCCAGTGAAAGTTCCACAGCAGCCTCGGCCGCATTCAGCAACACCTCGGCATAACGCATCAAGATGAAAGGTTGTGCACTGTTACCTTCCCGGGGAACAAATGCAGGGTCAGGATTCAACCATTTACGTGCCAACAGACCGGTCATGGCACTTCCACCATCTTCATAGAAAGGACCGTTCTGACCGGCAGCCTTCATCGTAGAGCCGTCGGGCAGGGTTACAATTTCCTGCTGGTCTTCCGATTTCGGACTGAGATAAAGCGTTTTGGGCTTCTCTTTATAAGCACTCAGATGGTTGTACTTAGTAGTGGCCGAACCATACGAATAGTCGCTAAGAAGTGGCTTGATAGGCGTGGAACCCGTATAAACACCGGCATAAATCTCAATCTCCTTGCCTTTGAACATATCACCGGGGAAGATGACATAAGCACGCAGACGAGGCTCAGCATTTTTGTAGTAATCCATCGGACTATCATACATAACGTAGTTGCCTTCGGTAGAAGAATTGCCCGTCGTCACCTTCAGGGTACCATCAGGATAACGGTCGAAACCGTCGAACAGCTCTACAAAGTCGCTGTCGGGCAAACGCCACAATTCAACGGACCTTGAAGGTAAGCGGCAGATTGTAAGAATCGTAAGCGTGAGTGCTCGTGGGATAAGCGTACTCCTTCACATAGATGTTCTCAGGATTATTACTGAGATCGGAGAACATATCTACCATATTCTGATATTGCGCTTCCGGATCGTTAGCAGCCCATTTCTTCTTGTAAAGTGAATATACACCGCTTTTAATCACCTCTGAAGCAGCTTTGTAGGCTTCGGTGAAGTACTTCTTGGATGCCTCTTGCCAACGGCTTTCATCGAATCCAATCACACGTACGCCCGTTTTGGCACCCAAGCCGGTCAGACGGCCGGTTACCGTTTCATTGTATTTAGCTACACTACCTGCATAGAGCATCGCTTCCGACTTGAAAGCCAGAGCCACGTACTTGTTGCTATAGCCGCTCTTGGGACTGCCGGGCATCATCAGTTCGATGGCCTTGTCATAGTCAGCCAAAACCTGATTCCAAGTTTCTTCCTCACTGGCACGGGGCACTTCCAAGTTGCCGTCTCCGGGATACTGGATGACCTTTGTTACCAAAGGGATACCACCGAAACGACGGGCCATGGCGTAGAAGACCGTGGCACGCACGTAATAAGCTTCACCCAAATAGTGATTGTAGGTAATCTCGGCGTAAGAGCTTGGTATTTCGGCAGGTTCTCAATCAGGTAGTTGGCATCGCGCAACAATTCAAAAGCTTTACCCCAGTAAGCATTGTCTTCACCGGTAAACGCACGGCAAATACCATCGCGGTTCATGCTTCGCCGGTACCATCGATACCGATAGCATTCAGCCATCCGTTAAAATTCAAACCCCATTGAGACAGATATTTGAAATCTTCCCACGGCATATTGCTATATAGACGCGCCATGTAGATGTCCATACCCGATTCGTTGGAAAGCAACGACTCGGAAGTCACGATATTTTTGGGAGCAATATCCATATCGACACATGAAGTGGCGAGAGTCATGCACAACATCGCGGATATCAGTTTATGTTTCATATTTACTATTTTTTAGGTTTATATCATTGATTACTTAGAAAGAGAGGGAAACTCCCAGTGTATAGGTCTTGTTCAACGGATACATACGGCCCAGATCGTCATCGGGATGCTCAGGGTCAACGAACTTCACGCCAGTGAAAGTCAACAGGTTGTAAGCATTGGCATAAACACGCAGGCTGGCATTGGGAATCTGCTTCAGTTTTGGGAAGGTATAGCCCAACTCGATGCTCTTCAGACGGAGGTAAGCAGTGCTTACGCGGTTGAAAGCAGAATTATTTTTTGCCCAACGGCCTGTGTAAGCATAGTGACCGGAAGTCCAGACTGTAGAAGGATCATAGGGATCGGCTTTCGGGTCTACAGGATGCCAGCGGTCGAGGAACTGTGTCAATGCACCACCGCCATTCTTACCCCAAATTTCGTGCAGAGGCTCTTTGTATTCCATAGAACCCAGTGCAGAACCTTGCAACAGCATATTGAAGTCGAAGTTCTTCCATTGCAGGCCGGCATTCAAGCTGAATTGCAACCACGGAGTCTGGTCAAAGGCAAACGGATGTTCGTCCTGACCGTTAATCTCGCCGTCACCATTCCAGTCTTCATACTTATAATCACCCGGCAGGACGTCGCGTTCCTTGAAGCCGTAGTAATTCCAAATATCGTTCCAACTGGTGTAACGACCGGCGGAAGTATAACCAAACTGTACCCCTTGATAACGGTTCGTCAGGTTGTCGTTGCGCCAGCGATCATACGAGTTGGCCCAAGGTCCTTTTTCCGAAGCAGTCAGGTATTTCTGACGGGTAACGGTAGCAATACCCTTCAGGTTATAGCCTACTTCACCAATCTTATTACGGTGGGTCAGCTCCAATTCCATACCGAATTGGCGGTCGCTGTCCAGGTTTTCACGCGGAGCAGTGGCACCTACCACGGTAGGCAGGGCACCGGTACGGCGAGCGAAACGGCCGGTACGCAAACGGTTGAAGTAGTCGAACGAAACACCCAGCAGACCGTCCCATCCTTCAAAGTCGAAACCGATGTCGAATGTCTTCGATTTGAACCAAGTGATGTTCTCGTTAGGCAATGCCATAGGACTGGCTGCACTGATAAACTTGCCGCCGAAAATGTAGCCCGGCGAATAACCGTTGTAGTCGCCGTTGGCCATGTTGCCGCTAGTCGAAGGATAGGTGTACCCCATAGCCCAGTCATAATTCAGGTCGCCGTCATCACCAAGTACACCGTAGCTGGCACGCAACTTCAACTGATTGACAAACTTCAGAACATCGATACTCTTGAAGAAAGGTTCTTCGGAGATTCTCCATCCAGCCGATACGGAGGGGAAGAAGCCCCATTGGTGTCCCTTGGCAAACTTGCTGGAACCGTCGTAACGGAACTGTGCTTCCAGCAGGTAGCGGTCGGCAAACGAGTAATTGATACGGCCTATCAAGGCTTCGTTGGCCTGTTCATAAAGGTCGTTATTACCGGTCTGCATGGCACCAATCTGGCCTTCGGTCACACCTGCCAGCAGGTAAGGCATGGAGAATGCTAGGTCGCGGACAGCGTAGAAGTTGTCGCCGTTGCGTTTCTGCACCTCCCAACCAATAACACCACCCACGTGGTGAACATCGTTAAAGGTGCGGTCGTAGTTCACTGTGAATTGTCCCAACATCTGCGACTTGTCATAAAACTCGCGGCGCATGTTGCTGGGCGAACTTTCGTTATAGACTTTCTGCTTGTAGGTACCGGTCTGTTCGTCATAAGCATACTGGTAGTACTCTTTACGGAAAGCCTCGTTGTTGTCGGCACGGTAGTCGTAACTGAACATGGCTTTGGCAGTCAACCCCTTCAATACCGGAGTGTATTCGCCGAAGTCTGCCGTCAGAGTAGCCGAGGACTGGAAATATTTCTGTTTGTACTTCTTGTAACCGGAAATGTCGGCCGTCATCATGGCCACAGTGTTCTGTTCCATATCCAAACCGTTGTAGTTCAGCATTGTTCCTCGGGATCGGCGTATGCCGGATAGAGAACACCTTGACGCCAGTAGTTACGGATGATGTCTTGTGAGCTGGTGTAAGGCGTGTTGCGTTCGTCGGAGATACCGCTCACGCCGAGTTCGAACTTTATACCTTTAGCAATTTCAGTCGAAATGTTAGAGCGCAGGTTGAACTTGTTGTAGTTCAAGTCTCCTGAGCGGAAGATACCTTCCTGATAGAAGTAGCCCATGCTGATGTAGAACTTCGTCTTCTCGGTACCACCGGAAATACTGATGTCGTGTTGCGTTTGCGGAGCCACGTTAGAGATAATCAGGTCGTTCCAATCCGTTGTACGCGCGTGCCGTTGCGGAATGCTTCGAAACTCTCTTCGCTGAAAACCCATGAACCGCCGTTGATGTTATTCATCGACATTTCGTTGAACAGTGTCATAGATTCATAAGGATCACACAGTTCAGGCATACGTGAAGGCTGTTGGAAAGTGTAGGAACCGTTGTAAGAGAATTCCGTTTTTCCTGCTCCTCCTTTTTTAGTAGTCACCAGCACTACACCGTTGGCGGCACGTACACCATAAATAGCGGCTGAAGCATCTTTCAACACAGAAATGTCATCAATATCCATTGCATTCAAACGCTGGAATTCTTCCGTGCTCCGGGGAATTCCATCGATGATAATCAATGGAGCACCCATACCGCGAACATCGAAACTGTTGTTGAAGTTCCGGGTTCAGAGCTCTTCTGCCATACACGCAAACCGGGAATACGTCCCGTCAGCATGTTCTGCGGATTTTCGTTCTTGGTCTTTATCATATCCTGACCTTTTACGGCAGAAACGGCACCCGTCACCGATCCGCGACGCTGTGTTCCGTAACCTATCACCACCACTTCGTCTATCATCTTGGAATCGGTTTCCATGATGATATTGATAGTGGTACGTCCGTTCACTTTCTCTTCCTTGTCTTTCAATCCCACATAAGAGAAGCTGAGGATACCGTTCGCGGGAGCACTGATGGTGTAGCGTCCGTCAATGTCGGTAATGACACCGGTGGTAGTACCTTTCACCATGACGGCAGCGCCAATGACCGGCTCGTTGGTATCGTCCATAACTATTCCCGAAACGGAAATAGAGTTTTGTGCGAAAATATCTGCCGGAATCAGCATCAGAAGTAACGCCATAACCATGCAGGATAATCCTTGTCGCATCTTGCTAAAATTCTTCATAGTCCATTATTTTTAAAATTATTTTTTGCTCCATTCATAATTCGCCAACACTGCATACTCGGCTGCAAAAGCAAAAGTGAACATGCCTTCACATTGTTCTTGGTCCTTTCGGCTTTATTCCAGCCCACCAGCAGGTTAGTGGGAAGCATATGCTTGTATTGATAATTTTCGTAGGCATAATCCAGATTGTTCTGGAAAGCCTCGATACAGCTTGCAGCAACAGTGTGGGCTGAATAAGCATCCACATATCCGCGCATCAGCACACCGTTGAACCAATTGCAGAATCCACTGATGTCAAATGTATAGCAACCTGGTTTTGTGGCATCAGGTTTGGCAAAGTAAGCAAAGCTATTATCAGTCAATTCAGCCAAGTCCGTCCGATAGGCAGCATCGCCCGTAGCTCTGAGAAGGTCGGCAGCACCGGAAAGCATCGTACCGCTGTTGTAAGTGATGGCCGGACCTACGCGATCGCGCAATTTGGAACCCGTCCGATAGCGTTCGCCATCAATGGTGACATATTTTATGTCCGGCGAATCATAACCGCCCATCATGTCGTCGTACACTCCATCGGTCTCAGCAAATACTTCTTTGCCAATCATAAACGGCTTTGGCAAAACCCAGATAATAGTCGGACTTTTTCTCCGTGCGCAGCTTGCGGCTGTTATCGGCAGCCACATAACCGTAGGTCACTTCGTCTGACTTGCCTTTGTAAATTTCATGAAGCCACACCAACGGGCTGACAATGGGACCGTTGCTACAAGAGTGCTTGGTGAGATACCCGGCCCCATGTGATGCCTCCCAACGGATTGCCTTGTTCATCAAGAGTGCAATCCCAACCGTCGAGCACGTATTCCATCAGGTATTCCGCCTTTTCCAGATAACGTTGCTCACCAGTGATATGATAGGATTCCAATAATTCACGTACCAGCCACATCTGGTCATCGTAAACATTGAGGATGCCTTCTACCTGGGCAGCTCCTTTGTCGTTTCCACGGTTTACGCCGTATACCGTCCACTGCTTGGTCTGCGTATAAGAGGTCAGCGTAAAAGTACCTGCATAATACTCCAAATTATCATAAAGTTGGGTCAAGAGTTCCTTGTAACGGTTAAAGTGAGAATCATAAAGAGCCGTTTCACCCTTTGCCTGCCGGTCTTCATGGCTTTCATCGCAGCGTTTACAGCCTCAATGGAACTGGTGTACATCCACACACTGCCCAACTCGCTGGAACGATTGCCTGTATAAGGATTGTAATAACGTGACATAGCCATGCCCGTACCCGTGAAATAGCACTCCACGGCATTGTCAATCAGCTCTATGGCACGCGCCACGTTCTGCATCGGCAGATTACCCGCAGGAATATCCGTCCCCCCGCTGCCCGGCTTTTCATCAGCAGCAGAGTCGTTGCTGCAAGCCACTAACGTCCATAAAAGCAAAGTCAGTAAAGTAAATAAATTTTTCATTCTGTTCATATCATACTATTAGTTTCTTCAGCCTTCCCCCTCCTCCTTCTTCCATAAGATGCAGAAAGAAGTAAGGGGAAAGCTTCAAGAATAATTAAAATCAGTAGTTTGTCATTCCATTGTTATGCTACGCAGCACCAGCTTGTTCTCGTCGCCGTTCTCTTCTCCTTTGAAGATACCGATAGTCAACATCACGTCTTCTCCGTTGAACTGAGACAAATCGTAAACAAAATCGGCATATCCTTCCGGATCTCCCTTTCCTCCTGCCTCATGGATAAACTTCCAGCAACCGTCGGCGGCAGCCTCGGCAAACTGGGCCGTATTGGAGGCAGGTGCCAAGTGCATGAGAGTTCCATCCATGCGGATGGCTGTCACCTTGAAGAAGGTGGCATTCGTTCCGCTGAAATTGCGGGTCTTCAATGTCATCTTGTTGCGTCCGGATGCAATGGAGAACTTGGCATAGAAATAGGATTCGGGCACGGTTGTGCTCACATTGTTTCCACCACGTGTCTTTATCAGATAACCTTCGGAAGGGAATACCTCAGGGTCTTTGCTGAGCGGCATATACGACCACTCGGCACAAACGTGGTCTACCTCGCGCCATGCACGATAAGCGTCCACATAGTTATCGCGGCTTCCTCCGATGGGGCTCATACCCGTGAACTGCGACTTCACTTGCGGCATGGTAGAACGTACCATTTCCTGAGTCATCTTCCAGCCGTCCAGTTCTTCGACTGCTGTTCCCGGCAACCATCCCCATCCTTCAACAACTTCCTTGGCAAAAGCGATGCGACGCAACACCAATTGCTTCCAGTAGTCGCCTGTCTGGGCGCGGAATGTACCGATGGCAATGATTACTTCCTTACCGATGTATTTGCTCAAGTCTACCGGAACAGAAGTGTAATTTTCCGAGGCATAGGTTCTGACGTCGCCCACCATCTCAGCCTTCGGATCGGCAGCAGTCAGGTCTACCACCTGCACGCCATAGTATGCCGGAGCAGCTTCGTCGGCACTGTGCGTACGAATCTGGAGGGTCATCATGTAGTTGTCTTCTGTAATCAGCTTGCTTCCGAATACAAAGGAATCGAACATCTCCAAGTCGGCGGGGTTCTTGCGGTCGTCTTCACTGTTGCGAATGCGGAGAGTGGTACCTTCGTTCTGCTCTTCCCAGTCGCCACGGAAATCCATCGTACACATGTAATTGCAAGCCCAGTCCCAATGGGGATAGCTTTCGGCGTTTCGTCCACCGCGGTATTCGTTATAATACCATTTTTCGGCAGCTTTCAAGTCGTCGATGGTCAGTCCGCGCAGGATTTCCGTTCCCCCCATACGCACGTCTGTAGTAGCAATGCCATCCACAAAGTCGGCCATAACCACTTTCTTCACGATAGAAGCATAACCATCTTTCGTAAATGTAACGGTATAGTCCGCCAGCGGCAAATTGCCAATTTCAAACGTACCGTCGCTTCCGGTGGTGGTAGTCTGTGTAGAGCTGATGCTGACTGTCACCCCTTCCAACGGAGCACTTCCCTTTCCTGCATCGGTCACTTTTCCTTTGATTTTTGCAGCTGCATACTCCATCTTAGGGCTGACTTCGGCTACTTGTTCTTCGTTGAATTTTCCTGCCACAACGGTAACGCTTACCGTCTGGTAATCGGCTTTCGTAAATGTAATTATATGTGTACCTATTGAAATGTTTTCGAGTGTATATACACCTGTGAATTTGTCGTGGCTTGAGGACCGTCCGGTGTAGCCGTTATACCGGAACCATCGACCAAGACCGTTACCCCTTCAAGGGGAGAAGATAAATCGTCTGTGACGACACCCGTCACTTTTCCATAAGATAAAGCCCCTCCGCCCGTGTCATCATCCGAGCAGGAGCTTACCATGAACACCATACTTATAAGCATGGTCATCAGTCCGAAGACTTTTAGCTTTTTTGCCTGTTTCATAGTTTAATTATTATTAGAAGTTAATATAACAAAGGAGCCGATGCCAATCGCCCACATCAGCCTCAGGGCATTGTAAACCGCCCCCTCGACCACAAATTTGATTTTGCATGGGTTAATTTTAGGGTTAATTTGCGTATAATGGGACAAAAAAAACATTAATCCGAGCTATTTTAACCCATAAAAGAAAGGACAGACTGCACTTGACTCTTCAAGTATCGAAAGGGGAAACGTGAATCAAACAATTATCGCACGGTTCTACTAACCCCCATTTCCAACAGTCCATTTGTCCTCTTTTATCAACGCCGGAACCTTAATTCTTAAAACGCTAATTATCAGAGGCTTTATAATAGTGTTATCTCAGTATACGACTAAGATACCCTAAGTATACGACTGAGGTACCTAAGTATAAGACTGAGGTATCCTGAATATGCGACTGAAGTCAAAAGCTTTTTGATTTGTAAACATTTATCAGACATAACAAGAGCCATCGGACAAGCTGAAAGAGGCAGACCGAAGAATAAAAAGAGAGAAGACTGAAAGCACCGGATGCAACGTGCCGGGGAACTAACTCCAGTAAAGACTGAAAGGATGAGGATAATCTTCCCCCGTATATTTTTTGTATTCTGCCACAAATTTCTGGTAAGTGCCAATAGCGGCATTCTCATGCTTGAGTATGAAAAGCGACTTGAGCAACAAGACAAGGCTGTCTCGTTCACCGGGTCGATATTGAATTCCGCTTCGGCCAAACTCACAGTTTCCGCATAATCCTGCGCCTCGAAAGCCTCCTTCATCAACTGCAAGACAAGCACTTCCAAGAGGCACTCCACATCTTGCTTAAAACCGTCGAACAACGGACCGTCCATAAAGCCGACAAACTTGCCACGCCCTACGATATACAAGAACTCTTGTCGGCACTCCTCTATCCGGTTTTCGGCAACTATCGCCATAAAACGCAAATAGTCGCAATAAAAATCGGAGGACAGCGTGAAACGGAAACATCCTTTTTCGTAAACCAGTTCTATGCCATCCAATTCTTTTAGAATTTTGCGCAGGTGATTGATGGCTACTCCACGCGAGTTTTTCACTTTGTCCTTTGGCTTGTCGGGCCATATCAAATCGCTCAGTTGCTTGGAAGAAATTCCGTCGGCATCGCTATAACGCAAAATGAGACAGAATATCTGCTTGATACGCAAGGAAAACATATAGGAGATATTGCGTCCGTTCCGGTCGAAAACGGAGAAATCACCGAATAAATACATCGAATTGACAGTTCCCGTATCCACTGCCATCTTCTCCACCTTTACATCAGAGGCTTCAGGAAGTTGTTCCTTGTCCTGTCGCACAGCTTTGCCATCCTCGCCCTTGCCGGAGTTTCGATGCCGCTTGTACACTATCCACACGCTTCCGCCAGCTACAGCCACAACCGCGGCTACCAGTACCAGCCACACATGTGAAGCATTTCCTCCACCGTTATTTGCTGTATATTTTTCAAGAGAAACCGGTGGAAACAACAGTGAGTAGACAGAAAATTTGGAAGACACGTCGTCGCTTGTTTCCTGCACGGTCACAAAAAGCCTGCTTTGACGCTCGTTGTAATAAAGACGAGCGTTCGTCGTGATTTTGTCGGAGTAAATGGGAATGGAATCACCCAATATATGACAACTGCCATCTTCTACAGAAAAACGGTAAAGATGCAAAAACGAGTTGGAGACACTCTCGGGATAACGCAAGACATAGAAACAAGAGTCATTCAGTATAACCATATCCTGCGCCGGAACCATATTAGGCTGTCCTTCTGAAATGTCCCAAAGCTTCTGCACACGCATTTCTTGCAAATCCACCTTATAAAAATCGTGAAAATAACGACGACCTATCACCTGGTCGCCCGACTCATTGCCCATGCCCCCGAAAATGTAGACAGAATGATTACTGTCCAGATAACCGGCCGAAGAGAAATAGCGCGGACAAAGAAAATCGCCGGACAGAGAACCCAGCGTATTCCAACGTTCCTCCTCTGCATTGAACATATAGAATTTATTGCTGTAGTACATATTGCCGAAACCGCCGAAAATGGTGTAACGTTTGCGAACTGCATCATAATAGGAACAGTGATGATGCAATTGCATACTCAGCCGACTGTAACTCTCCACCCTCCAGCCCAACGTATGCAAGTCCAAACTCGCTATCATAGGCTCTGAATCTCCATTCTCAGTATACACCTCGTAGGCATAGAGCCTTTCACTGCCACTATCGAAGAAACTGCCGGCAAGAAACAGCTTCACAGGACACCGTTCGGCAAAAGCTTGGCAGAAGTGCTTCCCGTCTCCATATTGTAGACGAACAACGAATCACGGTTGAAATAATAAATCTCGTTTCTGTCGGCATTGTAGCAAGAACCAGCTTCCGAAGCCGACGCAAAGCCACCCTCTTTCCTCCAGTGATAGGCCTCGTTAATCAGCCATATCGGGTTCTCCACTTTTCCATAAAGAGTACCCTCTTGGTTACAGACAGATTCTCCGTCCGCCTCATCCAAGGGAAATGTGTAAGTATGCTCGGCATTCACAACCAGCTTGTCAACAGCTATCTCCGGAACGTCAATGATGTGGTCGCTCTTACCGAACACGATTTTCGGACTGAACTCATCAGAGAGCAACACCCCCTTACATACCTTTTCTTGATCGTGAATTTTGAGAGTAATCTCATCCTGCTTCAGGTTGAAAGCTATCTTCACCTTGAACCAATGGGATTTCATCGCCTCCGCCTTACTGACAGGCAAGGCTATCAACACACACTTCCCCTCCTGGTTCAGACGGAACAAGATGTCATCGCCACGAAAATCAAAGAAAAGATTGAAAATCTGTCCTTCGTCAGCTCCCTTAACCCGCAATACATAGCCGACACTCTCGGTAGAATACAGAGCCATGTTGAACTCCAAGTCAAAGTAGTCTTTGAAAGAGGGACAACTGTGGGCAAACACATCATAGGATGTCCTTTCGTCGATAGGGCTGCTGCGCCACGAAATCTCAATCCGTATGCGGAAACCAGTTGGGTAGTGCAAAGACTTATTATTAAAATGATATATCTATATAAATGTACCATTAGGTTTTCATTTAAGGTTATGCAATGCCATCATAAAACATTAGCCAACATTTATTAAGAAATGATGGGAAGATTAAAATGCAAATATATAAAATATTAATGAACGAATAATATTTTGCTTAAATAAAGTAAGTTCCTATACAGCTATTATAAAAGACTAAAAGTCCGTATCATCTCCGCTCCTATAGAGGCGGAAGATGTACGGACTGGATGAGAAGTAGATACAGAGATGTTATGAAGACTACATGGAAAAGTTATGACGCAGGTACTCCCGTCACAATTCCCCGACCATGTGTCCCTATATAAACCCGCCCATATTCCTGCATGTCACCGCAGATATGCAATACCAGGCATATTGATGGGCATCATCGTTGATACGTACCCAAGAGTTCGCCGCATCGTCAGAACGGAAGAACCGTATTGCCCGTTGACTACGCCTATCAGATAGATGGCAGGATAATCATTGCCTGGCTTTGCCTTGCCGAAACCAAAAGCATAGATGGTACGTACCTTATCCAAAGCACGGAAATCAAATTTTTCTGAAGCAGCAGAGCGGTACAAACCATCATAAGCTGCAATCCACAAATCTTTTCATGACCGGGAGTAGCGTAGATACGGTCTTGTCCTCCACGCGGATCTCCTCTTCGTACGGCGGCACCGGCATTACCCCGTTGGAACCGTTTAACAGTTAAATTCAATGTGTCGGCATGAAAAGTCGCCCCACCATCTCGCTGCTATACAATATTTCGGCCACAGCATCTACAGCATAAAAACGTTGGGGGTTCACCTTGTCTGCAATGATGCGGATATTCTTAGGCAAACCACGCAAGATTGCCAAGAAGCCCCCTTATCACGGGTCAGATAAGCCTCCGAGCGGTCGGGTGTCCAAATCCAAGAAGAGCCGTCTGCTGCCACGGCGATATGCCCATTACGAGACTTTTCCGTCGGAACGGTGGCACACATAGTCCAGTGCCTGCCCCCATCTTCTGAATATGAAATGGTCTTTGCACCCGGCTGATGGCCGAACAGTGTACCAACCCTGACTATCAAATCCTGCTTCAACCAGGCACCCGTCACTCCATTCGTATTACCGAAATGAGGATTGGCATGACTGCCCAACGGATCGGGCCGATTGAGGTCGAAATGCGTAAAGCCACCATAGTCACCGATACCGGAAATCAGGCGCGCGCCTTTTTCGGGAGCATAAAGTTCGAGGGGCACGGTCTCTTCAATACCGGCAGACATGATGCTCCATTTCACCGGTTCCCCGCGTTCCACGGCCGACAGGTTGAAAGTTTCCCAACCGCCGAAACCGGTGGTAAACATGGCATGTTCGGCGTCAGCAGGGTCTATCTCAATGTCGAACATCCAGTGCAGGGGCGCCACCTCTGTATAGGGAGCTTTAGAATAATCATACTCATATCCCGTCTTGAAAATCGGTTTCCAGCTTTTGCCACCGTCGGTCGTACGGAACATCTCATCACTCTTATAACCGTGTTTGCCTCCCAAGCTGTGTGTACTGGCAATCAGATGTTTCGGATTACGGGCATCCACTGATACAGCTGCATAGCCAAATCCCGCTTTTCCGCCATCGGACAGTCGGACGGGCGAAATGTCCGTCCATTTGTCTTTACGTATATCGTACTTCCAAACTCCACCGTCCTCCATCTGACTCGGACCGGGAGTATCTCCGTACGTCAATACTAATTGGCCGTCACCGGTCAAAACCATATGTGTGGGACGATACTGCACCGGCTGTCCCTCAACCGGCTGCCAGCTTTCACCATAGTCGTGGCTCACGAACAGATTTTCCCTTCCCATCAATGAAGCCGCCACATAAATGTCACGGGTACCACGCCCATCTTGAGTACCTTGTACATCGTAGACTATGCAGACAATGCCACTACCGCGATTCCCCCATGCAGCACGGTCGGCAGGATTGAACTTCTCGGAGACATCCGGGAAAGACACCACCCGTGCCCAGCTCTGCCCCTTATCCATACTGCGCCACAAACCATGCAAACGGGTTCCCATATAAATGATATTCCCATTCTGCGGGTCCACCATCATCCGTTCCCCATTACCACGCCCGTTCTCGTTGCCGCCCATCGTAAAGGCACATCGACACGGGCAAAGGTTCTGCCGCCATCATAAGAACAAAGTATGGCCCCATTGGAGCTACTGGTATACGTACCGCAGGCAATATACACGTTCTGCGGATTCTGCGGGTCGATGGCAATGCTCTCCACCCCCTGCAGATTACTTTCATCCAGACTTATCCAGTCCAGCAAGGGCGTCCACTGGTTGGAAGCAGCGTCCCACCGGTAGGCTCCTCCCATATCGGTGCGGCAATAACGGACACCAGGAGCTTCTGGGTGAAAAACGATACCGTCCACAAAGCCTCCTCCCACTATCGGTACGCTCTTCCATTCGTAAGAAACGGAATTCACCGGAGATATATCTTGAGCAAGCATCGGCATGCCGCCCAGTATCAAACTTATTCCTGCTAAAAACAACTGTCTTTTCATAAGCATCAGGGTTCTAAAACAAACGTTCTTGATATTTCCTTCAAAGATAAGAATATTTCATTGATATTTCAGACTGAAACATTTGTGGCAGTGCACATACAATCCTAACAACCAACGTTTTAATAAAAACAAGAAACTAAATCAAGCCATAAAAAGATTAAAACGGCACCCATCGCAGTTCTTCCCTCCAACAGTTTTTTGTAACAACAATGCAACATATATGACACAAAAACACAACACGTATGTCCGAACTTGTCGCCGACAAATCATTCGACAACAACAGATTATGAAAAAAGTGCATTGACAGTACTGATTGCCCTGCTGCCGTTGGCCGCAATTGCCCAAACGCCCTCCATCAATGAGGACGGAAAAAAGATTGAAAAGGAGAAAATGGAAACCAAAGACTACCTGCCGGAAGTCCACGGAACCATCCGCGCCAAATACGAATATCAGACCACCATGGGTGCAGGACGTTTCGAAGTACGCAATGCCCGCGTCAGCGTGACGGGCAACGTATTGCCCAGCGTAGCCTACAAAGCCGAGATAGACCTCTCCGACGAAGGCAAATCAAGATGCTGGATGCCTACGCCCGGCTTTTCCCGACAAAAGGACTGACAGTCACCGCCGGACAAATGCGCGTCCCCTTCACCATCGACGCCCACCGCTCGCCGCACCAGCAATACTTCCCCAACCGCTCGTTTATCGCCAAGCAAGTGGGCAATGTACGGGACGTGGGATTCACAGTAGGATATACCCTGCCTACCGATGTACCTATCACCGTGGAAGGAGGACTTTTCAACGGTTCCGGACTGACCAACCAGAAAGAATGGCACAAGGAAGTGAACTACTCCGCCAAAGCCCAGTTTCTCTTCACCAAAGGACTGAACCTGACACTAAGCGTGCAGAGTATCCAACCGGAAGAAGTACGCATGCAGTCCTATGACATCGGCGCTTACTACGAAACCGGCCGTTTCCATATCGAAGGCGAATACTTGTACAAGCAATATTCCGGCAACGCTTTCAAAGATGTACACGCCGTCAACACCTTCATCAACTACGACCTGCCTCTACGAAAAGTATTCAACAAGATGTCTTTCCTGCTACGCTACGACATGATGACCGACCAGAGCGACGCCAAAACCGCCGATGAGGAAACCGGCAGATTGACAGTGACCGACTACAAACGCCAACGCCTGACGGGCGGCATCACCTTCAGCCTCAGCAAGGCATTCCGCACAGACCTCCGGCTGAACTACGAGAAATACTTCTATGCCAAAAACAGCATAGCGAAAGAGTCGGAACAAGACAAGGTGGTATTGGAATTGATGGTACGCTTCTGATATTTCCTGACTTCCCCTTGCTTTTTTCATTCCAAAAAGGTATATTTGGAATAAATTATTCCGAGTTATGGCAAATCCAATCATACCCGGCATACTGCAGACTGAACAAGACTTATTGTATAGTAAGCTGAATGCATACAATCAAGGGAGAGCCTCTTATAAGGAAGTGGGCGCCTATCTTGTCGTACTGCCCCGACCGGAGCATCTCCAATATACTTTATGGATTTACTCTCCACTGCCCGGAAGACAGTCCATCTTCTACATTTGCGACCTTTCCACCGACATTCACGAAACGCTGCGGATGGCAAGCACGCTATGCTTCTACTCACCGCGCAGCCTGTTGCTTGTGGAGTACAATGCCAAAAGAATGCAGAGCAAAGGGGACGACATTATCTCCGTAGGCAAATACCACGGACACTTCCTGCACGAAATCCTCCGTATAGACCCTGCCTATCTTACGTGGATAGCTTTCAAATTCCAACCACGCATCCCCAAGCAGGAACGTTTTGTACAGATTGCCAAGATTTACCATTCGGTCCATCTCGACATACAACGGAGAAAAACGTACCAGACCACCGGCGGACGTTTTCTGGGGAAGGAAGGCGAAAAAGTGGAGAACCTGACGCTGACGGTGTTCAGCGTGCGACTGGAGGACAACCCCTACAAGACGCAGCTCAAAGGGACCACTCCTTATTTCTATGTGCGCCAGGTGCTGAAGCTGAAAGACTCCATCGGCAACTTCGTCAGCATCCGGCTGAATGCACGCACGGCAAGCCGGAAATCATGCCAGCTGCCCGCCGTGGAACATGCCTACCAGGTAGGGGAACTGATGGAGATAGCATCGGCACGCATCGCGCGTACCTATATAATAGGAAGTACGAAATACACCCGGTTGACACATGTGAAGCTGCACATCCCTACCGGGTAAAAGATTTCTATCAGATACGAACCACACGCTGCATACGGCTGCTTTCCCAGCCTGCCTCTATCAAGCGGATGACTCCGACCACCTCGCGGGCATCGCTCTGCAAAGGTTCGCCGTGACAAATATGCCGATAGATATTCTCGTAAAAAGCTGCATAATCACCGGGAAGGCTTGGATAAGGTTCATGCACGATTCTACCGCCCTTTTCCGTATGAAGTATCCCCCAAGAGGATTTGTCCTCCTCGCCCCAGTGCGGAGTGACGGGCAATACGCCTTCGTTCAAGGCGGCTTCCTGCGGGTCGAAACCATATTTCACGTAAGAACCTTCCCTGCCGTGGAGGACGAAACGGGGTTCGCTCGCACACATCAGATAGCTGGATTTCAGCGTTATCTTTACTTCGGGTGCCTTTGAGGGGCGTAGCAAATGAATGATGAAGTAGTCGTCTACCTTGCTGTCCTTGCGCAACGTGGCAATATCTGCAAAGACGGCTTCGGGCATACCGAACAGCTGCACAGCCTGGTCTATGACGTGGCGCCAGGTTATAGGTCAAGCCACCGCCATCTTGTCCGGTTTCCTTCCAAGTATTCGGCTTGATAAAATTACGATAACGGGGGAAGGTGGATTCAAACTCCACCAGATGTCCCAGCAGCCTTTGGACAGTATTTCCTTGACCGTCAGAAAATCGCCGTCCCACCGGCGATTCTGGTAAACGCTCAAGGTCAGCCCCCGGCTTGCGGCAAGTGCCACCAGCTCCTCAGCTTCTGCACGGTGGTAGTGAAAGGCTTCTCCACAACCACATGCTTGCCAGCTTCGAGGGCGCGGCGGGCATACTCATAATGAGTGCTGTCCGGTGTGTTGATGACAACCAAATCCAACCCTTCCAGTCCGATAAGTTCCTCAAAACTCCGCACAATACAAGCGTCGGGATACTTTTCCCGGGAGAGTTCCTTACTGCGCTCCGTAACGGCAGTCAATTCAAAATGAGGGTTGGTGGAGATGAAGGGAGCATGGAAAACACGTCCCGACATTCCGTAAGCGGCTAATCCAGTTCTTATTTTGTCCATATGATATTCTTTTTTCTTTCCTGCAAAATTAATAAATCCAATGCTATAATTCAATGAACGGAGAGTGATAAAGTTTCAGCTGGGCAAGAAAGCTAAAATTCACAAACGAACGGTTCTTCGTTCAGAGATAGAGATTTTCGACCAAGGCGTGACGGATGTCCATAAAGCCAAATCATCTAATGTGGCCGGATAAGGGTATTCCTCCTTTAAGTCTGCTTCCAGAGCTTTCAACATGATGTAGTCCATCCCCTGATGATGGCTATCAACTTCCAGTGCCTTCCTACCCCACTGTTGCCAATAGGAATGTTCATAGCAGTCTATATAAGTACGGTCCGCCTCCCAAGTCTCATCGGGACTGCTCCCTTCTATATATATAAGCCGTCTGTCTCCCTGCCAGATTCCTTTCGTGCCTTGTATCTCGAAGTCCAAACTGCGCGGACGGGGCAAGGTGGTGTCGTGGGTCAGCGAGAGAAGGATGCCGTTTTCCGTTTCCAACTGAGTGATGACAACATCTCCCGTCCGTATCTCTACATCTGTATTTCCACCGAGGTCTTTGATACGCTGCAACATGCCCGCCGGTTTGGAGGCGAATGAGGTAAGACTTCTAATCCGGTCTTTCCGTTGATGCCCGCAATCATGCAAAGGGGAGCCAGACCATGGGTGGGATAAAGGTCACCGTTCTCCTCTTGATAGAACTTGCTACGCCAGACGCTTTCCGTCTTTTCCCGATTACCGATATTGCCCGCATCGTCCAGCAACAAGTGCCGCAGGTCGTGCCGATAGCCACCTCGCATGTAGACAATCTCTCCCAACAGACCTGATTCCACTATATTGAGAATGGAAAGGTTTTCGCGCATAAAAAGTGTATTCTCCAAAGGATATACGCGGCAGCCATGCTGCTCTGCCAGTTCCATCAAAGGAGTATATTCATCAATATAGAGCCCTCCCTTAATCTCCAACGCCACGTGGCACCCGTGCTCCACACATAGCAAGGCATGCTGCACATGGTATTGCCAGGGAGAGGCGATAAACACCAATTCCGGATGATGCTCCTTCAGCATGTCAAGGCAGGCATCCTCCCCTTGGTTATAGCAAGGGATACCGGATATTTCCGACGACTTCACACCCGGTCGGCAACTGCCTGAACCTGAAAGAAAGGTATATTCTGCAATAATCTAAACAGTTGTTTGCCACGGTATCCCACACCGATAAAAGCAGTCCTCACCTTATCCATCTTCCTATTTCTCTAATTTTACCAACTCTACAACTTTATGGGTTGCATCTATGCGATAGGACAACTGCGGAGTAATGCTACATAGCAACGACAGAAATTCATTCAGGCTTTCATCGCGCAAAGTCGCTTTGAAACTGAGCTGATGCAACTCCGGCGCTATCTGGAAGCGATAACCGAAATGCCGGGACAATTCTTCTTTCTTATTTTCCAGAGTATGCCCCTCAAAAACAATCTCCTTATGTTCCCATGCGTATATCTGGTTCAACGAACGCTTCTCTATCTTGTAAGTTCCGGAGCGGTTGTCATAGACAAAACTTTCCCCGGGTACCAACACCGCATTCTCGACAATACCTTCCACATCAATCTCCACCTTTCCATTTTTCAAGGTCACAATGTCCTCGGCTTCTTCCGCATAGGAAGAGACATTGAAATTCGTTCCCAGAACGCGGATGTCATAGTGACGGGTATGTACATAAAACGGTTTACCATTTTTATGCTTCACATCGAATATCGCTTCTCCCTCCAGCTGTACACCGCGTGCTTTCCGCCACCCCCCCAATGAATAGGTCAGTTTGGAACAAGCGTTCAGCAACACCGTAGAGCCATCTGGCAGCACAGTCCTGGCCTGCTGTCCTACTTCTGTTTCCAGAGTAACCAGCTCCACAGATGAACTGATACCAGAGTAATAAGCATTGGCCTGCCAGCCCACGAAGGCAACGACCACGACAACAGCGGCGTAAAGGAAGAAACGCCTCCATGACACATTCTTCTTTTTTGGAGGTGTGCCCGCCTGCTGTGACAGACCGGTTCTCTGAGCAAACTTCTGCCACTCGTGTTCCGTATCCGCTTCCTTGCAATCATTCTCATAATTGAGATATACATAAGAGTCCTTCAGCGAGAAAAGGAAGTCCTGATTCTCCTTCTTTTCCTTCACCCAAGCTATCAACTGCCGGGTTTCTTCCTCCGTCAGTTCATTCTTCAGGTATTTTATAAAATAATCTTCGTTTATCATCATCACATCGTTATTTAAACAAATCTTTGACAAATAGCAGAATTAATACGGGCAGATAATCACCCAATGATTTCTTAATTAGTTTGAGTCCGCGGTAAAGTTGGTTCTCAACGGTACGCACAGACAGATTCAGCACTCCGGCTATCTCGTCGCTACGCATTCCTTGGTTCCGATTCATTCTGAAAATGGTTTGGCACTGCTTGGGCAGCTTGTCAAGCGCTTCCAGATACCTCTTATTCAAATCCTTGAAATAAAGATCATTCAAAATATTATGCTCAGCCGTATAACTGGCAAGTTCTAGTTCCCGCAGGTCATCGTCTCTATTTTAGAAAAGTTATTCAGTATGGTATCCCGGCGGATTTGTTTCACGCAGAGATTCTTCATAATGCGGAACAGGTAAGCTGATGGCTTCGGGAGCATCAATATGAGTACGATGTTCCCAGAAGGCGATAAAGCACTCCTGGACAATGTCCTTTGCCTTGTCACTGTCATGCAACAATCCGTAGCAAAAGACGTACATCCTGGGATGGTACTTTTTGTACAACCACTCAAAAGAAGCGGCATCCCCCTGCTGTATTTTGGAAAAGAGAATATGTTCTTCCATGTATCCCCTCCTTTTCAAGTATAGTTATTCATAGGCATAACAATATGAACCAGATTATCAAAACGGGTTAATAAAAAAGGGACCAGAACATTAAAGAGCGTCCAAATATAAAGGTTTCCATATCATCTGCCAAAAAAAAGGAGTTTTTTAACGAGGTGCAGGAACAATATTCATCATGAATGTTAATAAATGTTTTATTTCTATTTTCAAATGAGTAATTCTATATTTGCCGGACTCTTTAATTAATAAAGGCCTTAAAACATTAAAGAGAAAAATTATTATTAACTAAAATCTAATTCATTATGGGAACATACTGGTCACAGAATGCCCTGACAAGATGTCCAAAAGGACTTTGTCTTCTATTACTGCTTATTGCAGGCATATTCCCTCTTGCTTCTCATGCACAGAATGCAGGTATCAACATCAACCTGACCGACAAACCTCTATCCGCATTCATTCAAAGCATTGAACAGCAGACAGACTTTAAATTCTTCTATGAACAACAACAAGTAGACGTGAAACAGCATGTCACTGTAAATGTACGGAATGCATCCATTAACGCCGCCCTGGAACAAGCTTTGAGGAATACGAATATTGCCTATTCAATCTCCGAAAAACGAATTCTTCTAACCCAAAAACAAGATAACGCCCCGTCGCAGTCTGGTAAGGTCATACTTGCCAAAGGACAAGTGACGGACAAGAACAGTATCCCCGTCATCGGTGCAAACATTCTTGTCAAAGGCAGTACTCTAGGATGCATTACCGACATAGACGGTAATTATTCACTGGAAGTACCTACCGGAAGCACACTCGTTGTCTCTTATATAGGGTACACTACCAGGAAGTGACCTTAAAGAACAACAAGTTCCGGCAGATTGTGCTGGAGGAGGACAGCAAAATGTTGGATGACGTGGTAGTGGTAGGATACGGTACGGTCAAGAAACGCGACTTGACGGGCTCTGTGTCCAGTGTAAAAGGAGACGACCTAAACTTGAACGGCGTATCTTCCATCGGACATGCACTCGAAGGTAAGGCTGCCGGACTCTATATCCGCCAGAACAGCGCACAGCCCGGTGGCGGTCTGGACATTCTGGTCCGCGGTGCCGGTTCCGTCAATGCCAGCAATGACCCGCTCTATATCGTAGACGGTTTCCCCATCGCTAAGCTGGACCAAGCCTCGGGTGGAGATGCCAAAATGGACCCGGTACACAAGGAATCCTAAACTTCCTGAATCCGAACGATGTAGAATCCATCGAAGTGCTGAAAGATGCCAGTGCCACTTCCATCTACGGTGCACGTGCTGCCAACGGTGTCGTTATCATCACCACCAAAAGAGGTAAGGAGGGGAAAGCCCGTGTGAACTACTCATACAACTACTCTTTCCAGAAATACACAGACAATTATGACCTCTTGTCTCTGCAAGAATGATGGTAGAAAAGAACAGCACCACCTGGGAATCCTGGTTATGGAACAACAACGTGTCCCCTTGGGGAAACAGAACGCTGGAAGAAGCACAAGCCAATCCTGCCAACGGAGTGGCATACAGCCGACCTTACTCGGACAATGACATTGCAGGCGCCGGCCCCGGAACTGACTGGTTGGGACTGATTACACGCGACGGACAGATACAGGAACACAACGTCAACCTGCAAGGTGGTAGTGAAAGTACGCAATACATGGTGTCGTTCAACTATTACGACCACCAGGGTATCGTCAAGAATTCCGGTATGACTCGTTATACTGCCAAAGCAAACATTGACCAGAAGTTTCTGAACATCTTCAAGGCAGGTCTGAACCTTACATTGACCCGCATCGACAACGACAACACTCAGTTAGGTTCCGGGCAATTCGAAAACTCCGGTATCATTCGCTCTGCCATACAGATGGGTCCCAATATCCAGGCGTATGACGAAGCAACCGGTACGTATCCCATCAACCCTTACTGGGACAACAGCCCAACCCCTACTCCTTGCTGAACAATACGGACAAAGGACGTACTGACCGCCTCTTGGGTAATATCTTCATCGAAGCAAAACCCATCGCAGGACTGACACTGCGCGTCAACGCCGGTTTGGACCACGCCAATGTGGACCGCAAAACCTACCAGCCCCGCAGCACGCTGAACGGAAAGAATCTGAATGGTGTAGCCTACATCTACAATACCGACAACAACCAGTATCTGATGGAAGCAACTGCCACCTATCAGCGCACTTTCGCAGATATCCACAGCATCAACCTGCTGGCAGGCACCTCTTACGAAAAATTCAATTATGACGCATCGGAACTGGGCAACAACAATTTCATCACAGATGCATTCCTCTGGAACAACATGGATGCCGGTACAGGTACCAAAATCACCAAATCCACCTCTACCGAGAATAAGATGATGTCCTACTTCTTCCGTGCCGGATACATTCTGAAGAACCGCTATCTGCTGACAGCTACACTGCGTGCCGACGGTGCCAGCGTATTTGCCAAGAACAACAAATGGGGATATTTCCCATCGGTTGCAGCTGGATGGACCATGAGCGAAGAAAACTTTATGCGCAACATTGACTGGCTATCCAACCTCAAACTGCGTCTCAGCTGGGGACAGACCGGTAATGCAGACATCAGTACCAATGCCTTTGCCAGCTACGGAGCACAAGGCAGCTGGATAAACTCCGACTACAAAACGGTAAGCGGCGTCATGAAAAGCCGCCTTGAAAATCCAGACTTGAAATGGGAAACGACAACTGAATGGAATCTCGGACTGGACTTCGGCTTCTTGAAGAGTCGCATCACTGGTTCTGTGGAACTCTACCAGAGAGTGATTTCGGACCTGCTGAACTACAAGCCCCTGAATACCTATCAGGAGGTGAAGCAAGTAATGGCAAACATCGGCAAGACGCAGAGCCGTGGTATCGAAGTCACCTTGAATACCCGCAACATTGTCACCAAAGACTTCTTCTGGGAAACATCACTGACGTATACCAAATACAAAGATCGCTGGAAAGAACGCACTCCGGACTGGAAACCGAACGTATATGAGAAAGAGACAGACCCGATACGAGCCATCTACTCCCGCCGTGCCGACCATATCATGCAGATAGGTGAAGAAGCTCCTACCGCACAGCCGGACCTGCGTCCGGGACAGATTGTCATCAAGGACCTCGACGGCTATGTACGCGATGAAACGGCAACCCGAAAGTGGATGAGAACGGTCGCTTCATGCTGCTGGGACGCCCCGACGGCATCATAGACGAAGCCGACACCGAACTTATCGGTACGTTGGACCCGGGCTGGATGGCAAGTATGACCAATACATTCAAGTACAAAGGTTTCGACCTCAATATCATGTTCAACGGTATGTTCGACCGCATCATGCAGGACCCCACTGAAATGGATTTCGGCGTAAACGGCGGCGGAATCGCCCAAAGCGGCTACAACATGTTGCGAACATCAAAGACAGATGGACCTTCGACAATCCGTCGACCACACGTCCCAGCTCTTACTACATCACCGGAACTAACTATACGGCAGGAGACTTCTTCTACCAGAAAGCCTGGTTCATCCGTCTGCAGAACATCAGCCTGGGATATACACTGCCCAAGTCTTTACTGGCAAAAACTAAGGTGCTGAGTAATGTACGTTTCCATGCTTCCGTCAACAACCTGTTTGTCATCACTCCCTATAAAGGCCTTGACCCCGAAACAGATGCTTATGCGGCAGCCTATCCCAATGCACGTACCTTCAGCTTCGGTGTAGATGTTTCATTCTAATCATTTATAAAAAGTATTCTTATGAAAAAGTACTGTAAACTATTTATATTGGCAGCAGCTCTGATGGGAGGCTTGTCTCTGAACAGCTGCATAGACCTTGACCCCATAGACTATTCCGACATCAATCCGTCCAATTTTCCACAAACGGAAACAGACGTTGAGTCGATGGTCAACTCATGCTACTACTCTGTACGCTCCAGCTGGTTCGACGGGCTCTTCTCAACCAGTGAACGCGGAGTAACCGTAGTAAACGACCTTACCACAGAAATTCTAACCTGCAAATCCGGTTTCCTGAAAGACGTATCCGACCTTAATTTTTTCCCAACCACCGCCGACCTTACCCGCTTCTACTACACAGATACAGATGCATACAGCGACGGTTGGCTCAATGACATCAGCCGCTGCACCTCCGTACTGGCACAGATTGAAGCATGCGACTTCCTGAGCACGGAGAAGAAACAACGCTACGCTGCGGAAATAAGATGTGCCCGCGGACTCATTTCCTATACCTTGTACGACATGTTCGGTCCACTGGTCATAGCTCCGCTGGAAGTACTGGAAAATCCCACAGTGGAAAAGCCGCTGGCACGCCTTTCCAAAGAGGAAATGGTAAGTTCATAGAAGAAGACCTGATCTTTGCAGCTAGCTACCTGCCCACCCCAGCAGAAGCCGAATACGGCAGATTCAGCCAGGGACTTGCCAATATGCTCCTCATCAGGCTCTATCTGCACGAGAGCCCAGACGACAAGAGTTACTACACAAAAGTAGAAACGATTGCCCGCGACTGATGAGTTCGTCTTACGGTTACCGCTTGTCTGCAGACTATACGAAGATGTTTGAGATAGGTGGACAAGGTAAGAGCAATACGGAAATAATATGGGCAATCCCCGTCAACACGGAAGCAGTAAGCTGGAATGACTGGCACATGTTCGTACTGCCCACCGACTTTGCAGACCATGGTATGGCAAGTGGATACGAATGCGTGAACAGCACCTGGTATTTCTATGATAGCTTTGAGGAAAATGACGTCCGTAAGACTTATCTGGTGACTTCTTACCAGGCTCAAAACGGTGACATCGTAGATCGTGAGAACCCCAGTTCACACCTTGAGTTAGGTCCTATTCCATTGAAATACGGCTACGACACCAACGTCACTGGCAATGGAGGCAAAAGTTCTATCGACCCGATTATCTACCGTCTGGCAGATGTGTATCTGACACTGGCAGAAGCGCTCTATCTGAAACCCGGCTCATCTGCTGCGGATAAGGAAGAAGCGATGACCCACATCAACACCATCCGCAACAGAGCCGGACTGGATGGTATCAGCAACAGTGAGGTCAATACGGAAGAAAAGTTCGTGGAAATACTACTGAAGGAAAGAAGCCATGAACTATGGTGTGAGAACGGACAATACCGTGCCGACTTGATTCGCTTTAACAAGTTCGTGGAACATGCCGAAACGGTAAAAGGTACGGCCTATGCCAACAAGAACAAGGAATTATATCCGTTACCACTCTCGGCCATCAACGACGGTAAGGGATTGGTTACACAGAATCCCGGTTATTAATATCCATTGCTCCTCGTCCCCATTCAGGAGATTGGGGAATCATTTAAATACAATATCCTATGAAAACAAGATATACTTTTCACACAGTATTACTGATAGCCCTATTGCTTGGCGGCCTCTTCCATTTCTCCGCCTGCACCTCTGACTCAAAGAGAGCCGAAACACAGATAAGTGTCTCCACACCACCCCGCCCTGCCGGACAGACCGATGTAGTGGGGCTGACCTGCGAACCTATCGAAACCGTGCGCATCGGATTTATCGGTCTGGCGCCCGGGGTACCGAAGCATCCGCCGCTTCACCTATCAAAAAGGAATCCAGGTAAAGGCTCTGTGCGACTTGAACCAGTTCCGAGTGGACAGCTGCCAAAACATGCTGAGTCGCGCCAACATGCCCGAAGCAACCACCTACTACGGCAGTGAAGATGTCTGGAAACAAGTGTGCGAACGCGATGACATAGACCTTATCTATATAGCCACCGACTGGATACACCATGCTCCCATGATGATTTATGCTATGGAGCACGGAAAACACGTGGCTTGCGAAGTACCCGCCGCCATGACACTGGATGAAATTTGGAAAGTGATAGACACCGCAGAACGTACCCGCAAACACTGCATGATGCTGGAAAACTGTGTCTATGACTTCTTTGAGATTACCACCCTGAACATGGCGCAGCAGGGTCTTTTCGGAAATATCACCCATGTGAAAGGAGCATACAACCATTGTCTATACGATATCTGGCCGGACTATAATGCCGACTGGCGCATGCAGTACAACATGGCCCACCGGGGAGACGTATACCCCACTCATGGAATGGGTCCGGCATGCCAGTTGCTGGACATTCACCGGGGCGACCGTATGAAGTATCTGGTGGCCATGGACAGCGATCCCGTTTCCCTTCCCGATTACCTGGATAAGCACGGAAGGACCGAAGATGCCAAGAACTTCCAGAACGGAGAAGTCACACTTACCTTGATACGTACAGAAAAAGGTAAAACCATCCAGATTGAGCACAACGTGGCCTCCCCCCGCCCTTACAGCCGTTTGTACCAATTATCCGGAACACAAGGATTTGCCGATAAATATCCGATGGAAGGATATGCTCTGGAAAGTAAGAACCTTCCAGAAACCATCACCAGCGGGCAGACCTTCACTGCCCACGAATACATGCCCGAAGCTGCCAAAAGCAGACTGATGGAGCAATACAAGGACCCCATCATCAAGGACATGGAAGAAAGAGCTAAGGAAGTGGGTGGACATGGCGGAATGGACTTCATCATGGATTCACGCCTCATCTACTGCTTGCACAACGGTCTGCCGCTGGATATGGACGTCTACGACCTTGCCGAGTGGTGCTCACTCATCCCGCTGACCAAACTCTCCATCGAGAATGGTTCGGTTCCCGTAGAAGTGCCCGACTTCACACGGGGAGCATGGAACAAGATACAAGGCTATCGACACGCTTTCGCCCAATAAGAAAAAAGCCATTTTATGAAACCGACCTTTTTATCTCATTTCTTAACACCCATACTGTTGTTCTGCGGGGTAGCTACGCTACCCCTGCAGGCACAGTCCTATAAAGACCCCACACTCTCGCCCGAGGAACGTACCACCGACCTTCTCCGACGGATGACACTGGAAGAGAAAATCGCCCAAATACGCCACATTCACTCCTGGAATATCTTTGACGAGCAAGACCTCAACGAAACCAAGTTGCAAGAATTCGTAGGTGACTTGTGCTGGGGATTTGTAGAAGGATTCCCGCTGACTGGAGAAAGCTGCCACCGGCACATGCGCGCATACAAGAATATATGGTGAAGCATACCCGGCTCGGAATTCCGGTCTTCACAGTTGCCGAAGCCTTGCACGGTTCGGTACACGAAGGCTCCACCATCTACCCGCAGAACATCGCACTGGCTTCCACTTTCAATCCGGAGCTGGCCTACCGTCGTGCCGCAGAGATATCCAAAGAACTGCATTATCAAGGCATCTGTCAGATTCTGGCACCATGCATAGACGTGGTGCGCGATTTAAGATGGGGGCGTGTAGAAGAGAGTTACGGCGAAGACCCTTTCCTGAATGGCATCTTCGCTTATGAAGAGGCAAAAGGCTATCTGGACAACGGAATATCCCCTATGCTGAAACATTATGGTCCGCATGGCAACCCGTTGGGAGGTCTCAACCTTGCCTCGGTCCATTGCGGTGTGGGAGAACTGCATGATGTCTATCTCCAACCGTTCAAACGGGTTGTCACCTCCCTGCCGATACACGCTGTGATGTCCACCTACAATTCATGGAACCGTGTCCCCAACTCCTCCTCACACTATCTGCTCACCGAGGTCCTGCGCAACCGCTGGGGCTTTCAAGGGTATATATATTCTGACTGGGGAGCCATAGACATGCTACACACCTTCCAGCGTACCGCCTCCAACCAAGCGGAAGCAGCGGTGCAAGCCATTGTTGCCGGATTGGACGTAGAAGCCTCCAGCGAATGTTTCCCACATCTGGCTGCACTGGTCAAGGAGAAAAAAGTAGATGAAGGGATTATCGACAAGGCAGTGAGCAGGGTTCTTCTTGCCAAATTCCGTATGGGATTGTTCGAGGACCCTTATGGAGACAGATTTGCAGGACACTCCTTGCACTCGCAGGAGAATATCCAGGTAGCGCGACAGATAGCCGATGAATCTACCGTCCTTTTGAAGAATGACAAGGACCTGCTACCGCTAAACCTATCTCAGTTGAAATCCATTGCTGTCATCGGACCGAACGCAGACCAGGTGCAGTTTGGAGATTATACTTGGAGCCGTACCAACCAAGATGGCATCACCCCGCTGGAAGGCATACGCAAGCAGGTGGAACCGGTCGCATAAAGATACGTTATGCCAAAGGATGCAACATGATGTCCATGGATACCACGCAAATTGCGGCGGCTGTTGAAGCGGCACGGCAGAGCGATGCAGCTATTCTGTTCTGCGGCAGCGCTAGCGCCTCGCTGGCAAGGGATTACCACGAAACCAACTGCGGAGAGGGCTTCGACCTTACCGACCTTTCTCTGACAGGTGCCCAAGGGAAGTTGATACAAGCCGTCCATGCCACCGGGAAACCGGTCGTGCTGGTCTTGGTTACGGGAAAGCCTTTCGCCATCGCATGGGAAAAGGAGCATATACCCGCCATCCTTGTACAATGGTATGCAGGAGAGCAGGAAGGCAGCTCCATCGCCGATATTCTGTTCGGAAAGACAAATCCTTCCGGCCATCTGACCGTCTCGTTCCCCAAAAGCAGCGGACATCTGCCTGCCTATTACAACCACTTGCCTACGGACCGGGGATTCTATCATAAACCGGGAAGTTATGAACAGCCCGGTCGGGACTATGTATTCTCCTCTCCCGGTCCCTTATGGGCCTTCGGGCACGGACTGACCTATACAACCTTTGAGTATGCGGATTTGCAGATAGAACAAACAACGGATTCGGTAAAAGTCCTTGTAACAGTGAAAAACACCGGAACACGGGCGGGTAAAGCCGTACCGCAACTCTACGTAAGGGATGTGTTTAGCTCCATATCCACCCCGGTCAGGCAGTTGAAAGCGTTTCAGAAAGTAGAGCTGAAACCCGATGAAGAAGTTCAAGTCCCCCTGCACTTTGCCATCGAAGATTTAGCCTTTACTAACGAAAACGGACAGACGGCAGTAGAACCTGGTAACTTTGAGATACAAATGGGAGATGCTTCAGACCATATCTTGTTGAAAGACATCATCAGTATAGGAAAGACCTCTGCCGATGGGCACCAAACAGAACAAAGACAAGCCGGAAAAGAAATAGGTAAAGGAACCATTATATCCATCAAAGGCATGGTGCGCGATGTGCAGGCCACTCCGGCAGACAGAGTGGAAATCTACTCTACCGCACAGCAACGGGTGGTGGGTGTCACTGATAAAAGCGGCAGATATACCATAGAGGTACCGGAAGATGATATACTTGTTTTCCGCAAATCCGGATATCTAAACGAGGAGGTCAACGTGGCTGGAAAGAGCAGCATTCTGATTACAATCAGAAACGGAACAGACCTTTAGCCGTGAACGTGAAAGAGTAAGGGAGAAGAATCAAAAGACAATAGGTATTCATGCACGAGATGTACATCTCATCCTGTACGAGATATACATCTCACGCAGCATAAGATGTGCATCTCGTACATGAAAAACAATAATGTTTCTATCGGGAAAGTATAGGTTCCCACCCATTATGGGATAAGGCTCTCCATTTCAGTCTATTCCGTCACCAACGGACGCTTACGCCAATCGTCCTTCACATAGCTGTCGGGGTAGACCGTCTTATCAATGATTTCACCACCTTTCAGACGAATCCAGGTGGTGAAAGTACGGGCGCTTCCTTCATCACAATGACACGTGCACCGTTGGGAAGGTGGTTGTACTCAGTATTGCCACCTGTGAAACGGCCGTAGGCCAGAAGGATTCCTTTCCACATCACGCATAGTCGTTGTCATGGTCGTGCCCGACAAACATACCCATCACATCACCGGCCTCTTTCATGGCAGTGAACATGCCCGTATTCAGTTCCGGAGCGCAAGCCTTTTCCATGCGGGTACCTATCAGTATGGCGTTCTCGTCAGAAGCGGCTTCATTATATTCCGGCAGAGGGATATGAAAGAATGCCAGTGCAGGCAAAGGTTGCCCACCGTTTTTGCTTTATAAGCGGCACTCTGCTGGCGGTACCAGTTCACCTGGTCGAAAGTGAGCCAGTCGTACCCTTTTACATCGGGCAGTTTGGAGTAGGAATGGGAATCCAGACAGTAAAGCAGGGCTGCATCCTTCTTGCCGTCCGAGGATTTCAGTGTGAGGACATAGTCGGGGGATTCAACTCCGCCACGGTCGGGTTGGATATTGAAAGGCATGGAACGGATAACATCATAAAGTTCGGCACGTGTTTTTCCCTGCTCGTTGTCGTGGTTACCAAAGGTTACGACAAAAGGAATCTTACGGTCCGTAGCATAGGAAAGCACCTTGCGCATGGCCGTATCGGCAGGTGCGGCATAGACCACATCGCCGGTAAAGACTACTAAATCGGGGCGCTCAGCATCGAGCACCTCGCCAATACGCTTCAAAGCAATGTCTGAAGCCGGATTACCATACTTAAAGTGGATGTCTGTAAACTGGACGATTTTAAACTCTCCATTCTTGTTGAACTGTAAAGGCGATACTTGTGCCGGGCAGAACAAGGAGGATAAAAGTGCCAGACAAAAGGTCAAGGAGATTTTCTTCATATAAGTGGATGATTAAATTGAGTTGATATTATTATTCCTTTACTATCAATACAGTGGCATAGGCGGATATACCTTCCTCTCTGCCCGTAAAGCCAAGTTTCTCCGTGGTGGTGGCCTTGATGGAGATGGCATCCTCATCTATTCCCATCACCGCGGCAAGCGTACGCTGCATTTCGGGAATATAGGCCTTCAACTTAGGCCGCTCAGCGCAGATGGTGGCATCAATGTTACCTACCGAATAGCCTTTGGTAGCTATCAATTCTATTGTTTTCTTTAGCAGAATCTTGCTGTCTATGTTCTTAAACTCACCGGCAGTATCAGGAAAATGATAGCCGATGTCACGCATATTCGCCGCTCCCAGCAATGCGTCACAGATAGTATGGATGAGCACGTCCGCATCCGAGTGCCCCAACAATCCCTTTTCATGTTCCAAGCGAATACCGCCTAGCCAAAGCTCGCGCCCTGCCACCAGCTGGTGGACGTCAAAGCCAAAACCTACACGTATCTTCATATCGTTGCTTCTTTAAGTTGACACGAAAGTACGGAATTTATATCTGAAAAGAAAAATTTTCATCTTCTTTTAAATGAAAAAAGGAACTGCCAAGCCATCCAAATGATATATTTCAGTTGAATAGCGTAAGCAATTCCTTTAAAAACAAATTATTCTTAAAATCTAATACCTATTGTTTTTTACCTACTTCTTTACGCTAAATTTATAAATACAAGTATGAGTATATTTTTCTTCCGGAGACAAATAAGTTGAAGGGAAATTCACATGATTAGGACTATCCGGGAACTTTTGGGTTTCCAAAGCTAAGGCCTCTCTATATTTTATAGTTTCACCATATTTACCTTTCACCTCACCATTAAAAAAATTCCCACTATAAAACTGTAACCCGGGCTGGTCAGTATACACCTCCATCAAACGCCCACTTTGCGGTTCGTACAAAGAAGCTATCAATCTTACTTCGCCTCAGTTCTCTTCAGCACCCAATTATGATCATACCCCAAACCATTCCGTAACTGCTCATCCTCCATATTTATCCTGCTTCCTATCACTACTGGATTACGAAAATCAAACGGAGTTCCATCTACCGAGACAATCTCTCCTGTAGGAATCAATAAGCTATCAACCAAGGTTATGCTATCAGCATTAATGGTCAAGATATGGTCAGTAATCGTTCCACCAGACTCACCTTTCAAATTAAAAAAGGCATGATTAGACAAGTTTACAACCGTCGGCTTATCCGTAGTAGCTTCATATATAATTTTAAATTCATTTTCAGATGTCACAGAGTAACGAACCTTAATATTAAGCGTACCAGGAAATCCTTCCTCATTATCCGGTGAAACGTATGAAAAATCAATGGACTTATCAGAAATCCTATCAACATTCCATACTCTCATATCTAATCCTTTCAATCCTCCATGAAGGGTTTGTCCATTATTATTAAGAGGCAATTGATATTGTACACTGTCTATCATAAACCTTCCTTTTGAAATAACGATTGGTCATATCTTCCTACAATAGAACCCAAGAAACGTTCCCCTTCATTATTCAAATAGCGATCTATATTTCATAACCTACAGCTACATCTGCATACTCTCCATCTTTATCAGCCGTCCAAATAGAAACAACCCGTAACCCCAAATTAGTGACTTGTACAACAAGTCCATTACCAGAGTCTATCGTATACAATGAAACAAGTTTACCATTCACCTCCTTTTCAAAAGCAGATGCGTTTAACAACGAAATTTTCCCACTGTCTTTTGGAACACATGAAAACAGAGACAGAAGCATTATAAAAGTAAACAAATATCCCTTCATATTCTTTCTTTGCTATAAATTTATTCAATTCGCGACCCTACCTAAATAGAAGAGGCTCTAATTGCTCCATAATATTGGCAGGAGGCCGTTTATTATTTAATTCGTTTTTCATGAAATTCATATACGGAGCCACATAATCAAAAAATTGATAATATCCTTTACATAAATAATTTAACCCAGACTCACCCAATTCAGTTTTACAAAACCGGTTCTTTGGACATTCACCATTACAAGCAAATAAGAATTTACAGTTTTTACATTGTCTTGGTAAAGACCTATACTTGTTTTGTCCAAATTCCAATTGCTTCTCTCCATAAAACATCTCTATCAATGTTTTTGAATAAATATTTCCTAATTTATACTGAGGGAACACAAAATGGTCACATGAATACACATCACCATTAAACTCCATTACCCCTGCATGCCCGCACGTTTTTCCCATTGTGCATATGCCTGGATTTTCACCGACCCAATTCGCCAAAGTTGCGTCAAATAACTGTATGTAATACTCACCGACATCATTATGCACCCATTCCTCAAAAATAGTACATAAGAAATTTCCCCATTGTTCAGGCGTAACAGAAAATTCCATCAATTCAGGAGTATCCTCTCCAATTGTAGCCAATAGGCGTCCGTCATTATGCCTAAAAATACGTTCGACAATAGGAGTAAACTGTATATAACGACATCCTATCTCTTTAAAGAAATTATAAAACTCCAACGGATAGTCTGCGTTGAGATTATTAACAACAGCCATAGCATTCCAATCAACCCCATATTTATTCAATAAATGGATTCCCTTCATCACCTTCACAAAAGAGGGTTGTCCCTGCTTATTCCTTCGATATCTGTCATGAAACTCTTGAGGCCATCAATAGACACCCCTACAAGCCAATCATTCTTTTTTAAAAATTCGCACCATTCGTCAGTCAACAATGTACCATTAGTCTGTATGCAATTGCTAATTGTTCTTCCGTGAGCATACTTCTGCTGCAACTCCATAGCCCTCTTATAAAAAGCAAGGGGACGCATCAATGTTTCTCCTCCATGCCACGTGAAAAGAATCTGAGGCATAGTTTGAGAATTGATATATTCCTCAATAAACTTCTCTAATAGCTTGTCATTCATTACATGTTTCGGCTCATCTTTATACAATTTAGACTTTTCCAAATAATAACAATAACTACAAGCTAGATTGCATACAGCACCAACCGGTTTAAGCATTACATACAACGGATGGGCAAATGGTGCGAAAATTGCCATATCTTCTACAACTAAAATAAAATATTACACAAATAAATATACAAGCTCAATGAAACAAATAATTGTGTTCATTTCTCCTAAAACGATAACGCTGGCGTGGTATTGGCAAAGGGTCATGCGTTGAAATATCCCATCTCAAAAGTTCCTCTATCATTTCATTTTTTACTTTATTAAATTTCTTGTCAGAAAACAAATTATTCAGTCTGAAGGATCCGCTTTGAGATTATAAAGTTGACCATTAGCATTCATATCATAAACCAGTTTCCAATCCCCCTTCCGGAGCATGCGCATCGTTCCACTTTGTGTCCATGTATTAAGTTCATCAAAAAATAATCCCTTTTTACCTACTGCCCCCTCTTCCTATAGTCCGTGGCATCCACCTTCGTATAATACATTCCGCCAAATCCATCTTGAGCCATGACGCTTCTGAATTCTTGTTCCGGATATTCTTTCCCTTGTAAGAGCGGCCAAAGACTACGTCCCTGCACTCCCATTGGAATTTCAGCTCCTATTATTTCACAAATAGTAGGAAAAATATCAATAATACTCACATGAGCATTGTGAGGAATAGCAGATGCTTTAATACCAGGACCAGTCCACTGCATAGGAATACGCGTAAGAACATCATCAAGTCCTACCCCTTTTTTCATTAAACCGTATTCGCCTACATAGTCACCATGATCTGCAACAAATATAATTATCGTATTATCATATACTCCGTTTTTCTTCAGTTCCCCGACAAAGCGTGACAATTGGTCATCTATCATACGCAACATTCCGTGATAATTTGAACGTAAGCGCTGCAGATTTTCCCTATATCCGACATGCCCTTGTGCCATCATTTCGGCTAATAATTGATATTCCTCGCCTTTAGTATTTAAATCTTTGGCTGAACTTCCCATTTCAGGAAGTGATTCTGGAGGAAACATTGAATAATAGGGCTCGCAAACTTGATAAGGATTATGAGGCTCAGCAATCGAAAACCACATCAGAAAAGGTTTATCCTTATGCGAATCAATCCAATGACAAGCATCATCTACCATCCGATAAGGCAACTGCGCTTCTACTCCATAAGGGGATGGTTCCATACTGGCATACATATCCAGAGTTCCCAAATACCGGTCAAAAGCCTTTCCTTTCTCACTCTTGTTCCTTGACTCCTGTCCACCGTGATTATACGGACTCCAATAATCCACCCGGTCAGCAGTAAGATGTGAGTGATTTTTTCCAACCATAGCAGTGGTGTATCCTTTTTCTTTAGCTACATCAAAAAGATCCTTTGTATAGTAGGCATCTTTTATATTATGATTGGACTTAACATGGGTCGCACTCGGAAATCTTCCGGTCAACATTGAAACACGTGCCGGACCACTGGCTGGAGCAGAGGTATAAGCACAGTCAAACCATGTACCATTTTTGGCCAGATTATCGGCAAAAGGCATCGTGTTCAGCGGATATCCTTCCCGTTGTAACAAATCAACACGCAATTGATCTGCCATAATAATGATGATATTGGGCTCCTTCGTTACTTCCTGTGCAGAGATAGAAGATAAAACTGAAACTGAAACTGAAACTCCTGCCAAGATTTTCTGCCTAACATTACTTTGCATAATCAAATATAGTTATTATTCAATACAAATTATTTCACAAGTGTTTTATTATTTAGGAGAAGGAACAACCATACAGCGTTTCGCCCATTCTTCATATTGTTTTTGCATCTTCGCTAACCTATCTGGATATTTGTCAGCAACATTGTGCATTTCGGTTCTGTCCTCATTAAGATTATACAGTTCCCACTGTGCTTTGTTACCTGGCTGAATTATTTTCCATCCGTCTTTAGCAATAAGAGCTTTTTCATTGAAATGTTCGAAGCCCAAATATTCATGTCCCTTCCTTTTACTACCCTTTAAAATAGGAACAAGACTCTTACCTTCCAACGGAAGAATTGAATTGCCTTGATATTTTTTTGGATATTTGCCTTTGCCAAGTCAATGCACGTAGCCATTATATCTATTACATGTCCCGGCTGATTTGTAATTCCCCCTTTTCCTTTATTTATACCTTTGGGCCAGAAGGCTATCAAAGGTGTATTGATTCCTCCCTCATAAGATTTCGCTTTCCAAAAACGGAACGGCGTATTAGCAACATTAGCCATATCGGCCCGATAGATGCATAAGAAAGCTCGGAACCCGGCAAAACTTCTTTCTTACGAGGATAAATAATCTTTTCTCCAATGCGAGTCATATCCGGACGGTCATTCTCTCCTTCGCTGTAGTTTTGACAAACCTCACTACTACAACCATTATCGGACAAAAACAAAATCAATGTATTGTCTAATTGATTATTCTTCTCTAAAGCATCTATCAGTTCACCAATTCCCTGATCCATTCTATCCACCATGCAGCATGTACAGCCATTGCTCTTGCATCCCATTCTTTAGTCGGATTATCTTCCCATTTTTTAGGACTTTGACGAGTAGTCAGAAAATTATCTGCACCTGAAAATATACCCAGTTCTTTCATTCTCTCATAACGTTTCTCCCTAATAGCGTCCCATCCTACTTTATAAGTATTCTCATATTTTTTTATATCCTCAGGAAGAGCATGCAACGGCCAATGAGGAGCGGTATACGACAGATAAAGAAAAAAAGGTTTATCTGCATTCGCATATCTATTTACATAAGATACAGCACTATCAGACAAGGCACGTGTTATATAATAATCTTTAGGTACATTTCTTACCGGAATGTCACCATTGACTAAACTGAATGGATCAAAATAATTTGCAACGCCATAAATAATCCCATAAAAATCATCGAATCCACGATTAACCGGGTAACATGCCTTATCGGCAAAATCTTCATGGTACACATGATGAGCAAGCCATTCACGCTGGTCAGACTTCAATGGAGTTTCAGCGATATGCCATTTACCTACCATTCCTGTTTGGTAACCAGCCTCTTTCAGAACCTCTGCTATAGTAACTCCATTCTCTGTCAATTGTCCTCTATACCCCGGCAAGTTATCATTAAATGTCATCCGTCCGATACCCGCTTGATGAGGATACAATCCAGTAAGTAAAGATGCCCGCGTAGGACAACTACGACTTGCATTATAAAAACTATTGAATCTTATCCCTTCTTGTGCCAACTTATCCAAGTTGGGGGTCTGAATTTCTCCTCCATAACACCCCATATCAGAGTAGCCTAAATCATCGGCAAGAATTACTATTATATTCGGACGGTTATCCTGCTGGGCATAAGCATACATGGAAGTCAATGTTAAAGCCCCGAAAGCTGTTGTATGTAATAACTTATTCATTATATTTTATATTTAATTGGTTACGATTATCAGTTCCTTACCTTCTTTCAATTGACTATGAGATATGAAATAACTATCTAATATTTTCTCTCCATATCTAATCTCATTTATCTTCTCTCCAGCTCCTTTCCTAGTTATTATGAAATCCGTCCCATCCAGATTAAAAATAACCTTCTCAAATAAAGGAACAGTCACAATATATTCTGGATCAGCTGGCGAGTAAGTATACAGACCGATAGCATTCAAAACATACCAAGATGACATCTCACCAGCATCATCCATACCAGAATAAGCCAATTTCTTAGGTCCCATCCTATAATAACCATTCAGAACTCTATTCAAAAGTTTCTGCGCTTTTTCCTGCTTATCCACAAAATAATACATATATATAGAACTGTGCCCCGGCTGGTTCCATGGCAATATTGTCCAATAAAAGTTGTCAAATTATGAGCCTCATACCCATCCCATGATCATAAACAAAGAATCAAGCTTGTTTTCAAATGCTTTCTTACTTGGATAAAGTGCTATGAATCCCTCCGAATCATGCGGAGCAAAGAATGTAGATTGCCAACCATTCGCTTCACGGTACATATATTCATAAAAAGGTCTTTTAGGATCAAATGGTGTAATCCATGTTCCATCTTTCAAACGTCCGCGCATAAACTGGGTTGAGGGGTCGAAAAGATGTTTGTAACTATCAGTCCTTTTCATTAATTTTTCATAGTTTTCGCTATCGCCCAACTCTTTAGCTAAAAGTGCAGTAGCGTAGTCATCATAAGCATACTCTTGTGTTTTAGTTACAGCAGCTTTAGCTACAGTTTCCAATTTAGGGTTCGTAATATCATCTTCCGAAATCCATCCTTGCTCCATATATTCTTTAATGAAACGTCTCCCCCCATTGGACCTTTACCACTACCTTCCACAAAAGCATTATTAAGCAATAATTCATAAGCTGCCTGTACATCAAAATCACGTATTCCCCTCAAATAACTACCTGTTACAAATGTTGACGCATGATCACCGTGGAAAAGGTAGGCATAAACCCACCGATTTTTCCTCTATCCGTTATTGATTTTATAACATCTGTTGCCACATCAGGTGAAATCATTCCCAATAAAATCAATTTATTACGATAATCATCCCAAAAAGATGGATTGCTATAATAGCGAAAACCTTTATTTACGGTATTTCCATTTGCATCCACAAATTCTCCATTTGCATCACTAAGAAGAATGGGCCATAGGAACGAGCGGTAAAAAGTAGAATAGAATGTCTCTTTTTCTTCTTCCGTACCTCCAATTACACGTATCTTAGACAACAATTTTTCCCATGATTCCTCTGCTTCAGTTCTTACCTGACTAAAACTCTTAGCCAACATTTCACTTTCTAAATTTTCTTTGGCATTTTCTACACTGACATAAGAAAATCCCACTTTTAGCTCAAGCGGTTCCGCTATATCATCATTATCTAAGAAATTCACAACACTAACTTCTGTTTCATCATCTTTCAAGGATTCTATATTACGAATTTTATGATTAGTTACCGCATAGAAGTAGAAAGTAGATCCGGCTTTCTGATATCCTATAAAAACATTATTATCCCTTTTTTCCAATTTCCAATCTTTTACATGTTCATTCGAACGAGCAAGATCAGCCAAGAGTTTTTTATTCTTACCGTCCTTATAGGTATATTTATGATAGGCACAACGCAATGTAGAAGTTACCTCAGCATTTATATCATATTTTTCAAGGTAAACTTGATAATAACCGGGACTGGCCGATTCATGTTCATGACTATAACTGGAATAATACGTCTTAGGTTCCACTTCTCCACTAACACCAATAAATGGAACATAACAGAGATTCCAATGTCCCTTACTAGTATGTACAAAAGCATATATAACAGTATCTTCATATTGGTAACCCGAACCACTCCGCCACATTGTTACGGGAGTTACTTGTACCATTGAGTTCGGCAAAGAGGCACCTGGATAGACTTCAGCTCCCCACGCCCGTCTGGTTGGCTTATACCCTAATTCAGTACTATCCCACAAAGTTGCAGTTCCGATAAAGGGATTAACATAATCAGTCAATCGGTTCGATTTTTTAGCGACAGAACAACCAACTAAAACGCATAGCATATTTAGCAAGATAATATATTTGACAAGTTTCATCTTATTGTATTTTTAATGTTTCTTGGGATTCCATTTATGCTCCAAAGCTCTCATTTCAGTTTCTTGCCCCTTATCACCTTGTGAGTCCATCCATCTCTGCAATTGCCGACGCAACTTTTTCACTTCAGATGCATATTTTACATCATCAATCAAGTTATGCATTTGATAAGGGTCGTTTATTATATCATATAATTCTTCTTTAGGACGATATTGATATTTATGGATTTGCTGTTTTGCAAATATATCATTTTCCGCTTCATTTATCCATGAAAACCATACAGGATCTTGTTTGCGAGTGATTATATTCTGGAAAGGCACCTCCGGAGTTAAATTTAATATATAGCTGAATTTGTCATTTCTCACACTGCGAATACCGTAATAATCTGCCCCATTCGCAATGCCCCTCGTTGTTTGTATGCCAAATACATATTCCTTATTTGTCTTTTTTCCTTTTATCACAGGCAGAAAAACTTTTTCCATCAAGACCTTTGGGCACTGATGCACCAGCAATATCAAGCAGGTAGGTGTGACATCTACATATTCACACATGGCATCCGTTTCACTTCCAGGCATAGTGACCCCTTTCCAACGTACAATAAAGCCAGTTTGCAAACCAGCATCATAACAAGTCCATTTGGCAAACGGAAATTGATGCCCTTGTTCACTTGTAAATATAAACACTGTGTTTTCATCCAGATTATATTTCTTAATAAGTGCATCAATTTTGCCAACATCCGTATCCAGCTGATTAATTTCGGCAAGATAATTAGCATAATTCTTCCTTGTCTCTTTTGTATCGACAAGTGTTGGAGGAAGCGTCAACTTCTCTGCATCAAAAAGCGACCGATTGCCTCTTGTCCAAGGAGAGTGTGGATCATTTGAAGCCAGATACAAAAAGAAAGCTTGTTTCTTTACTGCAACATCAGCAATAAAAAGCTCTAAATCCGGAATATTCAGATTTTTATAGTCACCACTCAAATACTCAAAAGGGAATGCCTCCAAAGGAGCAATATGCCGTTTACCTTGCATGGCTACCCGATAACCTGCCTTTTTCAAATAATACGGAAGCGTCTTAACTCCTTCATCAATAAATGTATGATTAGGATATGCACCCGACTTCACTGGATAAAGTCCTGTCAACAAACAATGTCTGGTAGGGGAGCTCATAGCCGTAGCCTGAAAAAATCGGTTGAATTTCAAACCTTCAGATGCAATTCTATCAATATTAGGAGTTACGGCATCCGGACTCCCATAGCAACCGAGATCCCCCATACGGCAATCATCAGCTATAACCAAAATAATATTGGGAAGTGTATTCTGGCTACCGCGGATATACTCGAAAGAGTTACACCAGCCATCACCAACAATTGCGTTTTACAGATATTCATAACATCCATATCTAAATTATCAATATTATACCTTTATTCTGCAGATAAAGAGTTACATATTTTTTATTAATTTCTCTAACTCTTTCTTCCTCTATTTTTATGGCCTTGCGATCATAAGTCATCAGTCCATTCACTTCCACCTCAACATCGGTCGTTTGTGTATAAACAGCACCCGACACCCCTCTAGGGACAAGTTCAAGCAAGCTTTCCCCAAACTTTACATATTCATCAGTAACTTCTTTAGTGTTTTTAAACTGCACATATCCCCAGTTCTTATTAGGTTGCCAAAGGTGCCCCTTCATAGGTAAGCCAATACCACCATATTCCCCAACCACATTTACCTGAGTGGGTTCATACATCATCAACTCCGGCCGGGGATACCGATGTATATCCAAAATATCACCCACCTTATAATAATGATTACCACCACTAGCAGCATTTACCAATCGGGAAGGGTCATAATACTCTGTCCATTCTGCTATTTCTTTTGTTTTGAATTGTCCCCAAGCCTCATTGAAAGGAACCCAAACAACAATAGAGGGATATGGCATAAGATAGTCCATTATTTCTCTCCATTCTTTCTTAAAATTCTCTTCTGATTCAATGGAGCGTTCGTTCTCCTTACCATCAAAATAATTATATTGAATCCATTTAGGAGAATTATCACCACTCGGCATATCTTGCCACACAAGAATACCTAGACGATCGCAATGCGTATACCAGCGTGCAGGCTCTACCTTTATATGCTTACGAATCATATTGAACCCCCAATCTTTCGTTTTCTCAATATCATATGCCAGAGCTTCGTCTGTCGGAGCTGTATATAATCCATCTGGCCACCAACCTTGATCCAAGGGACCAAACTGGAAACAGTCTTTATTATTGAGCTGCATACGCATAATACCATCCTTATCCTTATGCATTGAGATTTTACGCATTGCAGCATAACTCTTAACTTTATCAGTCTTCTTCCCCTTATCTAACAAAGTTACCTCCAAATCATATAAGAAGGGAGATTCCGGAGACCATAACTTAACATCTGCAAGAGCAAGTTCCAATGTTTCCCCTACAACACCCTTAGTCATTGCCACTATGGTATTCTGTTCCTTCAATACAATCTGCACGACATCCGACGATGTAGTGTTTTGTGTACCAACTTTCACTTTCAAGTTCTTATTATCAATATCTGCAACAGAAACTACATTAGATATATATTTGCTACTTACCGGCTCTAACCATACCGTTTGCCAAATACCAGAAACCGGAGTGTACCAAATAGCATGGGGATTCTTTACTTGTTTCCCTCTAGGTATATACGATTCATTTGTAGGATCCCAAACCTTCACTACAAGCTTCTGGCTACCTGATGTCAAAAAAGGAGTTATATCAAATTTAAACGGTACATATCCCCCTGTATGTGTACCAATTTTCACATCATTCAAATATATCTCCGCTTTCCAGTCAACTGCTCCAAAATGTAAAAGAATATTCTTACCTCTCCAGCTAGAAGGAATATTGAAAGTTCTCTTATACCACAATTCTTTCTCTTTACCCAATTCTTTCTGCACACCAGAAAGACTTGATTCAACAGCAAAAGGAACAAGTATCTTTCCATCAAATTTTTGTGGTTCTTTTTGTCCGAAGGGTAAAATCGCATATTCCCATAACCCGTTAAGGTTCAACCAGCTGTCCCGTTCCATAATAGGACGGGGATATTCCGAAAGTATATTATCAAGATTAAGCGTTTCCGCCCATGCAGTCTTAATCTTATCACCTGCAGGTTTCCACTGAGCCGACATAGATATACTTAAAAATAAGAATGCAATAAATATTAATTTAGTTTTCATCTGATACCAATATTATTAAGTGTTTATAAATTCTATAATAGTAATTATGTCTATAACTATAGCAATCCCTTATTGAATACTGTTCAGTAAATCAGTCTTACCTTCATTCACCAGTTTCAATATTAACTCACCAAACAGTGTATTTTGCCATGCAAACCATGCACGAGTAAAATTAGCAGGATTATCCTTATGAAAAGATTCGTGTATGAAACCTGTATCTGCATCTGTATTCATAAGCGTCTTAACACACCATACAATTTCCTTATCATCCTGGCTCGTAAATGCTTTCATCATAATACTCATGGGCCATATCATATCATAGCCAATATGGGGACCACCTATTCCTTCACCAGCCGTTCCCTTGAAGAAATAAGGATTATCCTTACTCCACACAAACTTCCGTGTATTCTGATATATAGGATCATTGACATCCACATCTCCCAAATATGCCATTGACAAAAGACTCGGAGCATTAGAGTCATCCATCAAATATTGATTTCCAAAACCATCGACTTCAAATGCATATATCTGTCCATACTGGGGATGATTGCAGACCGCATATCTCCTAAGAGCATCCTCACTTCCTGTGCCAAATGCACACACTCCTCAGACATAGCCGTTTCCTTATTCACTGTTACCAAAATCTCAGCAGCCTTACGCAAAGATGTTACTGCAAAGAAATTAGATGGAATCAAGAATTGATAAGTTGTCGCATCATCTGAAGGTCTGAAACAAGATACAATCAAGCCAACTGGATTCACTGGATTACCCAATCCATTATTGTTCATTGTATCCAATTGCCGTTCTGTTCTACGCTGAAATCTATAAGGACCTACTCCATTTTTACGTTGTTGCTCCTTAAAAGTTTTCAGAATATTTTCAATAGCTTGTAGCCATTCTTCATCAAATATACTTATATCACCAGTCGTTTTCCAATAATGATAAGCCAATCGTAGAGGATAACAAAGAGAATCTATTTCCCATTTCCTTTCGTGCAACCCCTCTTTCATGTCAGTCATATCCCGCATCCACTGATGATCCGGATTGGGGTCATAAGGGTCCAAAAATGCATTCGCATAGGGATCTATATTAATGCACTTGAACTGCCGCCGAATAACCCCTGCAAGCATCGCCTTCAACTCTGGATCTTGATTAGCCAGCTGTACATAAGGCCATACTTGCGCACCCGAATCACGAAGCCACATAGCATGTATATCTCCAGTATAGACAACCGTATCATCCTTACCATCTGTTTTCCTATAACGCACTGTAGTATCTAACGTATTCGGGAAACAATTTTCAAACATCCACGCCAGTTTAGGATTAGTCAACTCACTTTTAATTCTGCGTATTTCGGCCTCTACAGCTTGAGAAACAAATAGTCTATCTTGAAGTAAAGGGCGTTTGGTCTTATATTTTAGAGCTGTAGTAGCTACATGTGTATTATCTTTGGACAATACATAATCTGAAGCCTGAGCATTGCTTCCAGTAGCCAATACCATGGCCAATATATAAAAACTAATACTTCTATTTTTCATTTTTTCTTTATAATTTATAGATTACAATTTAAGATTGCAAGGCGTGCATACATTTCTACCATAGCAGCCTGCGTCAACAACCATTTTTTCGGGTCGCAACATTCTCCACTATAATCCACACCAAACAAGCCATATTCATCTCTTGCATGAAGCCATGCATAATCCAGACTTTTAGCAAATTCCGTCACATACATATCATTTTTATCCAAACTATATAACTCTGCAAAACCTCGTAACATAACGGCAGAAAACCATACATCTCCCTTTTTCAATAAACGGATCTGCTTTCCACTTGCCGTTACATAGTCTCTAAAAAATAATCATAACATGACTTTGCTATTTTCTGGGCATCGATAAGATATACCGTATCTTTTGTCAACTTATATTGAATCGCCGCAGACTGCATCATTTGTCCGCTATTATAAGCATGCTTTGCCGGTACAACACTTCCGTCAATATTTATCCGATCAAAATACAAATAATCAGTCTTGTCTTGAAGATGTTCCTTTGTCCAACTATACATTTCCTTTCCCTGATAAAAATAAGTACTGTCTTGAGTTGCTTCAAAAGTTTGAATGCAAGCACCGAAGCAGGAGCATTGGTACAAGTATTCTTTGAAAACTTCTTTTGTTCACACCAATAGATGCCTCCATCAAATGTATCATCCATGCCACTAAGAATAAAACTCCAAATCATCTTGGCTTTGCCCAAGTACTCCTTATCCCTTGTTAACATATACAGATTTGTAAACTCAATGCCTATCCATATATTATCATCATAATAACGATCCGATTGATGAACAAACGTCACATACGACGCATAGGCATGTGGTTCTCTTTTTATATCATAATATTCTTCTAAACCGGACAATACTTTTTCCTTCAACAATCTATAAAGTTTTTTATCCCGTGTAGCCTCGTATAAAGCATTCACAGCTGAGAAGGTACCCGAATAAGGCCATAAATAAGAATAGTCTTTGGGAATGCTGTTCCGTTTATCAAACAAAATCTTTTCAGAAGCTTTGTCAAAAGGAAATGTTTCCCGCAGCAAGCACGAATTCGGAATAGAATAGTTCTGATAGAGGGAGTCCAGAAGTATCCGGGCTCTCTCTAAACAGACATTTTTCTCCATTCCACTGTTTTTTTCATTATTCTCCACATTACAACCAGCCAAAACTGACGCCAATGATAAAATTAAAAACCAAAAACAGTCTCAAGAAGAAGTTCGTTCGCATCACAATCATTAACTATGGTTTTCTTATGATAGTTATAGTACGGCTCTGTGTAGCCAAAGCAGTTTTAACTCCTCTATTAGAACGTACAGTCCACTTTAGCGTAACCTCTTGCCCGGCAGCGGCACCCGCTTTTTCTGCAATGCTATTCAACACAGTTGGTGTAATTGTAGCTCCAGTACTCAAACTCTTGTTGTCAGAAGCTTGAATATGGACCGGAGAAGAGAAATTCCCTTCCGCTTTGTCAAACAACACATCATAATACACAAGGCTATAACCATCTTGCGCCTCAGCCTCTTCCCATTCAAACAAGACATTACCCGATGATTGCAGATCAATACGGCTATTATCTATCGGTACTATAAGAGCTTCTACTGCCGTAACATTCAAATCTTCAAATTCTTTGGTATCATCGCACCCCACAAAAATCATCATTATTCCCCAAAGCGATGCTATAAGGATAAACAATAAACTATTTCTCATCTTTTCAAAATTTAATTAATAAAATCAATAACCAGGGTTTTGCCCCAAATTAGGATTAATCACCAATTGCTGTCTCGGAATAGCCCATAGATAATCACGATCCTTATTAAAGCTTCTATCACGATAAGTAAAATACTCCAATTTACCTTCATTCAATTTAAATTTTGCACCCCTAACCGGTTCATTCAACACAGTTTCAGCAATCTTCCAACGACGGATATCATAGATGCGGGTTCCTTCCAAAGCAAGTTCAACACGACGTTCATCCCTAATAATCTGGCGTAAATCTCCATTAGCAGGATAATCCATTGCCGCCGAAGTATTATCAAATCCTGCCCTCTGACGAAGCCGCTTGATAGTCTTGTCCCAGATATCTGAATTCATTTCACCAAGTTCATTTTTAGCCTCTGCATACATCAATAGGACATCGGCAAAACGCAATGTTATGAGATTGATATTACACTGCCATGAGGTACCAGTAGTCCATGCCTCTTGATTTGTATCATAATATTTGCGATAAAAGTATCCGGTATGTCCTCCGTTTTCGCGTCCGATCTTATCCAACGTATTATTTTTAGGATCATTCGGATCCACATTTACAGTAATCGCATTGCCTTCTTTATCCTCAATGACACTGCCATGATGCACAATAGTCATATCAAAACGTGGGTCACGGTCAACATAATCCCCCTTACTTTCATCCCATTTACTGCCATCCTTCATTAAATAAGTATCTACCAAGCTTTGAGTCGGGCTTGCCAATACGTACTGTACCAGCGGTAGACTAAAAGGAACATAAGTAGAAATATTACCCCAAGTTCGTTTTTCGGGAACATACTGAATATCCAGAATGATTTCTGAGTTGTATTCATTTTCCTTGAAAAAGAGTTTCTGGTAATCAGGGAAAAGTTCATACTTACCGTAATTATCTGTATTAATAAGCTTTTCTGTATATTGCACAACCTTTTCCCATTCATTGAAGTTCAATGCAATTCTTGCATTCATTGCCATCGCCGCACCAGCAGTAATTCGGCCTCTATCTGTAACGTCATACTCTTCCTTTGTAGGAAGTATCTCCGCTATTTCCTCCAATTCTTTATGTATCCAAGCTACAATTTCAGACTGAGTTGTAGGAGAAATAGTCTTTGCAGTTGCCTCATCGATATCCTCCGTAAAGAAAGGAACATCTCCGTACCAGTTTGTTGCTTGAAAGAATAAGAATGCCCTGACAAATCGTGCTTCCGCTTTCATCCGGTTTTTACGACCTTCGTCCATAGCACACGGTCTATATTCTCCAAAAGAGTATGCGCCGTTTTAATGCCGCTATATATACTTTTCCACACATCATCAAAAAGAGCAGTAGATGACGTTGCTTGTCCATTGCCAATAGTCTTCACAGCATCACCTCCATAACCATTATAGAGATTGTCACTCAATCTTTCATCGCGAAAGAGCCAATCTGCCGAATTCATTTGCTTGTAAGCCATATTCAGCAAAGCCGATGCATTTGCTTCAGAAGTCCAATAAGTCTCATCCGTATATTTGTCAGTAGGAATCACATCCAGTTCGACGCAGCTCAACATTGACAGCATGCAAAATAAGGATAGACACCAGGATGAATATCTAAATAATATTGCTTTCATAATTTATATTACATTTAATCATTTTCAAAATTGAATTTCAATTCCACCACCAAAATATTTCAAGGTCGGATAATTTCGTCCACTATTGGCACTGCTAGTATCCATACTGTTACCAAATTCAGTTGATTCCGGATCAATGAACTTGTTCTTAGTAAATGTCAATAAATTCTGACCATTCAAAAACACTCTAACCTTTTTCATTCCTATTTTTTTCGTATAGGAAGCAGGTATTGTATAACCAATCTGTATATCTTTCAAACGAAGATAAGCAGCATTATATAAGTTTCTATCCGATGAATGTTTATAGTTGTGCTGATAAGATGACGAAGCCACGTTTATCAACCGAGGATATCTGGCATCCCTATTGTCCGGAGTCCAATAGTCCAGTTGGTGCTCATATATCACATATGAATAACTTCCATGGAAAGCCTCAATCATTCTCCCCGGAGGGCCATATCACGTTTTCCAACTCCTTGCCACAACATACTGAAGTCAAGACCTTTCCAACTGAAATTATAATTAAACCCAAAGACATAACGCGGGAAAGCATTTCCAAGTACAACCCGGTCATCATCATTTATTACTCCATTCTTATCTATATCAACGTATTTCACATCTCCCGGTTGCAATTTTACTCCCTCGAATTTCGGAGAATTCTGGATTTCCTCTTCAGTCTGGAACAGTCCATCAGTCCGGAATCCATAATAACTATTAATGGCTTCCCCCTCTCTAATGATTCGTTCAACACCATCAGTCAGCTTTACAGACTCATCCCCATATTCCAGTACCTTGTTACGGGAATCTCCGATATTGAAGCCGAACAAATGAGAAAAATCTTTATGCTTGAATCTATAGTTAACAGTAAGTCCCAACCATTATTGCGCACCTTACCAATATTAGCTTTTGGGACAGCCCCTCCTAATGTGCCGGGACTTAATGGTGTCAATAAAATATCTGAAGTATTCTTTTGGAATACATCAAAAGTAACATTCAATGCATTTTTCAAAAAAGAAGCATCAAAACCAATATTAAAGGTTTTGGTTTTCTCCCAAGACAATTCAGAATTTCCAAATGTAAATCCTGTACCTGTTACAGAAGAATTGTTAAAACCATACTGATCTGAATTTACTTTATAGGTAGTCAAGTACTGATAATCATCAACAGTTTGTGAACCTAACAAACCATACGAACCACGGATTTCATATCTCCTACTTTGTCCTTCCAAAATGACAAAAAGTTCTCTTCAGATATTCTCCATCCTAAGGACATTGATGGAAAAAAGCCCCAACGATTATCTTTTGCAAAACGGGAAGAACCATCATAGCGAGCATTCACTTCTGCATAATACTTATCTTTATAGGAATATCCTAATCTTCCCAGCCATGAATGCAAAGCACGTTCACGGAAACCATTCGGAGTATTGTAACTTGAAGTTTCATAAACTGTATCATCTGTATCCTGATAAAGGTCTGGATCGACAAAATTACGTCTGATTTCATTTTTTTCACTACGGAAAGATTCAGATGTAAATCCAAATAAACCCGTCACTTGATGCACATCATTATAAGTATGATTGTAATCAAGGAAAAATTGCAAGTTCAGCATTGTTGCTTTATTGTTATAATCCTGAATACTATAATTTTTACTTTGTCCAGCATTAGCAATCTGATCTTTATTTAAATATTTATATACCGGGTAATATCTTCTCTTAATCAATCGATGCTCTGAAATAATATCATAACCAACAACACCTCTCAATTTCAGTCCTTGCCAGATTTTCAGATCACCAGAAACAATTCCCTGAAAATGGTCTTTGTCATTAGTTGTCAGTCCACCATGCCTCAATCTAGCCAAATAATTACCACCGGTCGTTATTTCATTATTATAATACTTGCCATCCTCATCTGGATACAGTGAATAAGTATTATAGGTTGGAACACGCATAACGTCTGCCAACTGCATATCTCCTCTATCCGAGCGTCCCTCATTTCTATCATAAGCAAGAAGAACCTTTAACTTTAAACGCTGGATTTCAGAAGTCAGATTACTTCGGAAATTATATTTCTTGATACCAAAATCTTGTCCTTTAAAGTTGCTTTCCTGATCATAGTAGCCAAAAGACACATTATATGTTGTCACTTTCGAGCCACCTTGCACATTAATATTATAGTTCTGCTGCAATGCATTCTTCATAATGGCTTTATATCCCCATTCACTATCTCCTTTTGCAAACTCATGAATCTGTTCTGGAGTATAAATAGGATCTTTCCCAGCATTCACATATGAATCATTCCGTAACAATGCATTCTGATATCCTGATACAGGTTTTAATAATATATCAGGATTTTGATTTCCTACAGATGCAGTAAACGTAACAACCGGTTTCATATCAGTTCGTCCCTGCTTAGTTGTAATTAAGATAACTCCATTTGCCGAACGAGAGCCATAGATGGCCGCCGTACCCGCATCCTTCAAAACAGAAACGGACTCTATATCATTCGGATTAAGCAGATTCATTGCATTAATATCATTTGCTGCCATGCCATCAATCACAACCAAGGGATCATTGTTATTCATAGAACTGACTCCACGGATATTAATATTAATATTATTATTATTAGGATTCATGTTGCGTTGTTGTATAGATAGACTTGGCGTCGCACCTTGTAATGCTTGAGTTATATTGGCTACAGGACGATCCTTTATCACATCATCACGAATCTGGTCTACTGCGCCAATTACATGTTTACGGGTAGTCGTACCGTAACCAATGACAATTACTTCATCCAGCAATTCACTATCTTCTTTCATAGTAATTGTATGGAAAGAAGCATTTCCTGCCTTCACCTCTATTTTATCATAACCAATATATGAAAATACCAAAATATCATTTGCACTACATGCAATCGAGAAATTACCATTTACATCTGTTACGGCACCATTGGTGGTTCCTTTGACAACTACACTCACCCCAATCAGAGGTTCTCCTGTCGCATCTTTTACCACACCTTTTACCGTTGCATTTTGTACCGGCTGAGGAACAGTAGTATTTTCGGTTTGTTTGGCATATATATTTCCACTATATACAGAGAAGGAAAACAAAGCCCATAAACCTAAAATCAGTGGTTTATACTTTTCAAAAATCATACAAGTCTTGATTTAATGATTAAACTTATTAATTCTAAAATTCAGAAACTAAAAGAACCGGTTATTACTTTCATAATACTTAAGATTTAATTAACTACTCATATTCGCGATATGTGTTTCTCATCATGATTTGATGGTGCAAATATAGACTGAATAAGTACATCCTGAGTACGGATTCCAGCCATAAAAGCATCACTATAGGGAAAAGTAGGAATTCGTACTTTTCTGTACCAATACCGTACTCCCCATCTATAAAAGAGCGTGTTAAGGCATTTTTATAACTTCTCCCAAGCACTGGCTTCACGGATTAACTTGAATAACCTGATTCCATTTCAGTTTTACTGGATATCCCCAATCCGGTTTTGCTGGATCACAAAAGTCACCGACAGCTTTCATCCGGGCATAAAGCAATGCGGTAAGTTCGTCGCGCTTTTTGCTGTAGTTAGGATCATCATAAAGGTTGTTCATCTCCATCGGGTCGGCCTCAAGGTCGAAAAGCTGAGGATGACGTTGCCCTCCAACATTGTAGAGTATAAGTTTAAAGTTATCCTTTTTAATGGCACGCTGGAGGTTGATGTATGCCAATAGTATGTCCTCGCGTTTTTTTTACCATGGGGTTCTGTATGGTTTGTGCCAATGAAAGCCTTTAACAGTAGGCGGCACTTCTATATCCGCAAGCTCACAAAGAGTGGGATAAATATCATAAAGATAACAATAAGCATCACACATCGCATTCTGTGGAATGCCGGGACCGCATATTACCAAAGGTACTCTCACTGCTGCTTCATACAAGTTCTGCTTGCCCAGCAGCCCATGTTCCCCGACACAAAGACCGTTGTCCGACGTAAAAACAATGATGGTATTATCAACCTTGCCACTGCTTTCAAGTACATCAAGGATACGTCCTATCTGAAAATCCACTTCGCTCACCATGCCATAATAATTAGCCCTTTCAGTAAGTACCTGAGCCGAAATGCGAGGAGTGGAAAGCAACTTTTCATCGCGTTCATTAAGGTCACCGTTGTCAAATGGGTGTTGTGCAACAAAATTCTCGGGCATCGGAACCTCAGTACTAGCGTATTTATGTCCGTAGTGAGGCAACACATTGCGCGGATCATGAGGCGAAGTAAATGCAACATACATCAAAAAAGGAGTGTCGTCCGACGCCTTAGCTTCAAGAAATCTGATAGCAGCATCGGCATATAATTCGGACGAAAAGGTATTGAGTGACGCATCCACCCATTTACCGTTGGTATTATTGTACTTCCCTGCCGGATCGTACTGATGCAGGTAAGGGCACCGATGTCCCAGTTCATTGTATTTCCCGTAAGGATGCATTCCACCGAAAAAAAGGTTTGCACCTGTAGAAAACGAACGGGTAAACGAGGCATTGTCACTGTGCCATTTACCAGTTGCAAAAGTCGTGTAGCCATTCTCACGGAATAGTTCCGGAAAAGTTCTTTCATTTTCCGGAATAACGCCGCCATTGCGATGTATATCCATCAAACCACGCCCGGTAAGAAGCATTGCACGGCTGGGCTGCGAAATAGCACCATTGAAACCTCCCATTACGTGAGTTTGGGTGAATGATATACCACGCTGACAAGCCGGTCCATATTCGGGGTCTGGATTGTACCGTTACCCCAAGCATGGATAGTGCTGAAAGTCTGGTCGTCCGTCAGCAGGACAAGAATATTAGGACGCTTCGGCCCGTTCCCCTTATCATTACCTTTCTCCGTATTCGCTCCGAATGCAGAGAGTCCGAAAAAAGGCATGTTCAATAATGCCGGAAGGCATAAAAACAAGGTTTTGTTTTTCACTTTCAAATTCATAATGTTTTTTATTTAATGACTAAATCTACTAATGACAGCCCCCAATCTATAACCGGAAACCCGTTGTAACCGTCAAATGGTCTGTTTGTCTTGATGAAACAAAGTGTTCCATACCTTGAAACAGTTCGTTTCACTATTAGGAACAACTTGTTTCCTTATAGAAAACACTTTGTTCTATAGGTATGAAACAAAGTGTTCAATACTATGAACTAATACATTATACTTTTACCATACAACGGAACAGTTATATAAAAGAAGTGGAAGATAAATCTGCTTACACTATTACTTCCACAGTTACCTCCACCTGTAATACACTTATACTCACTGAATTAGTAGAAATAATATGGAAGTAAAAAATCCTGCTTACACACATAACAGATTGATTATTATCAAACTATCAAAAAAGTGCAAGCAAATGGGGATAGAACAACTAAACTTTGTTGGAAACGATGGTTTAGTTCAGCCTTTTAGGGAAGATGTAGCATTCGTTCGCCCACTCCTCCATTTCCGGACCATCTTCTTCAGCACATCCGGATACTCAGCAGCTACATTATTCCACTCAGTTCTGTCTTTTTCAATATCATACAGTTCCCACTCCTTCATTTTTTCATCCTTTACAGCTTTCCAATTTTTCCACCGTACAAAACAATTATTGAAGTGTTCACCGAAGATATATTCATGTATTTGTTTATCAGGATTATGAACCGTTGACATCAAGCTAGTTCCTGCCATAGGAATAATCGAATTTCCGTCATGATAAGTTGTCGGATATTCTGCTCTGGCAACCTCTACAAATGTAGCCATGATATCAGGAACAAAACCTACGTTTCTTCTTATCTGGTTGCTATACTTTCCAAGCACTTCCGGCCAGGAATAATCAATGGGGTAGCAATGCCTCCTTCATAGGCCCGTACTTTATATTTCCGGTACGGTGTATTGCTAACCTGTGCCCAAGGCAGTCCATAAGAAGGATGAACCCAGCTGTCAAGCTTATTAATCTCACTTGTGCTTCCGAAACCTTTTTCCGAATAAGGTTCTGCACATGCCCCATTATCCGAGAGAAAAAGTATAAGAGTATTGTCAAGCTTACCTTCTTCTTCCAGATAATCAATCAACTTTCCAATGTTATAATCCATGCAGTAAACTTGGGCGGCATAAACAGACATCCGCAAGGACGAACTATCACGTTCTGCTTCCGTAAGCTCATTCCAGCACGAGATTCCCATTCGGCCAATTTCCAATCAGGATTGACTATACCCAATTCAACCATTTTCCGGTAACGCTCTTCACGAACGGCTTCCCATCCCTTGTCATATTTGCCTGCAAACTTTTCCAAATCCTTGTCTTTGGCATGTAGCGGCCAATGGGGAGCATTGTACGCCAAGTAAAGAAAGAACGGATTATCATCCGTCTGTTCATCTATAAACCGAATGGCATAATCAGTAAAAGCATCCGTTGTATAATAGGGGGATTGAGGAGCAGGCAAATTCGTATTATCCAGAGTCAAGCCCCGTCCGCCCTGAGGTTTCAAATAGCTGGAAGCACCGGCCAGTATTCCATAAAAATGCTCAAATCCCCTCTGCAACGGCCACTTTTCCTTGCCATGCATCCCAACATGCCATTTGCCTGTCATGTATGTATGATAGCCAGCCTCTTTCAGCACCTCAGCAATTGTCACACAATTACGGTTGAGAAAACCCATATAACCATGGACTCCTCTATTTTCCGGATGTTTTTCTCCTTTCTTGATGCCGGGATCTTCAGACATAGCTCCGATGCCGGCCTGCTGCGGATAAAGTCCGGTCAGCAAGCTGGCACGGGTAGGACAAGAACGTCCAGAATTATAAAACTGCGTATATCGTACTCCCTTTTGTGCCAACCGGTCAATATTGGGAGTCGGAATCTCACCGCCATAACACCCAACATCCGAATATCCCATGTCATCTGCATAATAAGTACAATATTAGGTCTTTCATCAGTTTCTTTGCTGGTTCGTATTGTTTCGTCTGCCATACACGGCATAGCAGACAACATCGACAAGGCGGATGTTCCGCACAAGAAATAACTCTTTCTCATTTTTTGTATTTCAATTAGTATTACATACTATTATATAAGGTCAAAATTCCGGTAAAGAATTCCACCACTCAAGAGCCAATTTACTCAACCGACTTGCCACCTGAGGATGTTTCTTGCTTAAATCAACGTTTTCCCTCAAATTATCCTCCAAATCATACAATAAGACATTTGTACTGTCTTTATCAACCAACAGTTTCCACTTGCCATACCGCACCGCAATAGCCGGACTGACATCTTTGTCTGCAGGCCGGGGGAATGCTTTGCTTTCATTTCTTCTATATTCCCAAAAGAGAGGTTCTCTCCTTTCCTGCGGAACCCCTTTCAAAGCCGCACTCATGTCCATGCCATCACTTTTACAATCAGCAGGCAATTTGATTCCAGCAAGTGAACTCAAACTCTTGTACAAATCCAGAGCGCTGACCACCGTAGTATCGTCCGTTTTCCCCGAAGGAATTTCGCCTTTTGTATCCCATATTATAAAGGGCATATGTATACCTCCCTCGAACAATGAAGCTTTACATCCTCTCATATTACCGGCCCGGCTTCCCTTGAAACTGGGTGCAGGCCCGTTGTCACTGGTAAAAATGACAATGGTATTGTTTTCAAGATTCATATTTTTAATTTCACGCAGCAAACGTCCTATTTGCCTATCATATTCGGCAAGCACCACCCGAAAGTTCTTTTCCGATTCCTGCCCGTCCGGAAAGACCTGCTGTTGCTCAAAGTTTCCAACCCACGGAGTATGCATGTCATCCGGCCATAAGTTCACAAAACAAGCTTCTCCTCTGTGACGTTCTAAAAAAGCCAGCGTTTTATCAACGAAATAGGCTGTTCTATTCCATCGCTTTACACTATCCTGCGGAGACCAAATCCAATCCGTTGCCGTAAGTAACGAATCCGGTTGAGGGCTTTCATAGGTGCTGCAATATTCGTCATATCCATAAGCGACAAAAGGGGGAGCATTCCGGACATCCCGTCCCCTCCCAAATGCCATTTCCCGAAATGACCGGTTTTATATCCGGCATTCTTCATCACTTTGGGCAAGGTGGGAGCCGAAGGGTCCAAATAGTCGGCCATTTCCGCAGCTTTGTTTCCAGCCTTTCCTTGTAAATAAGTGGTTATATGCCACTTGCCCGGGTACATCCCGGTCAGTAGGCCACAACGCGAAGGAGACTGATAGGAGATGCACTATAATATTGATTGAACCGTGAACCTTCTTCTGCCATACGGTCAATATTGGGAGTAGGTATAAATTTACCACCATATATACCAATATCACCATAACCCATATCATCCGTAAGCACAACTATAATATTAGGAGGCAACTCAGCGTTATTCCCTGCCAGACAAGGCAATGTCATAGGGACTGTCAGGGCAGGCAATAGTCCCAGTAAACACATTTTTTCCTTTTTCATCATTGCTTCTTTATTTTCACGTCCATTTGAGCTCCCGTATCACCCTGCTGCCGCATCCACGCCTCAAGTTCCCCTTTCATCATAGCAATACGTTTCGCATACTTCTTTTCTTCTGCCAAATTATTCAACTCCCAAGGATCTTTCTGCATATCATAAAACTCTATTGCAGGACGTTTTACATATCTGTCAACAAAATATCTTGCCCGTTTATCTGTTTTTGTACTCTCAATCCAGCTTGCCCAAACGCTTCTTTCATTCTTAAGATTCATCAGATGTTTTTCAAAATACTCTACTTCAGGAGTCAAGTTCAATATCAGTTTATATCTCTTGTCCCTGATGCTACGTATCGGATAGGCTGTCCCTTCCGGGATATTATTATGTATACCGTAAGCAAAGCGACGGTGTTCTTTCTCTTTGCCGAACAATGCCTTCAGGAAACTTTTCCCATCAATGCCCTCTATTTCATCTCCACCGACAAATTCCATTAAAGTAGGTAGAATATCTTCATACTGAACGATAGCATCACTGGTCGATTTGGCCTTTATTTTTGCAGGATAGCGAGCCACCAATGCACTGCTTTGACCGTAGTTCCAGCAAGTCCATTTTCCTCCCGGCAACTGTGGACCTTGTTCTCCAAGAAATACAACTAAAGTATTATCCAGTTTGCCAACCTCTTCAATAGTTTTCAATACATCACCAACCTGATTATCCAAAGCCCGGATTTCAGCCAAAAGACGTCTGAAAAGTTCACGCGTTCCTTTATTATCAACGCAGTTAGGAGGCAGTATAACCTTATCTGCATCAAATTCATCCTTATTTCCGCATGTCCACGGAGCGTGGGAAAGCGTACTGCAAACAAATAAGCAAAACGGACTGTCCTGTCGCATAAAGTCACGAATGCCATCACTGTATAGTCAGCAGTCACAGCAATACAGTTCTCCTCAAACCCCGGAACCTTCTCAAAATTGAAAACACTTTTAGGAACAGTATGCGTTTTTCCTGCACGCCCTACCCGATAACCCGCCTGGGGCAGATAATACGTGACGCTCTTTATATCAGAATAGGATATTTTATGATTTTGATAAGAGCCGTGCCGAGCAGGATAGAGTCCGGTATATAAGGAAGCCCGAATAGGCACACTCATTGCACAAGAGGCAAAGTTATTAGTGAATCTGATTCCTTCTTCAGCTATCCGATCAATATTCGGAGTCTTGAGGTTCTTCCCTCCATAGCAACTAATCTCATTCGAAGCAAGATCATCTGCCAAGATTACTACAATGTTCGGTTTCTCCTGTGCTTTTAAGGTACCGGCAACAGGCAGTAGTGCAAGACATGCACCTTTTACAATATTCCAATTCATACATCCAATTTTTAAGTCCGTATTAGATTATTTGATAGCAAAATTAGTGCATCCCTTCCTTAATAAGAGTACTCAAACGCGACAAAGATGTACGAATATGGTCTGAAAGACAGAAAGCTTCTTAAGAATTTTCCAAATTTGTTTTTGTGATGTCTTTACGCATCTGCTCTCTATATTTTTTAGGGGTCATTTCAAATTTCTGAGAAAATATTTTGAAGAAGTTTCCCCGGTTGATAAAGCCGGTCCTATCCATAATCTCTTCAACAGACAAGTTTGTATTAATTAATAGTTTCTTCACAATATCCAGCTTATACTCTCTGATTATATCATTCGGCTTCTTAGGAGTTATTTCTTTTATTCTCCGATAAAACTGACGCGTACTGTATCCTAAAGAAGAGCTAATGGTTTCAATAGAAAGCTCCGGATTAGTAATATTCGAATCGATTACCTGATATACTTTTTCCATGAATTTCTTATCTTCCTCGTGCACCAGCTTACCCTCATTTATCTCAAATGAGCTCACAGCCGAAGAGAAATATTGCTTCAAGTCTTCTTTTCTCTTGATGAGCCGTTCCACTACTTTTTCCAAATATCTCACACTGAAAGGCTTGGTTATATAAACCTCTGCTCCGGAATCAATACCCCTTACCTGATCCTCACCGTATTCTTGGCAGATAAAAGAATCATTGGTATATGTTTGCGCAATTTATCTCCCTTTATCAATGTAGTAAGAGAGATACCGTCAATGTCCGGCATCATAATATCCGATATGATTATGTCCGGTGAACTCTGCTCCAAACAAGACATCACCTCTGTTGAATTATTAATGGGAATTACATTATATTTATCAATAAATATTTCTGTAACAAACCATAGCATGGCCGAATCATCATCTATAATCATTATTGTCTGCTTATTCTTGTCATATTCAGGAATGACAATCTCAGGAACAGAACTGGTTTCCTCCATTTTTCGGGAAACGTTCTCTATAACAGTCACACTTGCATTACCAAAAAACTCATCACCCTCCGTAGCTTGCTCTATTGACAATTCAGGGAGAATTACAGTAAAAGTCGTTATATCATTAAGCACACTGGTTACGGTTATTTCTCCCTCTAACAATTTCACCATATTATTGCATATAGCCAAACCCAATCCATTTCGCGACGTTTCATGTGCTTTATTCTGGTCTTCAAAATTATCAAGTACGGTATATCTATCAAAAATCTTAGAAAGATCATCTTCTTTAATCCCTTTGCCTGTATTAGCTACAACAATATACAGCTTTTTGTCTTCAACATACACATCTACACTTATTTTTCCTTTGACTGATGCATATTTAAAAGCATTGGATATAAGATTAGTAATTATCTTATTCAAGCATCCCGAATCAGAGTTCCAATATATATTGTCGACTATATTTATTCTATAATCAAGCAGCTTATTACTTGTCAATTCTGAAAAAGGTTCAGCTATATTACGGGCTAATTCTGATATGGGACAGGATTTTATCTCTACTTTTTTATGTCCCGTCTCCAAACGTCTGAATTCAATTAGTTCTGCAATCAGACTATTCAGTTCCTCCGCATTATGCTTAATCAATTTGGCATATTTAATAATGAGGCTATCTGATTTGTCGTATGAAATAATCTTTTCGCAAGGACCATATATTAACGTCAAGGGAGTACACAGTTCGTGAGTTATATTAGTAAAGAATCGTAATTTTGATTCATAAACATCTTCGCGTTGTTTTCTTGTCAGCTTTTCTACGATATTCTCTTTTTTCATTCTATACCATTTAATACTCAGCCGTACAATACAGTAACCAACCAATAACAACAATAAAGTATAGACCACATATGCCAAAGTAGTCTGATACCACGGGTATGATATGTTTATCACAAGTGACTGAACCGCACTTTCCTTACCTGTAATATTATTCCTATACTTCACCAACAAAGTATATCTGCCCGGAGAAATATTGGTGAATGATGCGGAATTGGAGCCTCCATTGTCAATCCAAATATCACTAAGTTCTGCAAGTTTATAAAAATAAGTATAATCATTCCCATTTATATAATCTATAGCAGTAAACGATAAAGAGAAAAAATTTTGTTCATAATTCAAAGTTATATTTTTCCTACTATTTTCAATACTTACAAAATCATTTATATTATACTCTTTACCGAATATAGATAAGTTGCTAAATTGAATTTCCGGATTATAATCCAGTTTAGGAAATCCATTGACCGAAACAGTGACAAAACCGTTTATCCCTCCAAAAAACAAAGTGCCGGAAGGTATATGCTTGAAGTATGCCCCATCACTGAACTCTGTTACCTGAAGATCGTTCTGCTTCCAATATGTCTGGAAGGTATTCTCCGAAACATTATACTTTATCAATCCTCGATTAGTGCTCAACCACAAATTATTGTATTCATCCTGCAACATTCCATGTATCACATTCTTCGGCAAAACATTTGTCTTGTCAAATACATATCTATCTCTATCATAATAAATTCGGGCAAGCCCATAACTTGTAGCAAACCAATAGCTTTTGTCACTCTTTAAAATAGAAAACACATCGTTCAATGTCTGGCTTTCGCTTCCTTCATTTAAACTGTAAACTTCTATTTTATTGGTACGATTATTAATTTTATAGGCTCCATATCCTCTATTGCCAAACCAGATAATCGAATCGTTCTCCTTATAAGAGGTGAAAAAATAGTTGGAAGGAATTACACCATTATCAAACAAAAAGGTCGTATCTTTCTTCAATACCGGATTGCCGTCTTTTTCGCCAAGCTTAGCCTTTACAATCCCTTCACCCACCGTAGCAATCCAAAGAGTAGAATCATTAAATTCACAAACAGAATATACATATCTTAAAGGTTTGTTACCGCCTAAAATATCTATATTCTTTTATACTACTACTTTTATATGAATAATAATTCAGACCATTTTCACTGCCTATCCATAAAATATCTTTCTTACCAGGTACTATTGTATAGACAGAGTTACTTTTTAACAAGCTATTATTCGTAAGAAACTGCACTGATTTTTCTCCTTCATTAACAGCCGCGTCATAATTTTCAATTTTCACAATGCCATTCCCTTTTGTTCCAAACCAAAAAGTACCGTATTCATCAATATAAAATGTTCTTATCGGCGTATTTAGATTGTATGGCAAATCTCTCAACAACGTCGTCCTGAGAGTATAGGAATCATTGTAATACATATACACCCCCTGCCCATCAGTACCCACCCATATAATATCCTGAAATTTATCTTTTTCTATACAAAAGATACCGGATTTGATATTTATATCGTGAATAGAATATCTATCTTTAGATTCTGGAATATGCTGCAAAACAATCAGTCCACTTGATTTAAAACCAATAAAATATTCACCTTTATGCTGAATTATAGCTGAAATTTCTCCGTACCGTTTTACTTCATCAGACAAATCATAGATATAATACTTATTGCAACTAGCAGGGTCATATTCATAAAGGGCATATTTATTATCCACAATATAAAAGGTATCGTCATCATAAAAACACCACATGACCTTCTCCTCATCATCAAACAGTTTTTTAGGTTCTAAAGAGATACTTCCATCAGGATTAGAATTGATTGAAAAACTAAGATTGTTTCCGCTTTTCATAAATATCCACAATATATTTCTTTTGTCAATAGCAACCTCGAGGATGTCATCTGCTATGAGGTTATCTACTTGTATTCCACGAAATTGCTGTTCCTCAGGCACATAATAATAAATGTAATTATCACTATTAACGACAAAGATTCTATTATCCGTACTATTCACTACCCAGTTTTTCCCCTTAAACTGCCTGAATGAATGTACCGTTTGAGAATACTTCTCCAAACGATCAAGACCATAATTGGTCTGAATCCACAAAATATTATTCTCAGCTTCCAATATACTCTCTACTATATTCCCAGACAATATCTTTTTCTTATCAATGGGGTTGTACAACTGAAAGTTCAGCCCATCAAAAAAGTTGACCCCCTCACAAGAACCAAACCACATAAAACCATCCCCATCCTGACAAATAGATAATACTGCACTATTGGAAAGTCCATTCTTGCTGGAATACTGCCGCAAATTATAAGCCGAAGAATAATTATTAAACAGAAATAACAGAAAGATAACAGAAACATGGATAACCAGATTATATCTTGTCTCATAGAATTAAAATTAAAATCATTACAACTTTCTGTACGAAAGGAACTACACCAATCGCCACTAACTCAACACTCTTCATAAAGGAGTACAAACTATACCTTTTAAAAATCATAAAGCTTTTATAGGCTAATTTATCTCAAAATCTTATCGCAAAAATAATATTTTTATTCTTGTAACACCATACCTATTTAATAAAAAATAGGATTTAACTCTTAAAGGTATAAAGGAATGATATGGTGATAAAATACCATGGCTAATAACACAAACAAGACCAGTCAAAACAAGCTTGTCTTTTCCTGATTTAGCTAGACGCTTTTTCTTTTTATAACCGATATCAGTAGACGGTTCTTGGAATGTTGTACTGGTTTAGTAGCCACTTCTTCCCAAGCCCTGCTGATATAGTAGACACAGCAAAGTGAGTTGTCCTGATTCTGTTGACAGTCATCTTGCTGGATTTGCAGAACCCGTACTTGCTTGTCCGGCTTTGCAAAGATATTGCATCCTTCTTTTCATTGCTACTTGTGGAAGGATATTTTTTCTTCTTCCACATTTTCTTCTGTATTCCCTTCTCCAGATGCGCCACAGCAGGTATTTTATACCCGATACTCATATGCGGTCTGCGATGGTTATAGAAATGT
>ENA-OQCK01000010-OQCK01000010.1-human-gut-metagenome-genome-assembly--contig:-NODE-10-length-99245-cov-20.239482_pt1 | contig 99245 bp, 126 predicted proteins | sample MGYA00242498_ERZ504578 | MGnify/ENA primary metagenome ERZ504578 (study PRJEB26092, sample SAMD00036229) | human gut metagenome | host: Homo sapiens | study: EMG produced TPA metagenomics assembly of...
CGTTCAATGCCAAAATCAAGGACTTCAGAACACAGTTCAGAGGAGTAAAGGACAGGACTTTCTTTCTATTCAGACTGACTAAAATTTATGCTTAATCTATGAATCCCTCAGGTTTTTACGTTGACCCTATAATTAACCTATTATACATGCAGTGAGGGCATGAGGGCATAAATACCCCCGAACTTTCTAGTGAGAAAGATAATACGTCAAGGACACTTTCCGAAATTGATCAGAGAACAAAATGATCTTTATAAAAGCTAAAGTCCGTTGCAGGTGAGTCTGGATATACTTAGATAAAATAATAAAAACACCCAATCTTTCTATATGTAAGATTGGGTGTTTTTATTATAACTCATTGATTTTCAATACTTATTGCGGAGAGACAGGGAACGATTAACTTTCATTTTCCCTACTCATTATCAGCATCTTACCAGAAGCCTCTACTCCTATGACACCGAATAATTCACCGCAAATATACTGCAACTTTCTTCCTGTTACACTCTTACTTTTGCAAAGGTAGTAAAAAAATGGCATAAATACAAATCAAACGCTTGATTTAACGAACATAACTTCTATAATTTTCTTCCAATAACAATTGCAATTTAGAAAGAGGATAAAGAAACTTACCACCTATAACAGTATAAGCTATCCCCTTTTCATCACGTAACTTTTGCAAAGTTCTGCTTGATATATGCAACACGCCACATACCTGTTCACCAGTCATATAAACCTCATTGGCGATAGGAACAGGCAAATCTTGAAATTCAAGTACCTCTTTAGAACATTTCTTAAGTATCCTCATCATCATTATGTACTCTTCTGACTGCTTTGTGATTACTCCATCCATATGTTATCTTGCTTTTTGAGTTAATACTCTGACCAAATCACTCTCTTTATACATATATTTGCCACCTATAAAAGAACACGGAATAATTCCGTATTCCCTATAGCTTTGCAAAGTTCGTTTGGAGATATTCAAAGCCAAGCAAACCTCCTGGGCATCCATTCATTTTTCCTTTTCAACAATTCCAAATTTCTTTTTAACAGCTTCAATCTGTGTGAATAAATCCTCAACCTGCTGTTTTAACCGTAAATACGCATTTTTCTCAATTACAACTAACTCCATAATAAATTTGATTTATGATTTTACTATTTGTGAAGCAAAGTAAAGCACATTTCCACATCCGACAAAACTTCCGGAATCAAAGTCACCCATTGGCGTACATTGTCCCCTAAAACATACCCTGAAATATTGTCATGTCATTTCTTTCCCCATATTTACTCAAAGTAAAAACTTTCAGAATCCCGATATAAAGGTGAAAGGCACATCACCGACATCCGCCGGCAATGCGCCTTCCAACCCTCACTTGTTTTCCGTTATCCCTTATATCCTTATACTTTTACTGTTCCGTAAAACTACTTTTTCCTTTATCTCCACCTTCTGCCGTGTATCGGAAAATTGCTCACGCAACAGTTTTCCGACCAGTTTCTTTGCTCTGTCCTGCATCTCGTCATTAACATTCCATCTGTTCCGGCCCAGTAATGCTCTTTCTATCCTTTCAAATTTCTCATAGAAACTGAAATTATCAGGATACTCATCCATCAGTCCGTCCCTCGGATAACCCTTGTCCATGATATGAAGCAAGGTCATCCGGTCATAGTTATCCACGCTTTGGAACAGGCCAAGCCCCTTCTCATTGTCCGGCAGCCGGGCATAATTCTCCCACGTGAGTGAAAGGTCATACACCTCTGTCTGTACGCTTTTAAGAGCCGATTTATCAAGGTAGGCATCCGGTGGAATCTTCTCCAATAGTAACAGGGTATCGTTATCATCATAACAGAGGTTTATCTTCCCCGCCATCAGCGAAGGCCATCCCCGAAGTTCATACACGGTCAGCGACTTTCCTTCAAAGTCCGGCTCAAAGAAACATCTCTCGATATTCTCCTCCATAAAGGCCCCATATTGGTGGTTCCCTTCATAGTTCCGGCTGAAAAGAAGCCCCCCTTATCCGTTTCAACGCCCGTATAGAACTTGTTCCCGTGCCTCAAATCATCCAGCATATCAGCCACCACTACGGGTGATAACTTTATTTCCTCCCACATTTCCGAAGTGAGCCGGCGGGTATAGGTATCATCCTTCGAGAACGGTTCTGTTTCATTTCACAGGCAATACACCACTTCCGACAGAAGCTGGAATCTCTGTAACATAATCCCATGACTACATATACACTGCCGTCTTTTAGCGTTCCATTCTGTTCATTTTCCATATATCAAAGAGTTAAATGTTCATACTCTGTTTTTTCTTTTTAAACGGTATCCTCGTCTTCACTTCCGGCGGCGGGAACCGGGCATTATCCGGTCGCGCAACCGGCGGCGAGACAATCCATCGCTCATTGAGAAGCGGCGCACAGACCAGTCGCAAGTCTCCCAGCCTGTTGAACTTTCTCAGTGTGGGTGCCATGTCGCACCGCTTCGTGCAAATCCCGTATCGGAATATATCCGGTGAGGCGGTCTTGCAGTCCCCGATTTCCGCCCGAAATTTCGCGTCCAACGGTGCCACCTCATGGAGTCTTAATTCCTTTGGTTTTCGTTTCTCGTCCAAAAAGTGTACGGTCAAATCGTTCAAAAACTCTTCATGCGTTCCGACAGCCAACATATCAGCAAGCGGCTACGGCTGCATATCATGTGTGAAATCCACGAGGCCATCTGCCGCCTTCGCTATAGCGGCGAGCCCGTGGACTGACCTGCCAACCCCACACCTGAATATCCATCTTAAAAAAGTCGGGCAATCCCTATGCGGCTGCCCGGATTTTCAATATTTTTCCATACCTCTTTCACTCAATATGATTGTCTATTCATGCCAGTTCTACGAATTCACAGCCTTTCAACAACTTGGTCGGAGGCAACAACAGCGTACAGCGGTAATAGCTCTTGCTGCAGACGAACAGTTCCTTGTCGTAACGGTACGTTTCGGGAACGCTGGTTGCCAGCACCGTCAGCTTTAGCCGCTACATCATCATCTGATAGAGGTCGAACACCTCGGTATTGGCCTTGTAGTCTATCTTGTTCCAAAAGAAAAGGATATCTCTCAAGGGAATTTCAGGCTTGTTGCGGACATAGTCCAACACGATGGTCGAGGAAGAGAGGCTGCTCCGCATGACCATCTTACCCACCGTGATCGGAGTAATCACGTAATCATATTGCAAATAGTGTGGAACCCACCCTAAGCATTTACCCTACCTGACGTAACGACCAGTATCAAGTCGATAGTACTCTCTCTGTTTTTTATCAACTCATCAACGGCTTCCCACACTTCCTCCCCCATGGCACCGATAATCGGATAGGCTTTCTTTCGGATGCGTTCCCATTGCTACTTTGCGGTATTCACTAGGACTTACACCATAATGTTTCCTGAATACTTCCCTGAAATATTTTGCATCACTGAATCCGGTTGCATCCGCAACTTCTATTATCGTGCACCTTTCCTGGATTAGCAGGTTTGCCGCATGTTGCAGGCGGATGGAACGGATGTAGTCGGCCGGTGCGTATCCTGTCAATGTCTTGAGCTTGTTGAAGAAACTCGAACGGCTCATGTGCTGGATTTCACAGAGGTGTCCACGTTAAAATCAGGACTGGTAATATGTTCCATAACACATTCTCTCACGGTGGCAATGAATTTCCAGTCCAATGCGTTACTGCATCCTTCAGGTAACGGGCCGGTACCAGATTTTAGTCCGGCATATGTTTTTCGGAGCAATATCCGGTTGCCCAGTATGCTCCTGATGTTCGCCTTGAGCACATTCACACTGAACGGCTTGGTTATATATGCATCGGCTCCCTTGTCCAACCCCTTGAGCATATTTTTCTCATCGCTGAGTGCCGTCAGCAGGATGACCGGAATATGAGAGGTTTCAATGTCCGACTTGATGGCTGCACATAGTTCATCACCGCCCATCTCCGGCATCATGACATCCGAAAGGATCAGGTCCGGGTTATATTCCCTTGCCACGACCAACGCGTCGCGTCCGTTTGTGCATGATTGGACGTGGTAGTCCTGTCCCAAGAGTCTCTCAATGTATCCCCGCAAGTCATCGTTGTCCTCCACTACAAGAATACGTGATGAACTTTTGCCATTTTTCATCGTTTCCATCCGCAGTTCGGCAGAACACGTTTCCGGTTGTGGCGGGGCTGCATCTTCCGTCTTTGCCACTGTTATGAAACGTGCCTTGCGCAAATGCCTGTTTCCCATGGGGAATGTAACACGTACACAGGTACCTTCCCCTTCCGTGCTTGATATAATGATCCTTCCCTTATGCAAACGTACTAGTTTGCAGACCAGCATCAGGCCGATTCCGCTTCCCGGCACTTTCTGATTAACGGCATTGCTGCCCCTGAAAAACCTTCCGCCCAGATATTTCCTCTCCCCGGCGGGAATTCCAATCCCCGTATCACTTACCTCTATGCTCCATGTATTCTGTTCAGTGTAGGCACAAACATGGACATTACCATTTCGGGGGGTATATTTCAAGGCATTTGACAATAGATTCTTCAATATGGAATCCATTTTGTCCCTGTCAAACCAGACATTCATAAAAGGGAACTTACTTTCACATGAGAGGTTGACGTTTTTCTGTGACGCATATGTCCGGAAAGTTTCGCAAGTACTTTCCAAGTAGCTGTGCAGCTCATATTCGCCAACACTTAATTGTGAGGTGTAAACGTCCGCCCTTTCGAAATTGATCAGGTCGGTAACCAATTGCAGGAGGTTATTCACGCTTCTCAAGGCCACTCCCACGTTATCCGTCCCTTCCTCTTTTACCTGCTGCCTTTCCACCACTTCTTCCAAAGGAGCTTTTATCAGAGTGAGGGGGGTACGGATATCATGGGCGGTATTTATGAAGAAGCGTGTCTTTTCCTCCGATAGCCTTTTTTGTCTGCGCAACATGACGATCCTGACTGCTATTGTAACGGCTGATATGGCAAGAAGTGCATATCCCGCTATGGCCCATGCGCTCGCCCATGGTGGACGGGCGACAACCACTTCAATACTTTTCTCCTCATAAACTTTGTATTTTTCTTCGTTGGATATGGCACAGATACGCAGGATGTACTTGCCTGGGGAAAGACCGGTGACCTGTATCTGCCCGTCCTGCAACGGGTGGCTCCAGCCGTTATAGGCGCCTTCCAATTTCCATGAGTACAGAATGTTTGAAGGATAATCATAGTTAATGGATATTGCTTCCAGGGAGAAGCTGCTCTGGTCATAAGCCAGTTCAAGTCTGTAATTACCGGCAATGTCCTTTTTTAACGGCGACCCTTCCTCACCAGGATAGACCGGACGTGAAGAAACGGTAAAATCCCTCAGGAGCATCTGTGAGAACTGTGGAACGGGAATCTGCAAGTCAACCGGGAATATGACGATGCCATCATTGCTTCCGAACACAAGACTGTCCCCATACTGGGTTGCAGCGCCGGCATTGAAGCATACGCTCATCAATCCTTGTTCCGCCGTCCAGTTTTGGAAAGTCCGGTCTTCATACAGGAAAGTAACTATGCTGTTTTCCGTACCGAGCAGCAAGCTGCCATCCGGTCTTGGAATGACAATATAAATGTTATCAGAGACAAGGGCACAGTTTTCCATGTGGTACTGGTGTATAAATTTATCGTTTGCACCGTCATATACAAGCAGTCCCGCTCCTCTGGTCCCCACATATAGTGTGCTGTCCGCAGCTTGGTACAAAGTACTGACATGGACTGTCTCGACCGGGAAATCTATGCGACGGTAATCTCCCCGGAGCTTGTCCAGCAGGTATAATCCCATAGTTGTACCTACAGATGTGTTCCGCGTCCTTTTCCAGTATGGCGGTAATGGACCCCAGTCCCGGGTAGAGTCGTATGTCACCGGTTTCAGGGTTGATGCGTTTGAGATTACAGTATCCGCCTGACCATATATCCCCTCCGGAGTCCTTTATTATGTCACTGATATATTGGTCAGGGCTTATTCCCGCCAGGGAGGAAGGTGAGATGTACTCCACCATGCCTTTCTTCTTGTCAATCCTGTATATACCTGATGTATACCCACCTGCAGATAATGCCGGGTAATACCTCACAGAGGCTCAGGAAGATATTGTTGTCATCGCCTTTCAAGTGCTCGGAACTGCTAAGGAAGGAAGTCCACTGACCGGTTGCGCTGTGAAGCAGGCTGATCCCGTTGCTGGTGGCGAACCACAGGTCACCCTCGCCGTCCCGGACTACATCATGGACCTGGTTATTGGCCAGCGAACTGTTGTTGCCCGGTGAATGCTTGAGCCATTTGTAACTTCTGTAACGGTCGTTGCGTATTGTAATCCCGATAGGATAATTGGCCATCCATATCCGTCCGTCTCCATCCACATAAATATCATTGATGTTGTTCCCGTTCATACCGTTATAATTGCTGTAGTCGGCGGTTATATAAGGCCGGGCGGAGAGAGAATCAACGTCAATCTTGTATACTCCCCTGCCTCCCGTGGCTACCAGCAGTTGCCGCTTTCCAAAGGGGGTGATTCGTTTGATTGCCACGTTCTGTAGCGGACCGTCCGCGATGATGGTTGAAGTCGTGTTCATTCCGTATGCTATAATTCCTTCCTTGAAGGTTCCTATGAACAGTTTCTTTGAATCTTGGTGGAAATAAAGCTCACTTACCGGTATACAGATACTGTCAGTATATGTTCCGACCACAGTTTCTAGGACACCTTCCTTTTCTATGGTTTGCAGTAACCCGTTTGATGTCCCTATAAAAAAGTTTGTACTGTCGGTCTGCGTGATTGCAGTAATATCGTTCGAGGCAGGGGAGTCTATTCTGTCCGTAGTGCCTGCGCGGGTATCATAGCGTATAATACTGTCACCATGCAGAGCCAGATACGGTCATTACTGTCCATATAGGTACAATTGACGGTGCCTGATGTTACGTCATCCTGCAGGCCGTTAAGCTTGTAGGTCATAACAAAACGGTCACGGGCGGTGTCGTACCGGAATATGCGTCCTTTTCTACCCACAACCCACAGCCTGTGCCTGCTGTCGGTATATAGCCAGTTCAGGTTGATTTGCGGCGCCACCTCCATACTTCCGTCAAAGACGGCATAATGTTTAATCTTGCTTCCGTCATAACGGTCTATCCCTTCCTGGGTAAGGAACCACATGTAACCGTGCCCGCCTTTCTGGATGCGGAAAATTCTCCGGTTACTTAGTCCGTCCTCTATGCCCAGGTATTTATAAATTTGACCCTTGCAGGTAGTAAAAGTGGCTATTAGTAAAGGGAACAGAAAAAGCACCCTCTTTAAAATCTGAAAGTATGTCATTTGTAGTAAAAGTATGCTAAGTTAAATGTTACCCGCAAAATAATAAAAATAGTTTAAATTTAAAAAGGCAATGCAAGTTAGTCATTGCCTTTTATAATGCGGATATCAGTTGGCCCGATTTCGGAAAAGATATAACATGCTTAAAAATGACATCAACCTGTCATACTGTTTGGGGGACCGAACTTCTTACTTGATTTAATGAAATACTGTCAGATATCCACCCTTTCTTGGGTCTTCCTGCTACCGTAGGCGCCTGCAATACAGCACAATACCGCTCCGGAGAGAATTGCAAGGAACGAAATCAGTGCGGACCTCGCTGCGGCATCCGTTGCCTTATCGGCAGCCACGAGTGCCTCATGCTTGATTTCTTTCCATTCCTGTGCGGCTTTCTTCAGGGTCACCTCCAGTTTGTCTATCAGTTTGCCGGCTTCCATACGTGCATTTTCCAGCAGGTTCATATATTGGTCAATAGTTTTATTTGCTTCCGCTTTTGACATATTGGTGTTGTTTGCTATAGCTTTAGCCAAATCATTCCGGTCTATATTTTTGCTGATATTTTCTGTACGTTGTTTCAATCGGTCAAGGAAACTGTCAATGCTCTCATCCGCTTGTTGTGGGGAACGTACTATTTTTTTTACGGACGCTTCCAGGTCATCCTTCACTTCCGCCAGTTGCTTCTGCAGGTAATCCGGCTGAAGTTCCTTCACGTCGCTTTTTAGAAGTGCGGTACGGATATTCTGCGGTATATTCCCTTCTTTCAGGGTTGCATTAAAATCGATTTCTCCGAACAGTTCCTTTGCGTCTTCTGATAATGCTGCAACTCCGTTTCCAACGGTATCACCTGTTCCAGACAAAACGCTGCCCGTAACGGACGAGACCGCTCCAAGAGTATTCACCGTCATTTTTGCCGCACCGACAGCCAGAAAGATTCCCAGTACCACAGCCACAATCAGTGTGGTCGCCCAGACCAGAAATCCGTGTATCATTCCGTCCATACCGGCCAGTTTCCCGGCCACAAAGCCTCCTGCAGCCATGCCGGCAACCAGAATGATAGCGGATCCGATTCCAACAGCAGTGCCGATGCCCGCAACCGGGTGATCTGATAATGGATCAAACATAAACAAACCAATACTTGAATTTAAAATAGACAGTAACACGGATATTGCCAATACAGTCATGACACCGCCGAAAACACTGCCCCAGGACACTCTACCCTTCAGTCCTGCGAAACTTAATTTTTTCATAATTGTCAGGTTTTTAATTAATACTATGATTTGTATCTCTATAAAAAACAGCATTGAAAGAATATTTGTTTGATGAATATTTGTCATTTCAACAGATATTTGTGTTAAAAAACGCATGTATATATAAAGTTATATTTGATGCCGTTATATATAAATCCAAGAATTTGCACCTTATATATCTATGATGTACTTTCACTGCCAATACAGGCTTCTGACACCCTCCGACTTCTTAAATAGATGTTAAATCCATTTCTATTTTTCGAACCATCCTTTTTAACGGGCTGTTTTTTAAACAAAGGTTATGACAAAGTAATTCATTAGATTATGCACAGTCATAACTACACAACAGACAGTACAACGTGTGTGACATATTTATTGTATTACTATTAATTTATTTAATTATGAAAAAATCTATCTTTGTTTTAGCACTAAGCATGAGTATTCTTACCATGCATGCGCAAAATGACCGTACGGCCCTTGAAGGCACACGCCCTGGTGATAACTGGTCTATTGAACTGAAAGCTGGTGCTGTAACCCCTTTGACTCACAGCTCCTTCTTAAAAAATGCCCGACCGGCCTTCGGATTCGGAATCGGAAAACAACTTACTCCTATATTCGGTCTAGGTATTCAAGGTATGGGATATGTAAATACCTCAGCCAGCAAAACTGCATTTGATGCTTCCGAAGTGAGCTTACTCGGTAAGTCAACCTGATGAATCTCTTTGGAGGTTATATGGGCGAACCACGCGTTTTTGAAATCGAGACTCTGACAGGTATCGGCTGGCTACATTACTATCAGAATGGCCCCGGTGATACAAATTCCTGGTCTACACGCCTTGGTCTGAACTTGAACTTCAACCTAGGTGAGGAAAAAGCATGGACATTCGGTATCAAACCAGCTATCGTATATGATATGCAAGGAGACTTCAGCAAAACTAAAAGCCGTTTCAACGCCAACAATGCCACTTTTGAACTGACTGCCGGACTGACCTACCATTTCATATGCAGCAACGGCTCACATCATTTCACAACAGTGAAGCCTTACGACCCAGTAGAAGTAGGCGAGCTAAATGATGCAGTCAACCGCCTGCGATCACAACTGAGCGACAAGGACATGCAACTGAGCAATGCCGTACAACAGGCCAACAACTTACAAAAGGAACTGGCAGATTGCAGAACCCAAGCTGCAACATAGAAACCGTGGTAAAAACCAACCGCATTCCAGAATCCATCATCACCTTCAGACAAGGAAAGTCTGTGGTTGATGCTTCCCAACTGCCTAATGTGGAACGTGTAGCCATTTACATGAAAAAACATCCCGAAGCTAAAGTCGTCATCAAAGGATATGCCTCTCCCGAAGGTAACCTCGCTTTCAATGAGAAACTGGCAAAAGCACGTGCCCAAGCTGTGAAGTCTATACTTGTAAAAAAATACAAGATTAACGACACCCGCATTACCGCCGAAGGACAAGGAATCGGTGATATGTTCTCCGAACCGGACTGGAACCGTGTCAGCATTTGTACTATCGAAGAAGGCAAATAATCTACTACCGTAAACGGAAAGCAAATTTCAATAAAACGGCTTTCCCATTTCTCACTCCCCCCTTATTCTCTGTTTCTCAACAGGAAGAAAGTAAGGGGGAATTAACAAAATATATTATGGACTTACATTCAGGTTTACCCTATTGGATCGTCAGAAATTCCCTATTGGACTATTTCCACCCTTTGGAGGATGATCTGTCAACAGATATCGTCATCGTAGGTTCGGGTATAACAGGCGCTTTGATGGCACACGAATTGTGTCGTGCCGGAATAGAATGTTGCGTGATTGACAAACGCAGCATCGCAACCGGAAGCTCTGCTGCAAGTACCGCTTTACTACAATATGAAATAGACGTACCCCTCTGCCGGATGGCAAAAATCATCAGCGAAGAAAATGCAGCAACCGCCTATCATGCATGCCTGCAATCCATTTCTGATATAAAGAAAGTACTAAAGGAAACAGATGTCGATGCCGGATTTGAGCAATTGTCCAGCGTCTTTTATGCCAGCTGCTCGGCAGACAACAAACTTCTGGAACAAGAATACGAAATACGGCAAAAGCATGAATTGCCGGTCAATCTGCTCAAGAAACAAGAAATCAGAAAACGATATAAGGTGAAAGTGCCCGGCAATGCCCTGGTGAATGAAACATCCGCACAGATGGATGCCTACAGAGCTGCAACCGGACTGCTCACCTATCATATGAAGGAGAACGGTCTGAAGGTCTTTACCCATACCAACATAAAGAAGTGCACTGAAACATCTGATGGCTGTATCATGATAACAGACAAAGGAAATAAAATTAAGTGCGGATATGTAATCGTAGCCACCGGATTTGAGGCCGGACAATTCCTTCCCAAAAAAATTATGGATTTGACTTCTACTTATGCACTCATATCACATCCGGTAGCCCCCGAATATCTCTGGCCGGAACATTGCCTGATCTGGGAAACAGCCGATCCATATCTTTATATCCGTACCACCGACGGAAACCGTATTATTGTAGGTGGTGAGGATGAAAAGTTCAGCGATCCAGAACACCGTGACTCACTACTCAGAAAGAAAATCCGTATCTTGGAGAGAAAAATCAGAAAACTATTCCCCGATATCCCTTTCAAAACAGAAATGGCATGGTGCGGTACCTTCAGTAGCACCAAAGACGGGCTACCTTTCATCGGCAATTGGCCCGGCAAGGAACGAATATTTTTCGATCTGGGATATGGCGGAAACGGAATCACTTTCAGCATGATCGGAGCGCAAATAATTTGTCATAAGCTGCAAGATATTAAAGATGAACGTAGTCACGTTTTCGGCTATGATAGAATCGAAAAATATTGGTAAGACAGACAAGAAGAAAAGACCTCTCTCTCTGTGCATTCTTTTAGGTACGGATTTCACGGTTTTAATTTACCCCGCGTAATCCGTGCCTAAAATATTATCATAATGACAAGTCTCATATACTTTTGACATTACCTTTGTATACTCCTATACAAACATCCCAAAACAAAAATAAATCGGTCACTTCTATCAACCAACACATTTTTATTTTGGGATATTCCTATCTATTCAGCATAAACAGCTATGTGACCATCAATACCTTTCAAGACCGGTCCCCAGCCACTGTGCCATACGAGGCTTACCATAAAAGTAATAGAACAACAATCCTACCCAACTGGTCAAAACTACCAGGATAATGGCTATTAACCTTCTTTCCGCCGGCGCATGAATACGCCATATCTCTAGAGCAGCTTTGATAGTTAAGACCAATCCTATAATCCATATTACAAATCCAATCATAATTCTTCTTTATATAAGATATTACTACTAACAGAATGATATATAAAAAAATCAATCAAGTTTTTTACTTGCTTCTTTTTTTACATCTTCATACCCTTCCTTTATTTCTGTCTTGGCCTTTTCAGCTCCTTGTTTGACATCTTTCTTCGCATCTTTCAACGCGTCCTTTACAGCATCAGCGCCATCTTGAACTTTATCGGCTACCTTATCCACTACAACTTTTCCGGTATCCGCCACTTTTTCCTTAGCTTCATCTAACAGGTCTTCCGTCTGACCGGTTATCTTATGAAAAACGTTACATACTTTTTCCTTCAATTTCTTGGCTTTTGAAGTACGTGAGAAACGATAAGCCAGAGTACCGATGACCGTACCTATTCCCAGGCCGATCCATAAACTAGAATTTCTATTTTCCATAATTAAGTTGGTTTTAAACGATTAAAATAATTAAAGTTCAATTTTCTTTCTGTTATAAGACAGAGAAGCGATCCCGATAACAATGTACCATAAAAAATACATAAACTATTTTTTAAAGTAACACACTCAGTTCTGAGATTTACATGTAATATATAGATAGATATATCATCCGCTTATTTCCAATATAAAGGCATATCCTGCGATCCTTTATTTTATTATCACTTTACCTACCTGCGGGAACTTGAAAAGAAATAAACTATTGCCCCGATGACAGAACTGGCTATTAGCCTGACCCGCAAATCAAAACTTAGACTTTTCATGGCTGTAGATTTTAATAATGAAACAATCCTGATATTTTATCCTTTCGTAACAATGCAGGTTCAGTCAGTTACGACAATGTAATATACCACTTGCTCCTTTCTCTACAAACTGGCAATTCAAATGTAACCAACTTTAATCCCTGCCATATACTAAAAACACAGCATTAAAAAAAATGGTTCGAGGCATAAAAACGGAATTAACATCATTTTTTGCTTTATAAAAAATTGAGAAAAGCGCTCGTATATTAACATCAAAAGTCTTTGTATATGTAACAATATATAGCAAACAAATGTAAGCAAACGTTTGTTATTTCCATTAAAAGGAGATCATTCTTCTTTTAAATAAATATTTTATTAACTAAATGCCTTAATTATGAAAAAATTATTCTTGCTGGCCATGATTGCATTGGCATCTGTGGGCATAAATGCCCAAACAGTTAAAGGTGAAGGCTCTTTGATGGGCAACATCGGTTATCAAACGAACTATGAGAGGTTCGGTTTGGGAGTACAAGGACGTTACGCGATAGCAATAATCTCCGGATTGCTCCGGATGTAACGTTCTATTTTCCTAAAGACAAGATTACCGGATTGGATGTGAGCGTGAATTTCCATTATGTATTCAATTTCAAGAAAGACGGTCAGGGATTTTCCGTATACCCTCTTGCAGGCATCGGCATGCAAAATAATTTCTATGGGAAAAAGAGTATGGAAGTAGACGGTAAAGAAATAGAAATAGACCGAAGCAACTCCACCAAATTCGCCTTTAATCTGGGAGGGGGTATTACACTACCTATCTCCGAACGTAGTTATCTGAATGCCGAGGCTAGGTTTATGTTTGCCAAGGATGACAATGTAGCTATCATGCTGGGATATGGGTACAGATTCTAATGAACTACCCCGAAAAGTTTGACAGTAAATTGTTTACTTATTTAAGAAAGAGTCCGATATTACATTGGGCTCTTTTCCTTTTAACCCAAAAAGAAATTCTTAACTATGGTATTATTCAGATGACTACTTTTACGAAGGTATGCTTTGTATGACATGATATTCTTTAAGTCGTTTATGATACCCCCAGTGCTGATATTACCATTATTAACCGGAATGCAAAACAAGGCCCTCCAATTGTCAGGTCTCACGTATTTCAACCACTTTCGTTGCTACCGCATATTCATCCGGGAAAATTTTGCTTCCCATTTCATTAGCCCATGCTTTAGTGAATTCTGCACCTGCGTAGACAATAATAGCAGAATAATAAATCCATGTAATAAAAACAACCATGAATGCCGCTGCACCATAGATAGTTCCTACATTCGCAATTCCGATGTAAAAGGATATTCCCCATTGCCCTATCAACAACAATACCGTTGTCACTACAGCTCCAATAACAACATCCTTACTTTTTATTTTCGCATCAGGCAGAACCTTGAAAATCAATACAAAAATAATAACCGTAACACCTATGTTTAATACTTGTCCCACAACTTCACAATAAACCCTGCCACTTCCGGATAGCTGGCCATAAACTTATTGCTCAAGTCTCCAATAATATTGGTTATACTAAATGTTATCAGAAGCACGAAAGCAAATACTAAAATTATCGAGAATGAAAGTAACCGATTCTGAATATATTTCAGCCAACTCTTCTTTGGCACGGCTTTATTCCCCAAATCGAATTTAAGGAACTTTGTATTTCTGCAAAAATGGTAGTAGCACCAAATATAGAAATTCCCAGGCTAACAATAGCTGCAGATGCGGAAGAGTCCGTTCTTTCTGCATTTTCTATAATTAAGCGAAGTGCCCCAATTACCTCCGCTCCCACTATCGGTTCCAACTGAATATACAACTGATTAGCCAAATCCATATGCAAAGCTACCCCAATAGTAACTAAAAGAGAAAGAAAGGGGATAATTGAAAATAGTGTCGCATAAGCTAACGATCCGCTTAATCTAGTGACACTATCATCAATAAACCCTTGTCCGGTATCCTTTACAATCTTGATTAATAAGGATAGGCTTAACTTTTTCTTTCCTATGAATTGTTCCGTCATCTCATGCTTTTTTTACCCAAACAGCAAGATTACGCGCATCCACAGAGAACTCTCCATTTCCTTCTTTATCCAAAGTTACTTCATCCGGAATACTTCCGGTAATTTCGCACCACACTTCACCTGCATGTTCTTTCCCTAAACACATCGTTTTACTTCCCGCTTCATCATTCGAGATTAAAAATACCAAGCCTGAATTAACATGTTCCCCATCTCCTGTACGAATAAAGCCTACGGTTGATGGATGGTCGAAATAATCAACTTGATCACCATACGCATACTTTTTCCTTGCATTCAATAGAATATCTATAATTTTAGTATGTGGCGATTTCTCTCCTTTCACCCCATAATAATCACCATAGAACAAACAGGGATAACCATCCTTCAGCAGAAAAATAAGACCATACGCCAATGGCTTGAACCAAGCTTCAACCTGTGATTCCAAAGAACTTCCATGCTGCGAATCATGATTATCAACAAAAGTCACAGCAAGTTCACAATGGTGCTCCACTAAAGTATTCTTCAGAATATTCCGCAAATCATAATCTTTTCCTTCTTGTGATGCCTGAAACATATTATAATGTAACGGAACATCAAACAAGTTAACTTTATGCCCTACTGCTTCCAGATAATTATCCAATCTTTCCAAGTCACCGTTCCAATATTCTCCCACAGCATAGAAGTCATCACCTCTCTCACTTCTTACCGTATCCAGAAACTGTGCAACGAACTGATCTTTCATATGCTTAATTGCATCCAAACGCATTCCATCAAGATCAAGTTCATTTGAAACCCATTTGCCCCAACGATTCAGTTCGGCGACAACCTCAGGGTGATCCAGGTCAATATCATTACATAAAAGAAAATCGTAATTGCCATTCTCTCCATCTACACCATCACTCCAGGCTTTTCCTTCTCCTTGAATCTGAAATATACCACTTCGCTTTCGAGCATCATCAAATCCAGTCCCGGAAAAATGATAATAATGCCACTTAAAATCCGAATATTTATCTTTACGTCCATGAAAGCTATATCCGGTCCATCCTTGTATTTCATAAGGTTTCCCCAAAGCTTTATTTCTTTGATCAGGATCTACTTCCACCACCATAAACTTTTCCGTAAAATCACCACCTGCTTTATGATTCAAAACGACATCCAGATATACAGCAATCTTATTTTTGTGAAGTTCATCAATCATCTCCTTCAATTCATCTTTCGTTCCGTATTTAGTCCTCACAGTTCCTTTTTGTTCAAACTCACCCAAATCATACAAATCATAAGTAGCATACCCTTCATCCTGCTGTTCATCTGCTTTATATGCAGGTGGTATCCAGATCGCTGTCACACCTATTTCATGTAGATGCGACGCATCCTCTCTCAACTGTTTCCACAACTTTCCGTCATTCGGAAGATTCCACTCAAAATACTGCATCATTACTCCATTTTCCATAACTATTTAATTTAAAATTGATGAGTAACTTAACAAAATAAATAATAAGATGGTTCCCACTATAAATGTAAATTATAGTTTAGTAAGAAAAAAGTATAACACAACATCACATTAAGCATTATAAAAACGCCTCCAATGTTTTTAACCATCTCCAATGGAGTAATGCAAATTATCTTAATATTTCTTTTCATATACATAATTTACTTGATTATGAATAGGAATTTTTCTTTATCCGTTTGTTTTTACATAATCCAAAATCAAGGATATTCCATAAAATGTTTAATTAAAAAATTTCCAGCTATGTTAGAAAGAGAAATCTGGGGAAATACTTTAGAAGACTGGGGTATTTCCATACTTATTATTTTAGGAACAATTGTTTTGATGAAGTTAATATCATTCTTCAGCAGAAAAGTACTCAATCCATTTATCACCCGTACCAATAATCGGCTGGATGATATAATTTATTATTCTTTAGAATCGCCCGTCAAGCTTGCAATTATGTTATTAGGTATTTGGATAGCTATTCACAGGCTTGTTTCTCCGGATAGTTTTGTAAAAGTAATAGATAATGCTTACAAGATACTGATTATTCTGGATATCACATGGATATTTGCCCGATTATCCAGTAGTTTATTGCAAATCTACTGGGGACGACAATCGGATGGACAAAACAACAAAATGATGCCCATTATCAGACGGACAATACTGGTCATTGTGTGGATAATCGGTCTTGTAATGGCCTTAAGTAATATTGGAGTCAATATTGGTGCATTATTAGGTACTCTGGGTATTGGAGGTATCGCATTTGCCTTAGCAGCCCAAGACACTGTAAAAAATGTGTTCGGCGCTTTCACTATATTGACAGATAAGCCTTTCAACATAGGTGATACGATTCGCGTGGATAATATCGAAGGTACTGTGATTGATGTTGGAGTTCGAAGTACAAAAATCATGGACTACAATAAACGTATCATCACTTTCCCTAATTATAAAGTTACAGATGCTTCTATCATAAATATCTCTTCCGAACCGATGCGTCGAGTCGTCTTGAAACTTGGATTGACATACAACACAACATCCGAAAAAATGAAAGAAGCTTTAAATATACTGAAAGCCATTCCTAAAAGAATAGAAAATGTATCTTCCAAACCATCAGATACCACAGCTGTTTTTACAGAATACACAGACTCTGCACTGAACATCATGTACATATATTTTATAGAAAAACAGGGAGATATTTTAATGGTAACTTCAAATGTAAATATGGAGATTCTAGACTCATTCAATAAAGCAGGCATTGATTTCGCATTCCCAACACGAACGATTTACGTTGAAAAGGATGAATTGGCTGATTTGGCAAAAGAGAAAAAATAGTACGCACACTTTATCCTCAAATCACCCCACTAATATAAATCCAATGTAACAAAAAAAATCCCGACGGTATATAATGATTTCTATACCGCCGGGATAATACAGATACTTTTTCAATTCTATCACACTCATACCACACCAATACTCAACCCATATCTACCTTATTTACAATTATCTGAAAAAGATTCAAGTACCTTTTTCGCCATTTCAACCCGTTTCTTTAAATACATGCAGACAGTTTCCCATCGATAATAAGGAAAACGGGAAGTTGAAACAGGAAGTGTCATTTCTTTTTCATTCAAAAGAAATTTCACCCATATTTCTCGAGCCTTGTCATGATAAAAAATCCACTGTACATTAGCAGCCATCGGAGCAATCTCATAATCTTTCCAATATTTAGATACAGAATCAGGAACAACAACTTAACATCTGTTCCTTCTATACCCATTAATGCTACAAAAGGAATAACTGTCTCTGCATGAGCAAAACGAAAGTTCGCCCTGGTATCCGACTTGCCCTTTATCACTTCATCAGCTGAATGAATAAATTCTGATAGCAGAGCCATGCAATTGCAACAGGCAACATTCGCCCAACCGGCGAAGAACTTTACTCATATATTGTCGCAAATTCTGAGTCTGCCAGTAATTATCCCATTCACCTATTGTGAAAAGACCATCCAAATTTATCGGAGTACCTGTATCTGGTAGTATGGCAGCAATGGAGAATAAAGCCATGACAAATTCCTCTGCCTCCTTATCTGTTTCCTGCCCTGATTCCAGAAAGAAGTTTTCCATAACAGAAGCAGGAGAAATCTTTCGTCGCACAAAAGTCTCGTATATAGGACGCCAATCACCATTTTCTTTATAATCAACATAAGATTGGTTTAAATCGAAGAAACGAAGAATATCATTATATTGCTTCCCTTCATTGCGTTGTATGTGTAAAGAAGAATTAAACTCTACCATACAAGCAAGAAATGCATCCATACTATGTATACAACGGGGAACATATGTCGCAATTGCCTGCACTTTGACAGAATCACTGAATAACTGTGGATAGCGTTCTATCATACGTCTGGCAATACCCCGTTGTTCCTCCTCTCCCACCACTGATAACTTCCCCCATTGTCCGTCAAAAGTTTCCGATAGATTCTGTATTGTAGAAAGCAAGGTTACTCCTCCTGATGTTAGCCTATTTTCTCGTCGAGCCAATTCCAGAATCTCCTTCACTCTATTCAAAGCCTTTCCTGAAGTTGGAAAACGCGCTCCATGTCTCCCCAGATGATTAATATAAAACGGAACCATACTATCCTGAAAAAAGCCAGACGAGTCTTTCACAACAGGATACGGCATGGCTGTCCCTGCGTATTGTTGTATCCTATCCTGTCCCCATAAGATGGAAACGGGGCAAAACATAAAAATTCCAATTAACAATAATCCTTTCATATCATAAATCTTATATGTGTAGATTATAACGATGAAAGAAGGATTATGTTACTTATAAACGACTCTGAGAGAATTCAATACCATAGTATCAAGGCATCTTCGGTTGTTATACATCTTCAGCCAACAGCCATCAGAAAGAACGACATATGGAGTTATATCATTTATTATCAAAATATTAGGCCACAACTTTTATCAATTACAAGTTTGAAATATTGACTGCATGACATAGTTACTTGGCAATAAAACACTACATGGGATAAACATATAAATAGTACTAATATAGCCAGCCAGCCTATTATTAAAATGAAAATTGTTGTTAAATCCTTTTTTTACACCCAAACCATTTTCTTACACAACATGTTTTTTTTTCAAAACGGGACCGATGGTTTTCCGTCTGATATGATTCCTCAAGCCATCTGTTCCAACAGTATTATTTTAACTAAAACTTAATATTATGTATTTTATTTGGTACATTATCATTGGAATCGTTGCCGGACTCATAGCCGGCAAGATTATGAGAGGAGGCGGTTTCGGACTTCTCATTAACCTACTCGTAGGTATTGTAGGTGGCGTATTGGGTGGCTGGGTATTCGGCTTATTGGGAATTACTACCACAGGCCTTCTGGGTAGCCTTTTCACCTCTGTTATCGGTGCAGTTCTATTATTGTGGATCATATCCTTCTTTCGTCATCCCAGAAGACTGATATTTAATTTTTTATTAACCTAAACCCTTTTTGATTATGGAAACTAGTAAATCTAACTTTTTGATTGGGCTGGCAATAGGTTCGGCCATCGGAGCACTTGCTCAACGTTTTTCACGTACGGCAAAAGCAAGATGCTAAAAAAGAAAATTCATAATGCCATGGCAAAGATTGCCGATCGTGCTGAAAACCTTGCAGAAACCGTGAGAGACAAAGCACTGGATGCAAGTACCAAAACCGCCGACAAGGTTGCAGATGCGACCTTTGACGTTGCCGAAAAGGCTGACACTCTGAAAAGTAAAGTCCATGCAGCTGCTTTAGAAGCCAAAAAATAGGCTACTATAACAAACAACTAAAATTACGGGATGTATTTTCAATGCTTCCCGATCATTTCACTTGAATTAATGATTAATGAATATGAAATGGAACAATAAATGCCAATATACTCCCGCATCTGCGGGAAAAGAGTTATGAAGAATTGTACACGCTATGCCTGTCCGCCTATACAGAGGGCCGTACGGATGAGAGGAATAAAAGCTTGGAAGCGTATAGACTCAGGTGCAGCTGTCTGTTCGGAAACAAATGTATGGACTCTTCCCTTTCCGTGGGAGTGCGGAAAAGGATATGCGACGGAAATTGTCATTATATAAAGAAATATATGTCTGAACTGGACAAACTGGAGGAATAAAATTCATTTTCTCCGATCCTTTCTCATTTATATCTCTACCGACAACTTTACCCTCTTGACTTGATTGGATAAACCTCTTCCGGTCTGTATATACGGCCCGGCAAGGATATTCCTATCTTTAATATACAGATGTACATCTAAAATTAACCTGAATTATTAACTTAAAAATGAATCTGTTATGTTTTACCATGTAAAAGATCTTCAGTTCAATGCCCGTGTATCACAGCCGGATCCTCGTTTTGCTCGTGTGATGCTTGAGGCATTCGGAGGGGCCAACGGTGAGTTGAAATCCGCTCTACAGTATTTTGTACAGGCATTCAGTTGCCATAACCCCTACCCTGACAAATATGACATGCTCATGGATATTGCCACTGAGGAGTTCGGCCATCTTGAAATCGTAGGTGCAACCATCCAGATGCTCCTCGGACCAGTAAACGGAGAAATGAAGGATGTATTGGAAGATACTCCTCTGCGTACCATGATGGGAGGAAAAGCAGGCAAAGAGGATCTTATCCACCAAGCCTTCACCAATCCTGCGTTTCTGGTAACAGCTCCCGGTAGTCCCGTGCTGACCGATAGCAACGGGAACCCATGGTGTGCCACCTATGTATCGGCCAATGCTGACCTGACAGTGGACCTCCGTTCCAACATGGCGGGTGAAGCACGTGCAAGATAGGTTACGAAAACCTTATCCCACTTACGGATGACCCACTTGTAAAAGAAACGCTCACATTCCTTATGACTCGCGAAGTGACCCATTTTCAACAGTTTGAGGCCGCTCTGGAAACTATTCAGCCTAACTTTCCTCCGGGAGTATTCCAAACATCCCCCCGATACAGTAACCTTTATTTTAATGATTCCAAAGGAAAGGAAGCCCGCGGACCATGGAACGAAGGCAAAAGTACGAGGCTCAAAGAAGAATGGCAATATATTGAGAATCCACTGGAGGAAGTCAGAAGTACTGACGGACTACTTCAACGTAAACCTGAAGGCACCAAACGTACGGAAAAGGAAGTACGCCAGACAGATGAAAAACTAGCCAAGGAACGGAGCAGCGAGATACTCTCCCATATCCCTAAAGGAGAAATGCGTTGGTGTGAATATGGAAATGCTAAGAACGGAAACAAATAAGACTTCCAGTCTACTATTGTTTAACTTAAAAACTAAATTTTATGACAACAAAGAACGAAAAAAAACAGATGGAAGCAAAGGGTGGCAAAAAGTGTACCCAAAGCAAAGCTAAAGAAAGTAAGCCTGCTGCTTCAAACAAAAAATCGGAAAAGAAATAACTTGATCTTCCGACAGTATGAAGTCTAAATCTTCATCCCGTGGAGAACTGGTTTCTCCACCGGAAATCCTAAAACATATTGTATAACAAGCAAAAATAGAGAACTATATGAAAAAGATAATGTTTATCACACTGACAATTTTATTTGCACTGTCCGCATCATCCTGTCGGGACAAAAAAGAACAGAACCGGACAGAACAGCAGATTGAAAATGCAAAAGAAAACGTAAATGACGCATTAGACAAGGCCTCTAACAAAATAGAGGATGGTGCCGACAAAGTTAAAGATGCCTGGAAAGAAACCAAGAAAGACGTGCAACAAGGTACGGAAAAGGTAAAAAAAGAAATAAAAAAGGATTATAACAAAGCTAAAGATGAAGTAAAAAAGCAGCTTGATTAAGACTGTCATATAAACCTTTATATCTCGATTTACTATCTCTCATTTAATTTATACAGGTATGAATATTCTTGCTATTTGGGTCGTTGGAATAGTTCTGACTATAAGATGCGCCTGGGAAATAGGTTGCCTGAGAATACCGAAAGAAAAAAAACTTATGGCAATCCTGCTGGTAGTCCTTACAAGCTGGATAGGAGCATTCCTCTATACTTTCTTCTTTAAAGAGAAGGTAGGAGCATGGCTAGACAGGTAATGACGAAAACCAAATTGGTAAGATATTCGGGTGTTTAAAGTTCTAATAAGAAAAGGACAGTGCGTGATGCATAGTCCTTTTGAAAATATGGCAAAAAAAGAATACTTGGATATGTTTATTTGATACAGTTTTAAGTTGTTATTTGACTGTAAACAGATCAAAAAAAAATACACATGAAGTGTACACTGCCGCCTTTTGGCGTTCCCTTCTGTTCATTTTCCATACATCAAAGAATTAAATATTTACACCTTGTCCTTTCTTTTTGAACGGTATCCCCCTTTCATTTCCGTTTCCAGAAACCGGGCATTATCCGGTCGTGTAACCAGCAGCGAGATAATCCGCTGCTACTCCTTTGAGAGAGGCACACTCATCAGTTGCAGATTTCTCAGCCGGTTGAAGCACGATGCTCCTTTCCTCACAGAATGCCGTATCCCGTAACCTCACTATCCCTGAAGGATGAATCTTTTCCCTCTCCAGCACCAGACACAGCCGTTCCAGATAATCCGCATTGTCCGTTACAAATATAGGCGGAATCATCACCTTGTCCCGGAAGTCGAAACGGAACATTCAGTGATCGGGTACAAATACCCGGCCTGGTGTATGAAACCGTACGTTATTGCTGATGTAACGGGAAAAGCCTTCTTCTCCCTGTCCCCGCATACTCAGATACATGGGACGGTAAAAGGCATCCAGCGTCATATACAAGCTGCCGCTTTCAGCCATTTGCATTTTCTTCTCTTCCATAAACTCTAAATAATTAATTGTTTCTTTTCTTTCTTGTGTGGAATAATCGAAACGATATGTTTTGCCCGTTGCTGTCTGTTTCCTTGTTTCTGGATTGGATCTTCCCGGCTGTGGACAACATCAGCAGGCACATCCATCTCCGGCAGTTTGGAACATAATTGTTCTAATGCTTAAAACGTCTGAAATCCCTATAATTCTTTCTCAGTACATCATATAGCCCGCTTTCGGGATAAAGCAGTTTCCCCCGATATTGGTATATGGCACTGCCTTTTCATCTCTCAGCGTTTGCAGTGTGCGTCATGAGATGTGCAGCATGGCACATACATCGTCCCCGGTCAGGTAATGTTCGTCTACGATTGTCGGACGTATCCGTGCCGTTGCTTCCTCCACCGCTTTTCCCATTCTCCTGATCCATCCGATCAAATCCTTAAACTCTTCCGAATCTTTTGTGATAATCTCTGCCATCCCTTTATTTTCTTTTAGTTAGTCCGCTTTCCAAAATCTCCTGAATATCCACTTCCCGGTAGAAGAACTTTCCTCCTACATTCAAGTAAGGGATAAGTCCGTTATCCCGATAGTTTTGCAGGCATCTTTTAGATATGCCCAATGCCAAACATACTTCCTGCGCATCCATTCATTTGCCCAGTGCGGGCGGGGCAATCTTTTTTTGAAAGTCACCCATTTGTGCGGCCAGTGTACTGACCAGCTTTCTCAGTTCTTGATACGCGCTTGTATCAATAATCGTCAGTTCCATACTAAAATCATTTTTAAGTTTCTGAATATGCGGCAAAATAAGGCACATCTTACATACCTTCCAAACCGCCGAAATCAGAGTCACCCGTTGGCGTGCATTGGCCTGATAAAACAAAAGCTCGTCCCTGCATCCATGCAGCAACGGGCTTCCATCCTTTTACTTGTCTTTTGTTATTCTACATCTTTCTGCCTTTACTCTTTTTCGGTATTTCGCTTTCGACCTTCATTTTCGGAGCATCATCTTCTTTCTGCCGTGTATCGGGAAAATGCTCATGTAATAGTTTCCCGGCCAGTTTCTTCGCCTTCTCCTGCATCTCGTCATACACATTCCATCTGTCCCGGCCCAGCAGCTTGTTTTCAATCCTTTCAAATTTCTCATGAAAACTGAAATTGTCCGGATACTCGTCTATCAGTCCGTCCCTCGGATAACCCTTGTCCATGATATACAGCAATGTCATCCGGTCATAATTATCCACGCTTCGGGCTAAACCAAGTCCCTTTTCACCATCCGTCAGCCGAGCATAATTCTTCCATGTGGGTGAAAGGTCATACTCCTCTTTGTGCGTAACACTTTTCAAAGCCGATTTATCCAGATAGGCATCCACCGGAATCTTTTCCAATGGCAGCAGGCTGTCATAACTATCATAACAGCGGTTTATTTTTCCTGCCATCAGCGAAGGCCATCCCCGAATTTCATATACCGTCAGCGACTTGCCTTCAAAGTCCGGCTCAAAGAAACGCCTCTCGATATTCGCCTCCATAAAAGCCCCGTATTGATGGTTTCCCTCATAATTCCGGCTGAAAAGCAATACCCCCTTGTCCGTCTCAACACCCGTATAGAACTTATTCCCGTGCTTCAAATCATCCAGCATATCCGCCATCGCTACGGGTGACGACTTTATTTCCGTCCATATCTTCGGCGTGAGCAGCGGGTATAAGTCTCATCCTTCGAAAACGGGTCTATTTCATTTCACAGGCAATACACCACTTCCGACAAGCGCTGGTACCTCTGCAATATGATTCCATGCTCGTCCATTGCCTTTTCCAGCCTTTTCAGGTAATCCTCATTGTCCCCTTCCTGCAATGGCGGCACGATACCCATATCGGGCACATTATAATACATCAGACTCATAGCCGGCATTTCCTCGCATTTCAATGCTTTCTCCACATCTTCCTGCATGAACTCCTGATAACCTTCCTCACCCGTACCTTTCATGCTGACATGTACGGGATTGAAAAATTTGTCCACAGTTATATATACGCTACCGCCTTTTGTCGTTCCGTTCTGTTCATTTTCCATATATCAAAAATTTAAATGTTTATACTCTGTCCCTTCTTTTTAAACGGTATCCTCGTCTTCACTTCCATATCCGGAAACCGCACATTATCCGGTCGTGTAACCAGCATCGAAACAATCCGTTCCTGCTCCTTTGTCAGTGGCGCACTCATTAGTTGCAAGTTTCTCAGCCGGTTAAAGTTTCTTAGTGTCGGTGCCATGCCACAACGTTTCGTACAAATCCCGTATCGAAGTATATCCGGTGAGGCAGTCTTGCAGTCTCCAATTTCCGCCCGGAACTTCGCATCCAGCGGTGCCACTTCATGGAACCTCAATTCCTCCGGCTTTCGTTTCCCATCGAAAAAGTATCCGGTCAAATCGTTCAGAAACTCTTCTAATGCCTTGTCCCCTTTGTCCGTTTTTCCCAGTAGCAACACCTTCTGTCCGTATTCTACTGCCGTACAAGTAGGAAAAACGGCCAGTCCGTTCCTTATCACGTCCCCGTTCATTCCGAAACGGTGCCCCAACCGCCTGTAGTCATCATTCTCCAATAAGACCGTATGTTCCGCCGATGACGACAGTTGTACGATACCCCTTTCCTCACAGAATGCCGCATCCCGCAGTCTTACCACACCCGAAGGATGAATCCTTTCCCGTTCCAATACCGGCGTGAGCCGTTCCAGATAATTCGCATTATCCGTTCCGAGTATGGGGGGAATCAGACTTTTGTCTCTGAAGTCGAAACGGAACATTCAGTGGTCGGGTACAAATTCCCTGCTTGCAGTATGAAACCGTACGTTGTTGCTGATATATCGGGAGAATCCTTCTTCTCCCTGTCCCCGCATACTTAAATAAACGGGGCGGTAAAAAGCATCCAGCGTCATATACAGACTGCCGCTTTCCACCGCTTGCATTTTCTTTTCTTCCATAAATTCTATATGATTAGTTGTTTCTTTTCCTTTTTATCCGGAGTAATGGAGACCACATGCTTTGCCTGCCGTTGACCGTTACCCCGTTTCTGCGCAGGAACTTCCCGTATGGGGCTGTATCGAATGATTTACCTGTCTTTTGTTCTTTAGAACGCTGATAAGAAGCTGTTTGCATTCTTTCTGTTTTTTCCATCCGGTTGATACTTCCGCCCAACTTAAATTCCCCGTCCGTTATATGAAACTCCGATTGCAGAATATCCCTTGCCATTACCTTCGCTTCCGTCTGCAAGGCCGCATAGCCGAAATCATGTGACGACATTGGCGCCGATTGCCGTGCCTTGATGCTGTCACCCAACTTTTCAGCCAAATCTCGGAACTCATACTCATAACTGAACGGATGAAAATAGTCTGTCGTCACATGACCGGCATACCCGTTTTCCGAAATATAAAGCAGAGAGGCCACGTCATAATTACGTGGCGAAATACCCAGATTGAAGTCTTCGTCAACCGGTCAAAGTTACTGTAATCCGGTCTTAAATCGTATTTGTCCGTGCAGACGGCACCTTCCAGCATTTCTTTTCCTGCCAGTTTCTCAGAAGTGAAGCTGAACTTCGATTTACGCAGTTGCATATCGGCACTGCGCAAATCGCTTTTCGCCAGTTTGTCGATGCAGTTGTCCGCCAGTTCCGCCACTTGTCGGGAAGGTGTCTCTATCTCATACAGTTTCAATGTTTCCGCCCCTTTGGTCATATTGAAAAATCCATCCGCCAGATATTGCAGATAGCTGTTGCGGGCTTTCATGCCCTTTTCGTTGTCCGAGAAGAACAATACGCCCTCATCCGTCGCCACGGCATACACTCGCCACTTTTCGCCCGACAGTTTTTCATTGTTCCAGCCTTCCGCCTCGTTATGCCGGATAAACTCTTTATATTGCTTGTCTTTTTGCAGTGCTGTGGATGATGCCCGGCGGCTGAACAGTTTCAACCCCGTTTTCAGCGTATAGGCCGCATCCCTCAAAGGAATCTGCCTTCCCGTCACTGCCTTGTGTCTATGAATAGCCGGAACCAGAGTATGAAAATACCAGTCCGCCAGTTCTCCCCGTCGAAGGTATCTTCCCTTTATCTGCGAAATCCGCTTTTAGAATCGTTCAGCCGGGTAGGTAGCCCCGTTTGTCGAAGCTCTTCATCATCTTCCCGATATAATCCTCATACGCTTTCGGTACGGCATCACCCGTGTGTACATCCACCGGGGTATTTTTTTCGTCCAGCGTGATGAACACGCTCCCTGGCCCTCCCGCTGTCCGCCCCGATAAACGGGTTATCCAGCGGGTCGTCCAATCTTTCAGTAATCCCATAATCTTGATTTGTTTATAGAAATTTTATAGATGCAAAGAAAGCGCTTTGACCGTCAATCTGCAACACGGCGGACACACAAGTCACCTTTTGGCGGCTGTTGGCATGCAAACTTTACGCCAGCCGTTCGTCCAACATCTTGATATAACTTTTGCGAATAGAGTCAATAAAAGGAGTGGAAACCGTACAGCGATCAAACACCTTTCCCCGTTTGGTGTATAAGGCATTTATTTTCAGGTTAAAAGCATCCTCAAATACTCTGATGACATCTACAATGGTAAGCTTCTTTCCTTCCCCACAGTCCACAACTCCGGCGGCCATCAATGCAGCCACTAATTCTATCAGGTCATTATCCGTACCATTCCAGCGAAGAGTGGATTTCCATTTATCACCCTGCCGGTGGATTTCCATTTTCATATCGGTATCATCCGCATGGTGACGGATATAATCTTTCATCATTTCTATTTCCGCTTCCAATAAGGAAAGAGTTTTGTTGATAAACACATCATAGAGTATATGTCGTCCTTCTTTTATAGTATTGCAGGTCTGTTGCATAAAAGAAAGTTCTATCCTCGTGTAGTTCAACCGTCTTAATAGCTTCATTCTATCCTTATCTTGCGACAGTCCGGCAAGCAGGTTTGCAAAATCATCATAGGCGGCAGGTAATTCTTCCGACATAAGTTCAGAGCCTGTCATGTAGGAGGTGAACATATTGAATAGAAGAGTATTTGTCAATGTTCTCATGGCATTAAATTTTAAAGTTTGAAACTGTTCCGGTTTTCACCGTCACTTGTCATGACCATAAAGGGCAAGTGCTATGCCACAGAAAGACAAACACATTAATGCATTGACAATTAATATGTTACCATGCATTATTTCCAAAACGTGTCTGCATTTATTATCCCCATCAGACACAATGTGTTCAGAATTATGGACACATTCAGTTTAAACCGTATTTTTTCAGTTTCAAATAAAGCGTACTCCGGGATATACCCAACAGCTGGGAGGCAGCTTTCCGATCATTACCCGTAGTTTCCAATGCTTTCACTATCGCTTCCAATTCCGTACGCTCCATATCCAGCCGGTAATTATCCGATGGTTTTATCTCCATCGGAAGGTTGATGTCTTTAAGTGTAATCCATTCATCCTGCGCCAATACACACGCACGCCTCACCACACTTTTTAACTCACGGATATTGCCCGGCCATGAATAAGCCTGAAAGCCTTCCTCACGTCCATATCAAATTCCTTCACTTTCTTTCCCAATTCCTCGTTCGCATAGGAAAGAAAGAATCCGGCTAACGGAATAATATCATCCGCACACTCTCTCAATGACGGAACATGAAGCGGAAATTCGTTCAACCGATGGAACAAGTCTTCCCTGAACCGCCCCTCACTTATAGCCCGTTCTAAATCCTCATTGGTGGCTGTAAGCAGTCGTATGTCCGCTTGTATCTCTTCCTTTCCGCCAAGAGGTCTATAACGTTTCTCTTGCAAGGCACGTAATAGTAATACCTGAGTTTCCATGTTCAGATTACCAATTTCATCCAGGAACAATGTTCCATGATTGGCGGCAGTAAACATGCCGGTTTTATCTTCAGTTGCTCCCGTAAAAGTACCTTTTTTATGTCCAAACAATTCCGATGCGGCCAGCTCCCGTGGTAATGCCCCGCAATCCACCGCTACAAAAGGAGCGTCCGAACGTCCGCCAAGTGCATGGATCCGTCGCGCCACCCATTCCTTACCTGTACCCGATGCGCCACGTATCAATACGGATAAGCTTTCTGCGGGAGCTACCAAACGAACCATCTCCTGAAGTTTTACTGCCAATGGACTTTTACAGACATAAAAAGCCTGCTCCGGATTTCTCCTTTTCTCCCTACGTTCCAACAGTTCACGGATGACATCAAGTACTTTTTCTGTTTGTACGGGTTTGGGGAGATAATTGTCAGCCCCTTTCTTTACAGCTTCGACAGCACCAGGTATATCTCCATATCCTGTCATGATTAGAAAAGGCATACGATATCCATGTACCTCATCCATTCGAGCAATTCCACACCATTACAGTCACCAAGGCGGAAATCCGACAAGACCAGATCTACTTCGTGATCGCTTAGAAATTCTTTTGCGGAATTTACTGACAGCACGTAACGGGCATCCATCCCGTTTTTTACCAGCCAGTTGGCGGTAGTACGTGCATATATCCGGTCATCTTCTACTACCAATATGGTTTTCATCCGGTTCAAACTTTAATTCTTTCGCTTTTTTTACGGCCTGTTCCACTGCTTTCATCAGTCTTTTAATACGGGCATCCAATTCCTTACACCATTTTTCAGAGGATAGTGAAGCCATCTCTTCCAGTTCATTCAAGGGTACATTGATACGAATCATCCCCCATAATGGAGCAGCTTTGTGTATGATATGCCTCAATTGCATATAATTTGCCGTTTCCAAAGCGTCCTGCATTTCAGAGAGTTCCTTTTCCGTGTCCTCTATGAACATATCCAATAGTTCCCTCGTATTATCTTCACCCTCCATGATAGCTGCAAAATTCGTTCTGTCTATATATGAGGTAACCGACACTAATTCTTTCTGCGAGAAAGGCTTATACAAGCAGTCCGCAAAACCGGCTTTTCTGAAATATTCCGGTTTCTTGTCCGCCTGTGCGGTTACAGCCAATACAGGAAGTGTTCTTGTTTGGCCGAAGTTGCTGCCACGAAGTAAGGCCAGTACTCCATAACCGTCCATTTCCAACATCCTCATATCCGTAAGCATAAGGTCATAACGGTTACGGCGTAATGCTGCGATCAGTTCACTTACATTCAGGCAGCAATCACATTCCACTCCATGGCGTGCATACATCTTTTGGATTACTTCCAGTTGTATCCGGTCATCATCTATTACCAGCACCCTCATTCCTGAAAGTTCACCACCTTCCAAAGGTGTTTTTATTGTGTCTGTTTTCCATTTGTTTCACGCATAGGTAGGCATACCTCGAATGTGCTTCCGTGTCCCGGTGTGCTTTGGACATGGATAGTACCTTCCAGCAATGTTACCAATTTATATGTTATCGCCAATCCCAGTCCGAAGCCTTCTTCCGCATTTGGCGCTTTACCTCGTTCAAAAGCGGTGAATATCTGTTCCTGACTTTCCTTATCAATACCTATGCCCGTATCTCTAATGAAGAAGGATAGCTTTCCGACCCGGTATTGTGCGCCTACTTGTATATATCCGGCACTGGTAAACTTTACTGCATTTGAGATCAGATTATTGAGTATTTGCACCAACCGCCCGCAATCCCCCTCAACAAGTATATCAGAATCTATCACTTTTATTACCAAGTCCAACCCTTTCTTTTCCGCTACCGATAAGAATGAGTGGGCAGCATCTTCAATTGTCCGCCCCAAATGAAAGATTTCTTTTTCCGGCTGTTCCTTTTCCGCTTCCAGCCTGTAATAATACAGCAGGTTATTTGCCAACCCAATGACATGGCGCGAGGCATGCAGGATATTCATTGCATACCCTTTGCTCTGTTCCGGACTTTTTTCATCTTGTAATAATTCTGCATATTCGCTGATAGTACCGAGCGGTACACGGAGGTCATGGCTTACTGTCAGTATAAGATTACGGCGCGCGGCCAGCAGTTCACGATTCCGGCAGTCAGACGCTTCCAGTTTCAGCCGATATTCCTGCCTCTTTCTTATGTCCTGATGGATAAAAAGGTAAAATATCACTATTAGCAGGATGGCGATAGCGGCTATAAACAGAATGATACGAAATGATTGCTCCCTTGATGTGGTAATTTCCTCTATTTCTTTTTCTGCTTGCTTGATAACTACTTGTTCAAACTCACCAATAAGTGTGTTTATTTGTGAATTCAGTTCTGTGTTACGCCATTGCAAACTGTCGGAGTAGGTGGTCAACTTATTCCAGTAGTCGGTATATTGTATAGACATTTCTTTTTGCAGGGAATAAAGTTCCCTGGTTATTTGTTGGGATGCGGACGGCTGTTTCGTTTTTTCCTTTTGGTATGCATAGACAGATTTTTCTTCTTTCTTTTTAAATATCCCAAAGAAACCACTCAGCCTTTTTCCCGTCTTTTCTGGTTTGTCTGGTAACAATATAGTATGCATTTGTAAAGCGACAGAAGGTATTCTCCGTTGGAACAAACTGTCAGAATGCAGTAAATCCGAAAGAGTATTCATCACTCCAAGCAATAGTGCTTCTTTTTCCTGTAAAAGCAAAGATATTGTGTCGATTTGTGCATGTTGTATGTCGGACGGATAGTATCGTTTCAGTCCGTTCAAAGCGGTGGTTGCTATTTCACGCTTCATCCGGTATTCATTGAATTTATCCTTGTCACGTAATAGCAGGAAATCATCAGAAAAGGAGAAGTCAAGCAGTTTTTCAAAAGTCCGGTTCACGGCTTCTCTTTTTTGCTTGATAAGTAATTCTTCACTATTCAACATTTCCATCTTCTGATGTTCCAGCCACACAAGAGAAACAATGATAATAAGGAATATGAGTAACGATACATATCCGACAATAATTTTTAACCGGAGAGATACCGACGAGTTATTTATTTGCATTTGTTCTGTTTTCATTCTAAATTATACCATGATATGCGTTTTACATTAAAGTGATATCTGTGATTTTGGCTATAGTTCCATTCTGGCATCAGATAAAATCAATACTCAAATCGGAAAAATATTCTTTTTTGGGGTAGCAAGGTTCTTAGTACCATAATTTGTACCCCTACATCAATCTTTATATTCTTATTTCCCTCCTAATGCATGATATAATTTAATCACTCCTTGTATCTTACTAAATATATTTTGCACTTGAGTCTGTTCGGCATCAAGAAGTGATTGCTGGGTAGTAAGCACTTCCAAATAGGTTGCGTCGGAATGACACATCAGCAGTTCTGTCTTCCGTACAGCGTCGTTCAAAACAGAAATGCGCCTTTCACCAATTTCAATTTGAGATTTTGCCGTCTGCCATACGGTCAAAGCATCGTTCACTTCTTTTCCCGCATTCAGCAATGCTTGCCGGAACAACAGTTTGGCTTCTTCCTGACGGCTTTTGGCTATATTCAAGTTGGCTATATTCACGCCCCGGTTGAATAACGGCTGTGTAAGGGAACCGATGACGTTGAGCAACCATTGTCCGGGATTAGTGATTACTCCGCCTCCATTGTTAGTCCAACCAAGTGTCCCCGAAAGAGTGATATTAGGATAGAAAGCAGCGCGGGCTACATTGGTGGCGTAAAACGCTTGTGCCAGTTCCATTTCAGCCTGACGTACATCAGGACGGTTAGAAAGCAACTGTAAAGGAACTCCGATAGAGATTGTATCAGGAAAAGACGCCTCAGTCAAATTATTCCGTTCAATCGAGTGTGACGGCATGGCAAGTATCGCAGACAAGGCGTTCTCTGTTTCAGAGATACTCTTGCGTATGGCCAGTTGCGATGATTCGAGTTGCATCACGTTTGCCTTTGCCTGTAATACGCCGGCTTCATTTGCCTTGCCCACCTTTTTCAACGCTTCAAGCGTGCGTACCGTAGCCCGCCAGTTTTCCAAAGTCCGATTGTTTATCGCCATCTGCGTATCGAGCATGGAAAGTGTATAGTAACTGTCAGCTATAGTAGCGACAAGTTGTGTTTGTACGGCTTGCTGATAGTCACGGCTTCCTTGCAGTGCGGCGACCGCACCACGCTTTGCAGCCGTGAGCCTGCCGAATATATCAAGTTCCCAACTTGCAGACGCACCAACATTATATGTCTTTGCCGTCGTCCCGTCATACCGGCTGCCACCACCTTCGGCATTAATCCCAAGTGAAGGGAGATATGAAAGCTTAGCCGTAATCAAAGCTGCCTCGGCTGCTTCAACCCTCAAACGTGCCACATTGAGATCAGTATTCTGCTTAATTCCTGTTTCAATCAGAGATTGAAGTTTCCGGTCAGTAAACATTTCCCGCCATGACATAGATGCAATTGTTACTGTATCAATACCTGCCGGTAAGGTCCGATATAGATTCTCTGTCGGGATTTCAGCCCGATGATACCGGCTATATGTGCTACAGCCGGTAAGCATCAAAGCGGATATTATATATATTGCTATCTTCTTCATTTAATTACGTTTAACACGTTCTTGAATATATTGGAATACGATGAATAATGAAGGTACAAGGAACAACAGGGCCAACGTACCTATAATCATACCTCCGATTACGCCTGTGGCAAGCGAGCGGCTACCGTTGGCACCCACGCCATGAGCCATCATCAGCGGAACAAGGCCGAACACCATAGACAGTACGGTCATCAAGATAGGACGCAGGCGAACCTTCGCCGCACTGTATGCCGCCTGTGCCAGGGTCATACCTTCCGACCGCCGTTTGCCGGCATATTCGGTCAGCAGAATGGCAGTCTTGGCAAGCAGTCCGATAATCATAATCAGTCCGGTCTGCATATAGATGTTGTTCTCCAGCCGAACAGCCATGAGAACAGGAAGCTGCCCATCAGCGCAGGGAACTGACAATAAAACCGCGAAGGGAATAAACACGCTTTCATAGAGGGCACACAGAATCAGATATACCAAAACCATACAGAATATGAATATAAGCGTGGTATTATTGGCAGTCTTGCTCTCCTCACGTGAGATACCACCAAACTCATAGGTGTAATTTGCCGGAAGCACTTCGCGCGCCGTCTTCCTGATTGCATCAAGTACCTGCCCCGAACTATAACCTTGAGTCGGAGAACATTTATCGAAATGGCATTGAACATGTTAAAACGGGTGAGATCCGACGGACCGTTGGTTTTGGTCAGGCGTACAAACTGGCTTAATGGTGCCATACCACCACCGGATGTACGTACATACATGTGATTAAGGGATTCCGCATTTACACGATATTCCGAAGGAGCCTGCATCGTTACATTGTAGAGTTTGGAGAATCGGTTGAAATCCGAAACATATTGTCCCGTGCAATATCCCGAAAGCGTAGAGAGCACATCGGACGGGGAAACACCCGACTGTTCGCATTTCGCCGCGTCAATATCCACCCAGTATTGCGGGTAGTCCGTAGCAAATGAGGAATAGACTTCTCCGATTTCAGGACGCTGCGACAATGCCTCGACAAACTTGTCTGCCTCTTTCTTGAAGGCGGCAATGTTACCGCCGGCCTTGTCCTGCAAGTAAAGTTCAAAGCCGTTCCCCATACCGTATCCGGCAATCATCGGGGGAGACATGGCGAATACGGTGGCATCGGGGATGTCTGAGGTGGCGGCATAAATCTTTCCTATGACATCATTGACCGACTGCCCTTTCCCCTCACGCTGTTTCCAGTCTTTAAGCGTCACGAAATACATAGCTTGTGACGGACCGGAGCCGCTGAAAGAAAAACCGGCTATCGCGCCACTGTATTCAATCTCGCTTACGCTGTCGAGACAGTCGCCGATACGCTTCATGACCTTGCCCGTCTGTGCCATCGAGGTGCCGGGTTTTGTATTCATGCTCACCGACACCGTGCCGGTATCCTCTTCGGGGATGAGCCCGTCTTCGTGACATTGACAAGTAGTACCAGCAACCCGAACGAGACCGCAATGGTGCCCCACAACAGCCACCGGCGATGGATGATGTATAGTACCCCACGCACATAGCGACGGCTCAGGCGGTTGAAGACCGCATTGAAAGCCTTGCGGAAGCGCGCCGCAAAATTGTTCTTCGTGTTTCCGTGCTCATCGGTATAAGGTTTCAGGAACAAAGCGCACAACGCAGGAGAGAGGGTGAACGCATTGATAGCCGAGATGCCCACGGCAACCGCCATCGTAATGCCGAACTGGGCATAAAAGGCTCCGGAAGTGCCGCCCACCATGCTACCGGAAAAAACACTGCCATGAATATAATGGTAGAGGTAAGTATGGCCGAAGATACCCCTTTCATGGCATCATCGGAGGCGAGAACTGCAGACTGATAGCCCTCGTCAAATTTCGCCTGTACCGCTTCCACCACCACGATGGCGTCATCGACCACAGTCCCTATGGCAAGCACAAGGGCGAACAGGGTAAGCAAGTTGATGGAAAATCCAATCATGGACATTACGGCGAATGTGCCGATGATGGATACAAAGATGGAAATCGTGGGAATAAGCGTGGACTTGATGTCCTGCAAGAACACATACACCACCACAATAACCAGAAGTATCGCCTCGATAAGCGTCCGTATGACAGAATGGATGGAGGCATACAGGAACTTGTTGGTATCGGTAAGTACCACGAATTCTGTTCCCTCCGGCAGGTCACGCTTCAAGTCATCGAGTACCTCATGAATTTCTTTGATGGTACTTGAAGCATTGGAACCGGCTTTCTGGTTAATAAGCATAATGGCAGCCGGACGACCGTTCACCTCGGTAGAATAATTATAGTTTTCATCACCGAGTTCCACGTCGGCCACGTCCTTCAGCCTCAGTACATCGCCTCCGGGCTGGGACTTGATTACCAGTCACCGAATTCTTCCGCCGTGGAAAGACGTCCGCGATACTTCATCGTGTATTCATTGGCCGTGGGATGGTTTGCTCCGAACGAACCGGTGGCAGCCTCGATATTCTGTTTCGCCAGAACTGAGGAAATATCATCGGGAATCAGTCCGTATTGAGCCATCTTGTCGGGACGCAGCCAGAGGCGCATACTGTAATTGGAACCGAACAGTTGCGCCTTGCCGACCCCGCTTATTCGTTTCAAGCGTGGCTCGACATTGATTTTCATGTAGTTGTTGAGAAACGTCTGGTCGAAACGGTCGTCGGGTGAGTAAAGCGCGAAAGTCATAAGTTCGGCATTCTGCTGTTTCTCTGTCGTGACACCGCTTTTGGTGGCCTCCGCCGGAAGCTGCTCAACGCACCGTTTACGCGGTTCTGAACGTTTACCGCCGCCATGTCCGCATTTGCGCCCTGCTTGAAATAGATGTTGATGGATGCGTCTCCCGTGTTTGATGCGGTCGAGGTCATATAAATCATGTCCTCCACGCCGTTGATTGCTTCCTCAAGCGGGACGATTACCGCTTTCTGCACAGTTTCGGCATTTGCACCGGGATAGGTGCAGAATACGTTGACGGTCGGTGGTGCGATGTCGGGATATTGCTCCACGGGAAGGGCCTTCATTGCGATAATGCCCATCAGGACAATCACCACGGAGATAACACCCGAAAACACCGGGCGGTCTATGAAAAAGCGCAAGTTCATGGGGTTACGGTTTTAGGTGTGACAATCATTCCTTCCCTTACAAGTCCTACTCCTTCGCACACAATGGTATCACCGACAGAGAGCCCCTGCTTTACAACGAAGTGGTTGCCGTCGTTCAGACGGTCCGCTGTCAGGTAAGCGGCTTCACTCTTCCCGTTTTTAAGGCGGTAGGCGATAATTTTGTCCTGCAACTCGACAGTGGCGGTCATGGGAACCAGAATGGCATCCGTATTCAGTCCTTGCAGGATGACGTTGCCGATGGTACCGCTCAGCAGCTCGCGGTCGGGATTGGGGAACAGGGCTTTGATTTGTACCGCTCCGGTAGTAGGATTCACCACACCGCTGACGGTCTCTATGTGTCCCTTCTGTCCGTAGAAAGTGCCGTCATTCAGTTGCAGGCTGATTTCAGGCATTTTGGAAATCATCTTGTCAATTGATCCGTATCGCGCCCTGAGCTGACGCAGCTTGTTTTCGGAAACGGAGAAATAGGCGTACATCTCCGAATTGTCAGATACCACCGTGAACGGCTGTGCCATGTTGGGATTGACAAGTGCGCCGATGCGGAAGGGCAGTGTGCCTATCACGCCATCACTCGGACTTTTTATCTCGGTATATGAAAGGTTGTTGCGGGCATCCGTCTCCTGTGCCTTTGCCTGTTCGAGTTCGGCAAGTGCCACAGCCAGTTGATTCCGGGCAAGAGATAGTTCATAATCGGATATGACCTTCTCGTCAAACAAGGCTTGCTTGCCTTGCAGTTCGATTCGTGCCGTTTCAGTCTTGGCTTGTGCAGCGCTGACGTTGGCCTGCGCCGTGCGTAGTGCCGCCAGATAAGGCACTTGGTCAATCACGGCCAATACTTGTTCGGATTTCACCCATTCGCCTTCTTTTACACACAGGCGGCTGATACGTCCCGAAATCTGGGGCATGATGTCCACATCCTGCCGTCCGCGGATGGAGGCAGAATACGTTTCCTGAAATTCAATAGGCCGGGAAGAAACCACCATAACGGGCAGTGTCTGTCCCGTTTCCTGTCTTTTCTGTTCCGGTTTGCAGGCTGCCAGTGAAGCAGCCATAAGGGTCGTTGCCGTGACACCGGCAATCCATGTTCGTCGATTCATCATCTGTTCTTATTGTTTTTCCATTCTTTATTCAATATCGCATAGATGCAGGTATCCTCATACCGTGGTGTACCGTCAGGATGACATATAAACGATATGAACTCTTTCATACATCCTTCACACCTCATTCCGAGACGTTCACACAATCTTTTCGACCGCAGATTATCGTCTTCGACAAATCCGTAAACACGTCGTGCGTCGGCATCACGGAAAAGGTAGTCCAAAAATCCTGTTGCCGCTTCATACGCCAATCCCTTGCCTTCGAAATGTTTGTTGAAATGCCAACCAATGCTATAAGTGTCAGTATATTCGCACAGAGCGAAAACATCACCGATAATAAAATCGTCCTCTCGCAGACATACGGCATAGCGCAGCATATCCTCGGAAGAATGGAAAATATAAGCCAATGCCGATTCTTCAGAATACAGACGGTCACCAACAAAGCAATTGACGCGTGGATGAGAAAGGTATTCCAACAAACCTGCGGCATCCTTCTTCTGAAAGTCCCTGATGATAAGATGTTCTGTTTTAATGATCATATATCGCAAATTTTAGATGCAAAAATACTTCGTACCCAATATGCTGACAATCGGAATACAATCGAAACGGAGAAAACCGCTTCCAGAACGACGAAAATAGCTTCCGAAATATCGGCTATCGCAAATCCTTCAATTTGTCGAATCGTATTATCCGGTCAGAGATTACCTGAGACTGCCGCATTCTCAGAAGTTCCTCGCGGGATAAAAACATGGTATCTCCCTCTATACTTCTTTTCGGCTGATGGCAATACCCGGCTTTCCAGAATCGAGAATACTTTGACCGATACCGCTCCACCGATAACTCTCCAGACCGAGCAAGTTCAAAAGCGTGGTATAGATGTCCACCTGTCCCATTACTTTTGTATGATACATTGCTATAGGAGAGTTTAATACAATAAAAGGTGTGAACTCGTTCTCCGAAACAATTCCTTTCCCTGCTTTTGTACGGCACAAATCTTTGCGATTGTCCGCCAGTCCTTCGTGGTCGCCGGTTATCACCACCATTGTCCGTCCGTATTCGGGACGTGTTCTCAGATATTCCACGAATTTCCCGATCGCCTCGTCCGTATAATGCGCCACGGTCATATAGTCAGCCATGACTTCGGGAATCCGATTGGAGAAATGGACGGTTTTTAGAGATTCTGGCATCTTGAACGGCGAATGACCGGAATATGTGACCATCTGAATAAATACATTTTCATCGGAACGCCAAATCTCCCCGTTTTCCATCTTTTCCCTGCATTGGCTGAAAAAAGCGTTGTCGCCCAACCTTTTCCGGTTTCCGAATGCTTCCGTCATCCGGAAATCAGGATAAGAGACAATGGTATCTATTCCGAAACTCCGGGCCACCGCCCCCTGATTCCATGTTTTTGTCTTATCCACTGTTAAAAGATAATTGCGAGTTCCCTTAAGTTCTTTCATTGCCTTGGGCAAAGTGTGGTATGTATTGAGAGGAAACCGGCAACTGTATGCGCCGGTCTGCAATGGCAACAGACCGGCGAGCACAAGCAACTGGGCATCAATGGAACGCCCTCCGTTGACTTGTGTAAGCACATGGGGGGCATACAGCGTGGACCGTTCTTTGAGAAGTTTATTGAGATAGGGTGTGATTTCCTGATTCTCAACGGTGAGATTCAGTACCCAGCTCTCCAGTGATTCGGCCAGAATAAAGATGCAGTTGTCCCTGGATGCAATGTCCGGCACAGGAACAAGCGCAGGTCTCTCCGAAAGCCAATTGTGAATTTCATGTTCCTGTTCTTCCGTTAGTTCAGGTAGTTCGTCGGCATAGTCAAAATAGAGTGTGCCGAACAGTGTATAAAGCGGCGGACCACTTGCGTGTCGATGGGCAGACGATTTCATGTTCCTATAGACTGTAAGGAAACCGCCTCGGATAGAAAGATTGACAGCCAACAGTGCACATAAAAATATGAGCAGTGTAAAATAAGCGTGTTTGCCAAACGGAAATATGATTTTCGACCGATGGTTTCTCCAAAGCATAAAAAACACGACAGCGGCAGTTGAAGCAGGAAATAGTCCGTCGCACCATCGGAATGAAGCTGCCACACTCGGTAGAAAATCGGTCAGATTTCCTGCCAATAGGTAACTTGATAAGGGAATGGCGGAAAAATAGCTCCGATAATATAACAAGTTGGCTACCATCCATATATCCAGAACCACCATGACAAGTATGCTTGCCGCTATACGTCTTGTCAATATGTAGGGAACGGACAAGACAAGCGTGGCTGCAAGAGCCGTGGCATACGACTCCCAACATGAGAAAGGTGTAAAGGTGGTGTAATAACACCATATTGCATTAAACAGGAGGAATTTGAAAAATACTCCCGCTATTGGAATGGCAGGCTGTATTCTGCTGCCTGCAACATTCCCTTCTTGTTTGTTAACAGTCATTGGCTAATTCAGTTTAGTGGAATTCTTCCTAATTATTTTTACTTCACTGGGAGCGATAATATCTTGTTTCATAAGATAAAATATATCACTACCGATTACTTCAACCTTGGCTGCTCTCAGAACAATCTGAAATGGTCGCGTTCACACTGAATACGTTTCATCATTTTCCTCTTCGCTTCATCTGCTGTTTCACGATGCGGCTGTCCCCCATTTCAAATGAATCCGATACGGTTTCTTCCGTATATTTCCTGCTTTTTCCACCAAACGTGTAAGTGATGCCTATGGTGATGTCCTGCATGGGTTCAATAAGGCGTGATATGTTCGTGAAATCCCTGGTGCTGGATACCGACTCCCAATACATTTTGCCACCATGACCTAAACCGCTCATGCCACTGATAGCCACATCCAGTTTGTCATTGAGGAAGGAGCGCGCGAGTGTTGCACTTATCATCATCATACCCGAATCGTAACCTTGGAGAGAGTACCGACGCGACATCCATTCCATATTACTACTCCACTTCAACTGCCAAGCAGATTCTGTTGCCACCCCAGATTCAGGTTACCATGCCAACCATAGTTGCAGGCATCAATCTCCCGGCTTCGCATGTCATTGTAGCCCACTTCTCCATTAAGCATCAAGCGGGCTGAACGTGTCGCGTTCCATGAAGCGTAAGCATTCAGCGATGTCTTGCGATTTCTGGCTATATTGCCAAAGGTGGTATTTATACGCCCGTCCTTCATTGAAGAATACCGGGCAATACCATCGTTACTCCATGAATGATTGAGGCTGATTCGCATTGCTAATGTGTTTGCTTTCAACGTATGTACAATAGCCAGATTATTGAGGTGCTGTGCTTTCAGGTTGGGATTACCATAGGAAAGCTGCGTAGGATCGGACTTATTGACGTATGGGTCGAGTTCTTTGATTCTCGGCCGACGTATGCGCATGGTGTAGCTCACGCCAAAAGTGCTGTTCTCCTTAGCTCTGGCAGTAAGAGTGACGGAAGGTACGAGGTCGCCATAGTGAAGCGAGAATTTACTCCCTTCACCCTTTAAATAGCGTGATTTCTGCCAGGTATGTTCATAGCGAAGCCCTTCCTTCAAGCCCAGCCAACCCCACTGAGCTTCCCATTCGGCATACAGGGCGGCTATGTTTTGATACTGTCGGTAGTGCATGGCAGCCGCCTTTTGTTCCACGAAGCTACCATTCAAAAAGCGCATTTCGGTAGCCCGGCTCTCTCCATGGTCGAAGGAGAACTTCACACCGGCGTTGAGCAGTTGATGCCGGGTAAGTGGAATGGTGAGGTCCGTGGTCAGGTTATGCTGGGTGGTGCGGTCGCAAATTTCTGTACGGATGTCCTTCACGGTGGAAGTGATTTCGGGGTGCAAGGAGGTGTCAAGGCCATCGTATCTGTTCTCTGTATCATTCCGGTTGGGAGCATGGCTTATCTGATAACTCGCAAACAGCCTGCCCTTGTCACCCCACTGACGTTGGTAATCGATGCCTCCATCTACTGAAATCTCGTTCATATTCATCTTCTGACTACCACTAAAAGCCATCCCCTGTCCCCATATTCCACCTGAGTAAAGATAGGTGGGACGGCTCTTCTCTTTTGTGGCAAACCAAGTCGTGGACATGGAAACATGGAGTGATTGGACGGAATCAATATCGTATCCCACACCTACTTCGCCCATTGAGAATGGCGTTTTCGATGAGGACTTTTGTCGCATCCATTGACGTGTCCCGTTGCCGGTTACGTCCGATTCGACAATGGTACCCGTTGAATACATATACTCTCCGTTCAAATTTACGTCATACGACCATTTGCCTTGTTGACCGGAGAGGCTGGCGTCAATTCCGTTGCTCAGAATACCTGTCAGGAGGTGCACGGAGCCACTTGTAGCTCCGTCATACCCGTCTTTCTCCAATGCAAATGCTTGTTTGGCACCACCTTTCTTGGTGGTGATGCAAAGGACACCTCCGGTTCCCTCTGCATCATACCGGGCACCTGGATTAGTGATAACTTCAATGTTCTTCACGTGGCTGGCAGGCATACTGCGCAACGTTTGTTTTGGATTGCGAGTGATGACAGTGCTCAATCTTCCGTCCACATAAACCTTGAACTGCGCGGAGCCGTTCACCATGATATTGTTTCGCCCGTCCACAGTCACCATAGGAACCTTACGCAGTATGTCCAATACACTGCGTGTCTTTGACTCCACATCATTACTCACCTGGTAAGTCACCTTGTCGTTTTTTAGTTTGACTATCGGGGCCTGGTGTACGATGACAACCTCCTCAAGGTTCTGTGTCGGGAATACAACCATCGTATCTGCCTTTTCCGCGCTTACTCCCTGTGCACATATCCTTATAGGTAATCCCAATCCTATAGCTGTTAGCAGGAATGCCTTTGCCGCCATGCCAACATTTGATTTCTTGCTATGCATTTGTACCAAAATATTTATGTTATTGGAATGAATGGCTACATTTTGCAGCCCGTAAATTCCGACTATCATTGACATTTATATATTCTTTCCAGCAGTTTACTGCCCAACAAGGGACGATAGTGTCCTGCCTCATAATAGTGATGGTAATCTTCTGTAAATTCGTTAATGCCGCTGAAATCATACACATTCTCTTTTCCGAAAATACTTTGCAAGATTTCTCTATCATTCGGGTGTAGTTTTTTCTGGTTATAATCCGGACTGATCAGGACATATATCGAGGTTCCATGTTGACGTAGAACTTCCATAATTTCATCCAATACCATCCGTTGCCTGTGAAATATGGCAGGTTCAGCTATAATTGCAGTGCCTTCTCGTTCGGGGAACTCATTTTTACGTTTTTCCCAATATTCCTCACCTTCCTGTTCTATCTGTTTCTCACGAGGATTGAACGCATCATTGTTCTTCGAATCACGTATCCTTCCATAAGGATTCATTCGCTTCATGTCCGGCTCTACATTTCCTGTTATGCGGTATTTCAGATATGGAAACAAGAAATCGGGCATTGCAAATGCCTGCATGAACTCCAGCTGTACGGCAAACGGATTACGTCCCGATATATCAGCTGGAAGTATATGGCTGGAACCCGTCAAGAGATCAAAACGTGAAAGGGAGGTCCGGTCGAGAATCATCAGTACGTTTTTTATTTCCGCACATTTATGGTCAAGGGTACGGAGTTTAAGCTTATCGCCTTCATACCCTCTGCATTGCCGAAAAGACGAATGGCGCGATCACCGGAATCAAGATATTTTTCCCATTCCCCACACCGGAATGCCATAGTACATGAATTGCCCAAGATAAAAGAATTGAAATGTACACTGTCATTATGATTCAAGTATATCTGCCAACCTACATGCTGTTCGTTGAGCATGACATCTGAATCATACAGGTCATATTTGCGAAGTACCATGAAAGGATCATCGTAAACATAAAGAGCAATCAAAGCCCAAAACGGCATGGCGAATAGCACCAACTTTCGGACAAGGCGCAGGAAAGCAGGTCGTTTGCAGAGGTTTGCTCCAGTAACAGTTTCCGGTATATTTTCCATCAGAATTGCAGATATATGAAGTTTTCCGTGCCGAACTTGCCATAAGCGAACACGGCAAACACAATTAAGTAATACACTATCCAGCGAAGCACGGCAGGCTGCTTTTCAAAACGAAGATGCAAGTCGCCTTTGGACATAAAAAAATCATAAAGTAGCATCAACAATAATGCGGCACCTGCCACGATGCAGATGTGGTCGGACATACCGATATTGATTTCTTTCCAGCTTACATGGATCTGAAAAGAGATATTCCGTAGGAAATAGAATGCGTCTGAAACGGACTGTGCTTTGAAAAACACCAGCGATATGGCAAAAATGAGGTAGGTGCGGATGACTGAGAGCGTGGCGAACAGCCGTTTGCCGATATGTTTCCTTACCCTATTCCGTATTCTTTCAGTCTTTAGTTCCCATACAATCACAAGCCCCTGTATAAGTCCATAGACGGCAAATGTCCATCCTGCACCATGCCATATGCCAAGAGCAATAAATGTCACCATGAGGCTTGCCACCACACCCCATTGCCCCCAACGGCGTGTGAACGATGACAGGGGAAGAAAAAGGTAATCCCGTACCCAGGAGGAAAGGGAGATGTGCCAGCGACGCCAGAACTCAGCCGTGGTTTGGGCGGCAAAAGGATGTGCAAAGTTGGGTGATAGTTTCAATCCAAACAGCATTCCTATCCCAATCGCCATATCCGTGTAGCCGGAGAAATCGGCATAAAGTTCGATGGGATAGAGAAGGCAGGCCATAAACAATTGTACGCCTGATGCGGTATGCATTGAATTGAACGCACCGTCAATATAAGGTGCTATATGGTCGGCAAGTACCATTTTTTTCACCAATCCCACCACAATCAGTCTCAAGCCGTAAGTCATCATGGAGTATGATGCCGGAGAGAGTCTTCGGACTTGCGGGAGCAAATTGGCGGACCGTTCAATGGGACCTGACAGGAACTTCATAAACAGAAGCATGTAAAGCAGGAAATCGATCGGACAACGTTCCGCCTTTTCTTCCTCCCAATAGACTTCCGTCAAGTAACCGATGGCCTGAAATGTATAGAACGACATTCCCAACGGGAAAATAAAACCTGAGTCTCCGGTTAACCGTTGGCATACCTGAAACCAATCCAGCAGAGGATAAGACAGGATATGCTGCTCCAGTAAACCAAACAAGAACCTTTTTTCCCGCGGGCTTGCTCAACAAGTACTGCTGCGCCGTATGTAAAAAGGCTTACAGCCAGTGCCGTGAGAAGGAATACGGGATTGAAATATCCGATGAAAACTCCACTTGACGCAAGCAAAACAAATTTTTGTCCTTTATCACTGACAAAATGGTATAATGTGAAACAGAGCAGGAACAGCAGGATAAATTCAAGGGAGATGAACGACATTACTTTTCCTCCTATTCCTATTTGGCTTTATTCATGATGGTACGGCAAAGATCGCCCACATTTTTCAATTTCACTATCTCGCGAAACGAGAAACGCACGCCGAATTTATTTTCTATCTCGGTGATAAGTACCATATTGGTCAGTGAATCCCATCCGTCCACATCATGGGCAGTGGTGCTTTCAGTCAATGTGATGTCGTCTCTCTTTAACACTTTTCTGAATATTCCGTTCAGTATTTCCAATAATTCTGTTGTTTCCATATACTTGATTGTTTCTTATTTATTGAGTGATGTACTTTAATAGTTGATTCCGGTCAATTTTATTACTATTATTTTGTGGAAAACAAGGGATGAAGTGAATACGCCGAGGCAACATATAAGAAGGCAGATGGCTTTGCATATACCGTTCGAGGCTTTCCGTATCCTCTGCATCCTTCTCTAAGGCAAGATGCAGTTCGCAACCTCTGTCAGTAGTATAAACCGGCAACACCATAGCGTTACAGGTATGCTTGTAAAACGCTTTAACGTGGTATTCGATTTCACCCAATTCGATTCTGAAGCCTTGTAGCTTTACTTGTGTGTCTTTACGGCCACAATAAATGATATCTCCGTCAGCATCTGCCTGACAGAGATCTCCGGTACGGTAATAAAGTTTTCCAAAGGGAGTCGTAACAAAACATCCAGCGGATTTTTCGGGAGCGCGCCAATATCCGCGCATTAGCTGCGGTCCGGCAATCCACAGTTCACCGGTCTTTCCGGCGGGAAGTTGCTTGCCCGAAGGGGATGCAATCATATAGTCCATACCCGGAAAAGGTTTCCCGATTGCCGCCAAACCGTTATAATGTTTGGCTCCTTCAACCGGGATGATATAAGAAGTGCAGTAGATAGTGGCTTCGGTTGGTCCGTAGAGGTTGATTACTGTGGCATTGGGGATGCAAGTGCGAAATTCATCGAGCAGATTCACGTCAGTGGCTTCGGCGGTAACTATGAGATAGCGTAGGTCCGGAAAACAAATTTCCCCGAAATAAGGACGTGATAACCGAAGTACGGAAGGTGCCATTGCCGCAAATGTAAGACGGTGACGTTCCATGATATCCAGTACATGCAGATATTTCATTCCTTTCTGCGGAACGGCATAGACACACGCCCCGAGGGTGAGGGGATAAAGGAACGACACGACTGAAACATCGAATGTCAGTTCGAACATCTGAAGCATACGGTCGTTTTCGTCTAACTCCCATCCTAAAGCACAGTAAGCCTTGTAGAAAGCATTCAGGTTCCTTCGGGATATAGGAACACCTTTGGGCTCGCCCGTACTTCCTGATGTAAAGATAATGTAAGCAGGCACATCGGATTAACTTCACACAACGCCATGCCGGAATGCAAAGTATGTCGATAAGAGGAGATACATACCCGTCCTGCATTGATTTCAGGTGGAAGTATATTATCGTTTTCTCCACTGTAAAGCAACAGACCAATGCCGGATTGCCGGGCTATACGACAGTTGCGCTCTGCCGGATAATCAGGATGCAACATGACGTAAGTTTTTCCGGAAAGTAGCACAGCTAAAATGGATGCGTAGGTTTCCATACGATTTTCTGCGGTGATGCCAATAATGTCTTCTTTGAGATTTCTCAGTGTTTCACAAATGCTCCATGCCAATCCGAACAACTCCTGATAGGTATAAGTCTGGTTGTCAAGAACCAGTGCCGGACGCATGGCATAATGATTCGAGGCTCGGACAATAGCAGCCAGCATATCTGCATCATTTATCTTCTTCATAATTTGTATTGTTTCTATTTATATTTTCTTGTTCTGTTTGCGGTTCATGCAACACTGCTTTTTCTTTTGTGGATACTGGTTTGGTACCAAGCATCCACAAAAAATGAGGAAAAGGCAATACCAATTTCACTGTGTTTCCGTTTTTTGTTGTTTCCATTTTTCTCTTCAGTATAATGTAACTATTCTCTTTTGAAAATCTGCCTTTGGGAGAATGCGTTGATGACACCAGAAGTTCCAACAGTTTTTCAGATGACTCTTGTTCTTCTTTTATAAGTCTCAAAGGAAATTGGTTCTCCATCATTGCTTTATTTCTCTATTGGATTGAAATATCTCATTAACTCAGCAGACTGTCCAAAATTACTTACAGGAACAACTGGAACAAAAAAGAACCTGTCTGAAACGGCAAAAACAATTTCCGAAACGGAGTTTTTAAACATTGAAAATAAATTAATATAAACGCTTATCTTATAAACAAAAGCAATATCGTTACCTTGTGAAGAATGTACTTCTAATACTCACTTTGATTAAAGAAACCGTACAAAATGGTCAAAAACAGGTTCTTCCAGAATATAGCCTTTAATCATATACCATAAACAAGAAACCGTCTTAAACTGTGCGATGCTATTTGAAAGTATAGCCAAAACTCAGATAAGGATACAATAACGGGGTTTTATGTAATCCGTATTTATCTCTAAAATTGAATGAAGGACTGACACCGGCACGGAACATAAAACCATTTTCCCGTTGATACCGATATCCAATATTAAATAAAGACATAGTATCTGAAAGTATTCCGCGATTCAACTATCTGAGTAACCGGTTCGATAATGCTGACATTTCCCTCGCTGTTTACCCAATAGGTTTCCTTTATGGAATACAGCCCCATATTGATGCCTGTTCCGGCTTCAAACTTGCTGCGCCGTTTACCCAAAATGCAATTAAACTCCAATGGCACGGAAAAACCATGCCCTTCATAGGAATTGTAGTTCGTCCCATAAAAGTAGGATATTCCGGCACGATAGCCGAAAACTGAACCGGGCTTTATTCTTGTGTCATAAGAAACGCCAATCATATTTGAAGCGCCCAATAGTTCCAAATAAATGCTCTTGTACGTTTTATCCTTGTGCGAACTTTCTATCTCTTGCCCAAAAGCAGAAAAAGCGAGAAAGCATATTAATACGCTCATTACAATATTTTTCATTGAAAATTTATCCGTATCACTGGACCTTATCCACAGCAGCATGAACGGCAACTTGTCATGCAAACAGCTAATAATATGACTATTGCCAATACGACAAGGATAGATAATTTACTTTTTCGATATCCCATTACTCAATTTATTTTTGTTGACATACAATAATCCATAACAATCCTTTTGGAAGAGAAAAAAGATATGCGTTTCTTCTACTCCCAAAAGGATTCTCTGATACTTTATTTTACTGTAACTGAAACAGTTCCAGTTTTCTTGTTCTTGTCAGTAACAGTCACTGATGTGCTACCAGCCTTGACACCTTTGATAATAATCTTTCCATCCTTGACTGTGGCTGTGGCAATTTTCGTGTCCTTGGCGGTTGCTGTATAAGGAGCGGAACCATCTTTTACAGTGACAGCCTCTTCCTTCCCAACAGTTACGGATACAGACTTTTTATCAAAATCAAGTCCGGATGCCGCAGCCTTGACCACCACAGGAATCTTTCCTGTAAGCTTCTTTGAGTCGGAGATGAGCATGGTTGCTGTACCGTCTTTAAGACCGGTGATTGTAATGGTGTTCTTGTCTGCTTTAGCCGTCGCAATCTTGGTATTGCTTGAGGTTACAGTAAATGGAGCAGTACCGCCACTTACAGTAACCGTTGCAGTTTTGCCGGGAGCACCTCTACTTTAGAGGGGGTACACTTAAGATCTGGAACTTTGGGGTCATCATTCTTATCGCAAGAACCCATGGCTACTGCTAGAACACAGGCGAAAAACGCCATAGTGAATTTAAGAAACTTACTTTTTTCATTGTTGTTCTTTTTTTTAATTAAAAACTTTATTGTTTTATTGAACGCTCTTTTATGCAATTGCAGAACAAAAGTAGCACTTCAGTGTAAACTCTTTAATTACATTTTATCTGAAACGGCGAAAACGGCTTCTGAAACGACATCTAGGAACACTGAAAAATTCGCTTTGGCACTTTTTTCTGTCTATATTTTGCTTCAATGATTATCCGCAATATCCCCATCCACTCTTCCACATTCCGGCATTTTAGTGCAATAGGGAAGCAGGATACGTGTATAAGTCTAAGGAATGCAGTACAGGGAAGATATGATTAAAAGCCTTTTAATACGCTATTATAAGGCTTTTAAGCCACTTCACTACGGGAACGAGGTTGGCAGATACAGTAAAAAAATAAGGATGAAGCATGCAAATAACCAATCAGTGGGAGGAATGCGGATAATCATTTTGCTTTTTATCAATAAAGAGAGGGTGTGCAAAATGTGAAGTGAACCCCGAAAGTTTTTTGTCTAACTTTCGGGATTCACTTCATTAGCATAAAACAAACCATCCAAATAACATTTCTACTTTACAACAGAGCATAGCTAGTCAACATCCTCGCACAACAAAGACTTAGATATGACCAATACAGAAACAAACGGATATTCTTATCAGCAGCCAATAGGTTCTCTCATCTTTTGAGCCTTTCAATTTTATTTGTTTGTTCAGAAATGTTCTACTACTACAATTTCAAATATACTTATCATTGGGCAGTCAGTTCCACTACATGGCTCTGAGTATGTATAAAGCCAAATACATTCAGTCCAACTTTCATCAAATAATCACCCGAATAAATCTTTCCGTTGGCTTCTAATCTGGAAGTTGCAGCAGGCATTAGATTGATTTCCTCCACTTTATACTGTTTGTCCGGGTCCAGCCCTTGCAGTTTTACTGCCATCAACTTCTCTTGGAAGCGTGGGTGAATGTCATAGGCAAACAGAACCACCTTGTTTGCATCTTTACTTACATAGTTCAGTGCCATATGATTCTCTTCGTATGGAGAAACCAAACGATACTGGTCACCATCCATTATAGCGTTTTGGAGACGTTTCCAGTTGGCTACCGCTGTCTGGCAATAAGTCAGTTCATCGGCAGTAAGTTCTTTCAGACCGATATCGAAGCCAAGTTTGCACATGGAGCCACGTCGGTGCGGAACTTTATGGAAGTCACCTTGTTCCAGCTCGTCACATGGGCATCCATAGCCTTTGCAGGAAAGAACTGGGAGAAGCCCCACTGGATATAAATACGTTCCACCGGATCGGTATTGTCACTGCACCAGAATTCCGTGAAGTACTTCAATGCTTCGTAATCACAACGTGCACCGCCACCGGAACAAAGCATCATCGGGACATTGGGATAATTCGCCTTTACACGTTTCAGAACATTATAGATACCGCGGACATGATCAATATACAACTGTCCCTGTTTATTCTTCAAATATGGGGAATAGATATTGGTGATAGGGCTGTTGCAATCCCACTTGAAGAAAGCGACATCGGGATTTTCCTGCATAATGTTTTCTACAACGCCATATACATAATCCTGCACTTTCGGGTTACTGAGATCCAGTACCAACTGATTGCGGTAATAATACGTTTCGCGGTTAGGCAGTTGGATGGCCCAGTCCGGATGTTTCTCAAAGAGTTCGCTCTTGGGGTTCACCATTTCCGGTTCAATCCAGATGCCGAACTTCACATCCGCATCTTTGGCAGCTTTTACTAAGCGGGAATACCGCCAGGCAGCTTATCGTGGGTCACTTCCCAATCGCCCAAACCGGCATGGTCATCCTTACGCGGGTATTTATTGGCAAACCAGCCATCGTCCAGCAAAAACATATCCACTCCCAAATGCTTGGCTTCCTTCATCAGTTCGGCAAGTATCTCCTGATTGAAATTGAAACCTGTATTTTCCCAGTTATTCAAAAGAGTCAGACGGCTGCCTTTACCATCTTTCAGGCTATAGTTGCGTGCCCATTCGTGCAGATTGCGACTGCCTTGCGAGGCACCATCATAACTTAAAGTGAAAATGAATTCGGGAGTGGTGAACACTTCATTCGGTTTCAGTTCGTAGTTCGATGCATAAGGATTGATGGCAGGGATTACACGCAGGTTGCCCACATTGTCCACTTCGAAAGTGAAACGGAAGTTGCCCGTCCAGCCCAGTGTACCCATCAAGACATCACCCTGGTGTTCGTTCACCGGTTGGTCCAGTCCCACTTCAAAGAAGGGATGGGTGTGCATGGCAGCACGGCTTCCCAGCTTCGTGTCAATCACTTTCTTGCCAAACTGCAATTGCTGACTGCTCATCTGCGCCTCTTTTGCCCAGTCACTGCTGAACTCGGTCAGATAATAACTGGAATTATTGAAGTAGAGCATGGTGGAGGCATAGGTGGAGAGCATGACAGGTTTCTTCTCCTGATGCTTTATCTCGCTCCACGTCTTGATGACGTTCTCTTTGGGATAGGCCACATAATGCAGTGCCACATCTACCGGATACTGGTTATCGCGCAGGTTTATCACGGTTTCCGTACCACCTTCTACAGGCTTGGACGAGGAAGAAACGTAATAAAGAATCGTCGACGGATTGCCGTCATTATGAGTGATGGCGATGGCAGGTTCAAAGTAATCTTCATTGCCGGAACCGCTATACACTTCCCAGCCGCGCTTGCTCACGCTGCCGTCCGACCCGGCATGTATATTCCAACGGAAGTTCTGCAAATCCTGCTGGTGCAAGAGTTTCTCGCCCAGGTACGTTTGATACAAGCGGCCGTTTTCGCCTACCTGGAGCACCAGATCGGTGTTGTCCGTAGAGATGCGGATGGTTTCTTTTTCCGCTGCATGGGCATACGTCAGGGACGCACATGCAAAGAGAGTTACAAGTAAATTTCTCATGGTGTACGATAAATTTAGTTACCAAAATATATAAATTAAATTAGAATGAAAGACTTGCGCTGAATTCCAGAGTGAGTGGGCGCAAATAATTACCGCTCATATAGTGATCCTTGAACTTTCCGGCTTCTTCCTTGCTCAACAGTTCGGCACCGTTGATAGTGCCGCTGGCACCCTTCTGATTCAGGAAGTTCACAACCGTAGCTCCCAAAGAGAGATGCTTGTTTACCTTCCAGTTCACGCCGCCGAAGGTTTCCCAACGGCCGTTGAAGTAGAGGGCATTGGTCAGATTGGCATACGTCTTTCCGAAATAACGGAAGCTGAGCCATACGCGCAGGTCGGGAGTGATGTTGTAGCTGGGATCTATTTCAGCAAGTACCTGCGGAATTTCTTTCACGATGTTGCCATTGGCATTCAGGTCGGGCACTCCTTCAAAGGGAGACTGATGAAATAGTTGTTATAAGTCGGCTTCTGGTAAGTGAACAGGGCATGCAGATGGAAACCTTTGAACGGATTGATTTCTGCCGAGGTAGTCCAGCCCAGGGTCTTGATGTCGTATATTAATAAGGTGGTTTTGGATTGCGTCGTACCGGGTTTCGTTACGTTCTGCTGGTCGATGTTGTTCGACTTGGAAATATATGTAATCATGGAAGTCAGATTTATCCAGTTGTTATGGTAGAACAGTCCGCCACGCAGCAAAGGGATGGTGACGCGTTTGTATTGCTCCTCGGTGGGACCTGTTCCGGCATACTCGTTGATGCGGGGGAAGCGGGTGGCAACAGTTCCATCGGCTGTAAGACCGAAGTTCTTTGTTATCTTATAAGTGAATTGTGCGGTTGCTGCATAATTCAGCTTGTCCTTTACCACTTTATGGGGTTCTATCTTTTCAGTAGAAGTATGTTGCCGTCATTGTCCGTATATGAATGGGTATCGCCGATATGGAAACCCGCATAACGTCCGTAAGGTATCTGGTCGGCAGACATACGGTAGTATTCCAAGCGGGCACCGTAATAAACGTTAATCTTCGGAGTGATCTGCCAGTTGTCCGTGAAGTAGGCAGCCAGTTTGTTTTCATATCCTTTGGTATATTCCGGACTTAGCTCATTGAAGCCTCTGAACTTATTGGTACTTCCGTCGGCTTCCCGACGATTCAGTATCTGTGGGTATTCGGTGACAGTTCCTATCCATTGGAAAGAGGAAGAATGATAATCCAAATGATAGTACCACTCGTTCAATCCTAACCTCATATCGTGGTTGCCCACTTTCTTTTTCAGTTCGGAAGTAAGCAAAGCATTCTTCACTTTGCCGAAGTGCAACCAAGTGCGTCTTCCTTCCACCAATCCGGTGTAGGCTTCTTTGGAGTCATCCAGGAAAAGACCATCTGTTGCAGTCGCCTCGCTGATATTACTACCGCCAAAGTCTACATAATTGGCTTCGGGGGCATTCATAAATTTGGCGTTAAGTGTCCAGTTTAGATTATTGCGGAAGGTATAGTCGAATAGCATAGCTACTTCGTGCGCCTTGTTTCCGGTGAAATCGCCGAAGCGTCCGCTTTTCATCTTACCATCCGTCACGTCCATGTACTGAAAACGTCCGCCTTCGGGAGCGTACGAGGAAGTACCCAGCTTGAAGCCCGGAATTTCTTTCACACTGCCATCTCCCACATAAATAAAGGGAGCCGCATTAATCATTGAGCCGAGCGCATTGCTTTTCGAGAATTTATAGATGACGGAGAACTTGCCACGATTGTTATTGAACAATCGGGTCAATCCGGCGTGATAAAGCTGGGTACGGTCGCTGAAGTTCTCAAACTTAGGAGCAAAACTGCCCGGATCAAAGTTCTGATAGACACTGGCTGTATAAAGCCAACGGTCGCCAATGCCACCGGATACATTCATGTCCACATTCTGCCAGCCGAAGTGGTTGGTGTGGTAATTCAGTACTCCTTTAAATTCTTTCTGCCCTAACTTGGAGAAGGTATTCACCGAATAAGCGATGTTTCCGGTAGTGATGGCGGATTCGGACGGGTTCATCAGGCCCACTTCGCCCAGACTGGCATCGCTGCGCCAATGGGTAGCCAGTTTGTGCACAGCCGAAGAATATACGGCAGGTAGTCCGTTCTCATATACATTCACATCCTCACTGGGCAGTCCGATTTGAATTTCACGGGGTTTATTGGCATCCGAAGCGTTCAGCATCACATTGCGTTCGCTACCTTTGGATTTCTTTGTACTAATGGTGTCGTTTACTTCTGCCGGATTGCTTGCCATTGCAGAAGAAGCGAATGCGATAATCATCGGCACGATGTGAAAAAAGAGATTGATTTTCATGATATTCATTGATTTAAAATTAAATACTCTGAAGAAAGAACCGGGAAGGATTTTACCCCTTGTTTTTCAACGAGGGCAAAATTAGAGGGTATAATAACGCACTGTTTCTACAAGTAGATATTAAGTAGATTGACAGGAGAGGTGTACAAGGAATAATAGCTTTATAATTAACTATTTAGTAATACTTGCTTTAGAAAAGTAAGTAGATGTATCTGTTTACTGAAAACTTTTAATATCTTTGTATTTATCCACTTTTAATGAATACCTCCTATGAAGAAATGCTTATTATCAGGATTATTTTTGCTATTCGTACTTCTGCCTTTTCGTGCTACAAATAAAGTTGACTTGTCCGGAGAGTTAGAAACTGCTTTGAAACTGCGTAACCAATATTCACGCCAGAAAGAAACACGTATTGACAGTCTTAAACATTTACTCTATCCGAATATGAATGATGATGAACGTTTCCTGTTGTATAACGCCATTTATGAAGAATATTATACTTACCGGTTTGATTCGGCCATATATTACGTAGACCGGGAAGAAGAAGTGGCTATGAAACTCTCCAATCCTACATATCGCAACCTGAGTATCATTCATCGTTCCATCCTCCTCGCCACTTCGGGATATTTCAGTGAATCCATTCAAAACTTGGAACAGATAGACAGCCGTACACTGGACAACGCATTACGGATAGAATATTATACCGCTTATGAGTGGGCATATAGTATGTGGGCCGAATACTCCAATGATAATATATATGCTCCCCGTTATTATGAAAAGGAGATGCTTTATCAAGATTCACTTATCAGTGTTCTACCAGTCGGTTCACCGTTGCATCATTACTGGAAAGGCGAAAACTTCTATCGTCATCGCAGGTATGCCGAAGCTAAAAATTGCTATAAAAAAGCGTTGGAAGGATTACCGGTCAATGTCCGCTTGTTTGCTATGGCAACTTACGGACTGGCATTGGTGTACTCACGAACCAACAACTGGAAAGAATATGAGAATTATCTGATAAAGGCAGCTATTTCCGATCAGGTATGCCCATTGAAAGAGAATCTTGCCTTGCAGGAACTGGCGTTATACATCTTCAAGAACAGGGATGGAGAAGTTTCACGTGCCAATCGTTACTTAAACTATTCTCTAGAAGATGCCATGTATTATAACAACCGTCTCCGTATGCTCGAAATAGCAAGAAAATTCCCTTCCATTGTTCTTTCATATCAGAAACAGAACCTTATTGAAAGCCAACGCTTGCAATGGTCACTGATATGTATCAGTCTTTTATCTATCGGACTGGTAGTTTCTTTGGTTTATATATATCGGCAGATGAACCAACTTCATAAGCGGAAGAAAATTTTGGCAAATATGAACTGTGAATTGCAACACCTGAATAAAGCGTTGGTAGATACGAATCATACACGCGAAGAGTATGTAAGCCTGTTTATGGATTTATGTGCCGCTTATATAGACAAGCTGAAGAAATATCAGGATTTAGTGAAGCGCAAGGTAAAAGCGAAGCAAACAGATGATTTATTGAGACTGGTCAATGCAACCAAACTTTCAGAAATGGATACCAGGGAGTTCTTTATGAACTTTGATACGGCTTTCCTGAATCTATACCCTAACTTTATAAAGGAATTCAATTCCCTATTGCGTGAAGGTGAAGAAATAATACCCAAACGGGGGGAAATATTGACTACGGAACTTCGCATTTTTGCTTTAATACGAATGGGAATTAAGGATAGCTCCAAGATAGCAACCCTTCTGTTCTATTCCCCACAGACAATTTACAACCATCGGAGTGTGGTGAAAAATAAGGCAAAGATAAGGGATAACTTTGAGAAACAAGTGGAAGAAATTTGCACAATAAATTTATTATGCAATCTCACTTCTTCTGCCTCTACTTCTTAAGTACCCTCAAGATGGAGATAATGAGTCAGGAACTGAAAACCATTGACTTCCCGACTGACTTCGGTTCACTGAATGGGATGGAAAGAAAAACTAAAAGAAAGAAAACAGTTTGCTGTCCTTTTTGTATATAAAAAGATATTGCTATTTAAAATCTTTCTTACAAAAAACATTTTCATCTTCAGGTAACTAATCATCTCCGAATATCTATATATATCAGTTTTCCTGTTATTTTTAAATGATAAAATTCATCTTTTATTTCATTGGCGATTGCCAACCTTTCTATTGCTTCAAATGTTTTTCAGCAAAGAAGCAGGATACAGTGAAAAAAATATTATATATATGAAACCACCCCAAGCTCTTTCTTTTGCACATCAGTTTGCAAAGCCATGCTTTACTATCATTGTAATATTGCCATTCAGTAACAATCACAGAATCAGTAAATTCAGTCCTCTGTTCTTCAAAGACTTTATAGCTATGTCCTAATACTTCTTTCAATATTTGGAGTGTCGAAAAAAATGTTTTTATTTTTTAATATTAACGGATTCATAAGTTTTTTCCAATAAGTTTAAACTATGCTTGTATCATTTTTGTTCACATTTTTATGGGCTGTTTAATAGTTACCGTCACCTGTTCTGCCTTATTAGACGGATTATAAAGCAGACTTCCGCATGAACTCATGCACATCATGCAGCCGTACAGCAGAATCCATATTGCAACAATCATTATTTTGCTTTTTTTCTGTTTCATATTATCAATGATTAAAGAATAGTCCTTTCACGATTTGCTGGAACATTCCACCAAAATCCGCATTTATTTCACGCCCGTTATGCTTATACAACGGACGTATTATCGGTACAGTCGATTGCTGGTGAGACCCATTGCCGCCATAACTTCTCATGCCCACATCCATTGCCCATCGTTCTGCCAAATCAAAAGAAAGATAACCGCCATAATGGTAGCCGTTCAGTCTCTTCATCGATTGCACACCCAGCAAATAGGTGCGATGATATGTACCAAAGAGATGGAGCGATGTATTAGGGAGGAATTGATAGGAAACATCGGTTCCAATCCCAAATGTATTGCTACTCGAACGGGGAATACTCAGTTTGTGCGCATATAGGCTTATGCCCAATTTCCATCTCTCGTTTGGAGAATATGCCGTTTTAACTTCAGCATAGTTCGATACGCCAACTCCTATGATATTTTCCTGTCTGCCACGTCCCCAAACATCTATCTTCTCAAACCGATGAATAATCCCGCCGACATTGTATTCGCCTTTATGCAAAGACGAACGGTCAACGGGAAAGCTCTGTGTATAATCAGGACGAAAGTTCAAAAGTGTTTCAGGCATTTTGGGAATGAAATCAAAATGTGGAGACAGAAACGACTTCCCATATTCATAAATCGACAGTTTGGTAGTGTCTATGTTCGTCACGGTCAGTTTTGCACGGCCGAAGAACAGCATAGAATTTTCCTGCCCGTATAATCGGGAGCAAACGGACAACAGTATCATGATGACAAGAGCCACACTGCATGCCGTCAAGTTGATGGCGCAGATTTTTAATTTCTGTTTCCACATATTTTTTCATTTAATTTATATTCAATATACGGCAGTAATGAGACAGCATTCCCTTTGATACCAATGCAATTTGCAGAATAGCTTTGGTTATTCCGACATTATTCTGCAAAACTTACGTAAAAAGCCCAACTGTGTGACGAAGGAAACCTTCAATTATTACTTTGGTTTATACAAGTCTCTTTCATATCCTATTTTTATCTTTACATTCCTGACTGGAGTAAATTGTAACTTCATCTCCATACTGTTATGCGGAAACATAGGAGTAAGTGAAGGCATAACCTTATTAGAACGCTCCATCAAAGAATAACGGATACGGAATAACAAAGACCATCGGTCAATTGGATTGTATTCCATTCCCAAGATGCCACCAAAGTCATTAAACAATTTACGTATCATTGGACTATCATCTAAAAGCCATCGGTTGCCATCCTTGTCTTCTTGTTGTAATATAGAATATTTACCCCAAAACGCTCCTACGCTAAGAGTCAAATGTTTCGTCAACAGATGATGATAGAAAAACTTACATAAGTAGCCGATCCCCAAAAGGGATAGGTGGTATGACTGCTGATGGTGCGAAATCTCCATAGTCGACCTTCGCACAGATAGTCTGAAGCAAAAGGAAAGTTCGGATTCCCTACAGGACGATTATTCCAAGGAAACAACTGATTGCCAACAATATCGGTTGGCATAAGAAACGGATTGGCAGTAATGATTGCAAAAGACTGTATTGGAACAGAAAAAGCCGTATCTATTTTGTTGTGGGCATTATTCTCAACAATACCAACAGGACGCTCTGTCCTAACGCTTGGCAAGGTATCGATCATTAGGAATTTCCGCTCTGTTTGTGCCAAGGAATAAACATTCCATATAAAGCATCCGATAAAAATCAATTGCTTTCGCATTATATAATCGCTCTACGTTTAGTCTATATTACTTTGCCATGCTAAACCAGCCAAGCTATTACCTCCTTGATGAACAGTCCTTAGCGTCGTTCAGAATGGCAAAGTATAATGATAGTTATTTTTGATCTAAATACATTCTTATAGCACCATTATTTTAAGTTTATATTGATAATATGTGCTTTTCCTATCAGACATTTGGGAACCACATGACCATTAATAACCTCTGTCTGATCTTTACCGTTGGCATCATGTTCAGAAGTAAGATCAGTCCACGTATGAAACTTGCCTGTTAAGGCATTTCCACCAGTAATCTTTCCAAGAATAATATTAAACCCATTTTTCACATTATTATTGAAAATATATCTGGGTAATCGTGGTGCAATAACTTCTTGCCCATATTGTCCTTGTGCTAAATAACTAAAATTGGGACTAAGGAATGAATCGAAATAGTAAGAACGATGTGGATCATTTTCCAACCATACCACATTTCTTTTGGCAGACATTTTAACCCAAAGTCGTCCTCCCCTCATATAAGCATTGAAATATATTTCTTTATTTTTCATCGGTCTGTATGTGGATGTATTTACATCAATAGATTTTGCATTAGCTCTATCTGACAATAATGATTGTGTTGCTTTTGCTACACTTTCCGCTAAATCTTTCCTTATATTTATCCGTTTAATTTCACCGTCAATAACATACATGCCATTTTGGTTTCCGATAAATGTTTCCACATTATCTTCATCCGGCACATAAAGTGACAGATCATTGGCATCAATATTATTGGGTATTAGAATCCCCTCATACTTTTTCTTATATTCTTCGTATGATTGACGGAATTCTCCTTCTGAATTAGCTTTAGTACCAATAGACTCCAATTCATCATCAGCCTCTGCTGCAAGATTATGTAAATTTCTAACTCCAAATTGATTTACTAATTCCAACTTTTCGTTATCCGAGATAGAAGAAAGTTTTTCTTTGAATTCTTGAAAACGACCTTCGCTATCGAAACTTAATGCATACTCTCCATCTCCGACACCTCTTGTCACTAAATTGCCCGTTTGTTGAACGGGAATAAGAACAGCTTTTATAGATGAAGGCTGTTCAACCTTAGAAATTTGCACTTCTTCTTCATTATTACATGCACCAAGCATTGTAACACACATTAAAAAAAATAATTTTTTCATCTTAAATTTTGATTAAATGATTAATATTAAAAATTAACATTGGAGACTAAAACATATAGGCACACGATACAACAAAAGTTCTATTCTTGCAGTCCACACCATTCTTATTTATATTCTTCATACCCCAATCATAACCGATAGAAAGTTGAACGTGGCGAACAATCTCTATCCCAGCACGGAATCCCAGTCCCCAATCGAAGCGATTGAGCATCTTGTCGCTGAAGACATTGTTTGCCGCAGTCCGGGTTGTGACTGCTCCCTCGTCGGGAAAGATGGTTTCTGTGGCCTTCCCGAACAGGCCGATGCTAATATAAGGACCTGCATTGACGAACAGGCTGACATTCCGTCCAGCAGAAAACTTATATCCGATGTGAACAGGAATGTTCAGATAATAAGGAGTAGACTTACTGTTAGAACTGTAGTTTGGTGAGGAATTGCCCGAACCGTTTCCGGCAGAAGGGTTGTAATTAGCGTTGTAATAGTAGCCCGGATTTTCCCAACCATGAGAGGAAAGCATCAGCCGAAGTCCAGATACAAACCTTTCGCCACCTGCGGAAGTCCAAGCTCCCCCTTTACGCCAGCATGGAAACCGGACTGTGACTGGTAAGCACTCGGAGAACTGAGGTTATAACCTCCTGTCACTCCTACTCTGAAATCCTGCGCCTTTGCCGCCATGTAGAAAGGCAGGATGAAAAGCAATGTCAATAGAATCTTCTTCATAATCGAATTGTTATTTAGTTAATGAATATGTTTCCAATTATCCTTATTTATTCAGTCCCCCGATTGCTCAAACACGAAATACCCATTCCGATATTTGTGGTTGCCGGACATGATGCCTCCGGAGACGACGCGGTCTTTCCCTGTATCATTCGGCTGCGTGGTGAATTGCAGCAAGTCTTCTTTAAGAACGGCATGAAACCAGTTGTTTTGCACTTCCTCGGATAATATATTGGTCATTCCGCCAAACCAATAGAACAAAAGCCATTTCTCGGAGAGGTTTCTCATTTTGTAAGTTCCTCCGTCCCTCGGAATACGGATGCGAAGAGCCGAAGAGTTTTCAATGGTCTCGATTGTCACGTCATTGGAACTCCATTTCATCGGAGGAGCCTCTGATGCTTCGTCCGACAGATTCTTCATCCACTCCGTTTCCGTAATCCGGCATCCCCCCACAACACCGATACCATTTTCCACATTGGAGTAATGGCTCCGTATGGGAGCCAGCCCCTTGTGGCCCAAATCATTGTTCTTGACATCATTCAATGACTTCAGATACCGGAAAAGTTCCTGTGAGAGTTTGTACAGATATACCTTGTACGAGTATTTATAAGTGGTGCCTTCCCACATCGAAATATCATCGGCCGAGTAGGAGATTTTCAAACGCAAGGTATATTCCTTTCCCTTAATCTGCTTGTCGCTCCAGATATAAAGGTTCTGATAGAAATCATTGGAAAGGTCAAATGCGGAGTTTAGTCCGCTCTTGCTATACAGCAGGGGTTCGTCGTCTACCTCCAATTCGAGGTCTGAGAAACTCGTGCGTATGACATGATTGTCCGGCACACTCGTATAAATGCACCTACGTATATCCGCACTCCATAATAATCCTCCGTATCGGCATTATCCTGAAATGTGATAAGAAACTGCAACTTTGTCTCAATCTCCTGCTTTAGCTTCATATCCATCTTTTTCAGCGGAAAAGACACCGGCAATACCGTCCGGGAGCTTACAGACGGAAGCCCCTGGACAGACACATTTATATCCACCTCATCCGCTTCATGGTATCGACCAAGCACATAGTAGCACTGTACCGGAACAGATGGCGTCGCACTCTCGTTCCAATACACCGGCTGTTCCTTGCCGTTAACCATAAAGTTGACATCGGCATAGGGAATGCCCTTTTGCTGTTCTCCTTTTCGGGAGACAGGCACACTGCGGGACAGCTGTATGAGCGTGGTGTCCTTGCCGGCACCGGGCATACAGTAGAGTACCAGCTTTTCTCCGGCGTTTATATCACCCAACTCGAACTCATAGTTGCACGATGAAAGTATGAACAGGGAGATTATGTATATCAGATTCCTTATTTTCATGTATCTGTCAGAATTTTAATGTGTAACTGAATGACGGAAGTATGGGGAACATCCCCGTCGCTTTCCCCTTGAAACTGCCGTCTGGCATCTCTTGCACCTTGCCGTAAAGGGGATTGATACGGCAATAAGCGTTATAAACGCTGATGTTCCATATCCTTTCATGCCCTCGGTGGGTGGTGCTGCGGAAATTAACACCGAGGTCGAGGCGGTGATATGCCGGAAGCGACACGTTGTTCGGCTGTTCGTATATCCATTCCGAAGCAGACTCGCCACCGATGCCGGGGATGACGGGAGCATTGACCTGTTGTTGCGGCACGGTCATACGGTTCCCTGTATGGTAAGTCCATGAAGCGTATGCCTCTATCCGGGAAGAAAAGTTGTGGCGAACGCTGAGGTTTAATTTATGACGATTGTCAAATTTATCGGGATACCATCCATTATAGAATGTCGGGAAGTTGCGCTTGCTCCATGACAAGGTATAAGCCGCACTGATGTGTGTCCGGTTATTGCTATAGCTGGTTTCCCATTCCAGCCCGTATGCCTTTCCCTTGCCCTCATGGATTTTTTCTTCCCAGTCATCGGCAGAGGGCGTGAGGCTGTTTCCACCGTTATATTCCACAATGTGATTCATCGTTTTGTAAAATCCCTCCATATTCAACCGGATGCGGAAAGGTAGTTGCAGATACATCCCGACCGCATATTGTCGGGAGCGCATCGGTGCAATCTTTTTGGTGGAAGGTACCCAAAAATCCATCGGCAGATTCAAGTATGTGTTGGAAAGCTGGTGCATGAACTGGCTCATTTCCGTATAGGAAGCCTTGAATGTCACACGGTCGCTGCATTGGTAACGGATGGATGCGCGGGGTTCTATGGAATGATAAGTCTTGCCTGTTATATGGAACAGGGTGTAATGCAGTCCGGCATTCAGCTTCAGACGGTTGCTTAGAGCTATGTCGTCTTCGGCATACAATGAAAATTCCTGTCCGTTATAGGAACCTGAAGCCTCGCGTGACAGGGTGTCTTTCTGGCTGTCAGTCCCGGAATAATCCCATGTGCGTGCGCTTTGAGGACGGAAAAAGTGCATCAGGTAATTTGACCCTATACGCAGGCGGTGCGCAGGATTTGGCCGATAATCGAACTCCATACGGTAGCCAATGTCATCGATGGTGGAGCGGTTATTACGCTCGCTATGGGTTATCCCTGATAATTGTCCTTCATTAAAAACCCTTTCTTCGGAAAGGTAATCGTGACGGGAACGGTTATGGGTATAGACACCCGTGAATATGGAGTACAGTTTCGGGGAGAACTGGTACTTCCAGTTCAGGGAGGCCGTCAGATTGCCCCATTGCAGGTTGAATTTAGTACGGTCTTCTTCCCGGTTGTAGTTCGTGCCGTATTCTTTCTCAAACTGCTTGTTGTTCACTTTCATGATGTCATTGCCCGAATATAAGCTGATGTCTGCACGGCTGCGTTCCGAAAAGCGGTGCGTTATTTTGGCGTTTATGTCATGGAAGGCATAGCGCATATTTATCTTATCGGCCTTTGAACTGTTGCGTATGGCCAATGCCGGTACTGTGATGACATCGAGCCATGTGCGACGCATTGCAATGTTGAACGAGGTCCGGTCTTTCTTTATGGGACCTTCAAATTGGATTCGTCCGTCCAAGAGTCCTATGCTTACCGTACCGTGGTATTCTTTCATGTTTCCATCATTGGTACGTACATCCACGACGGAAGAAAGTCTTCCGCCGTAGCGTGCAGGGAAGCCGCTCTTGTAGAAGTCGATGTTTTTTACAATATCCGTGTTGAATGCGGAAAAAAGCCCTCCCAGATGGTTCACCTGATAAAGAGGTGTGCCGTCCAACAGAAAAAGATTCTCATCGTTACCGCCGCCATGTACATACAGCCCGGAAATGAGTTCGGTGCCTGCCGCCACTCCCGGAAGATTCTGTAATGTCTTTACCACATCCGGCGAACTCATAAGCGCATATCCGGTATTCAGTTCTTTGGAAGTCAATGATACTTTTCCTGTTTGGGTAGTCATCAACGGAGAATTCAAATCAGCGGTCACAACCACTTCTTCCAGTTGATATCCTTCTTTTAGATGAATTTTCAGAGTTGTATCATGCTGAAGAAACACATCTTCCGAGTGTTCGCCACAACCTATGGATGAAAAGCGTATGGCATGATGTCCTTCCGGAAGTGTGATACTGAAAAACCGTGTTCGTTGCTCAATGTGCCTGTTCCTGTCGTGACGTCCCATACTGTGGCATTTATGACTGTTTCACCATCATGCTGATAGACATAACCGCTCAAAGTGTATTTCTTTTTCCGGCTCAACAGTACATGTTTCCCGTTTACTTCCCACTTTATGTCTGTATTACGGAATAATTCATTCAAAGTGGAGTGCAAGCCCCGTCCTTTTAAGGGTTTGCCGATATAGGGTATATCCAGTTTCAATGAGGCATCATACACGAAATTTACGGCATACTCTTTTTTAACTACCTCCATTTGTTGTCTGACGGTACATGAATGAACCTTATGCTGGGCGTGAAGCGAAAGTGGCAATATAAACAAGGTCAATATAAGGATTGTCAGCCTGATCACTTCGTGACCTCCTTCCTTATCTTTACATCCAGCGATTTTTCTATCATGGAAATAATCTCATCCAAGTTGTCTGTATCGAATTCTGCTGTAAGTGTCTTTCCAGTGGAGACACTGGTCAGTTTTACATGGAAGTGTTCGGACAATTCTTTCAGTACTTCAGACAAAGGTGTGTTTTCATAAATGAACTTCCCGGATTTGTCTGCATGATCTTTATCTGAGTTTTTCACCATTATCAGTGGAACATCCGACCCAAAAGGCATAACAGCCTGCATATTCCGGGTAAGTACAATACCATTCTTATTATTTTTAGAAGAGAACAACACCTTGCCTGATAATACATGAACTTCGGTAACGGAACCATTATTGTTCTCGTTTACTTCGAACTGTGTACCCAGCACTTCTATTTTAGCATATTCTCCTGATACAATAAACGGAGCGTACTGGTTACGGCGCACATCAAAACTAATTCTTCCGCTCATATCAACTTCCCGTTTGTTTTTATTGAACCTGTCCGGCAGGTAACTGAGAGTTGAATTGGGAAATAACGTAACCACTGAACTGTCGGGAAGTGTGAATGTTGTGGCATCAGCATAAGAATATAAGCAAACAGGAGATTCTTTCTCCCACATAAGACAATATGCAGTAAATAGGCATATTGCAACAGAGGCAGCAATCCCAGATACATATCGGAGCCATCTGCGCTCTTTGGCTGGATGCGCTCCTTGTATCTGCGTAAAGCTTTTCGGGTATCAAAAATTCCCGGAGAATAATACCTCAAAACAAATTGTAATCCTTTTAATTCTTCTTTGTCCATTTTCGATGTTCTTTTTAGCTAAGAGTAAAATCAACCGAAATCCTACTATTCCAAACAAAAAAAATTACCCGAAAAAGAAAAAATAAATTTTCCGGCACTCACCTTTGATAGTCTTAAGAGCCTTGCTGATTTGGTTTTTGACCGTGTTTACGGAGATTCCAAGTTGGTCTGCCACTTCTTCGTATTTCAATCCGTCCCGTTTGCACAGCAGGAAGGCTTCACGACAACGATCAGACAATGAATCTATAGCAGTCCACATTCTTGCTTCCATAAATGACTGTTCTTTGTATTCTGTATCAGTAAGAATTTCCTCAAACTCTGAAATAAAACGATTCCGGTCAATCATGTTTTCTTTTTTCAGGATAAAAAAGCATCTGTTGCGCACCATCATAAACAAATAGGATTTTATATCGGAGACGAAACAACCTTTTTCGGACCGTTCGAGAAAATCAGTCAAACAATCCTGTACGACATCCTCTGCATCCTCTGTTATATGCAGGTAATGAAGTGCATACAGGCACAATAGCCGATAGTATTTCCGATAAATACTATCTATATCTATTTTTTCAAATTTGGTTGATTCAGACTTTATCATAATGGCATTTATAACACAAGGATGCAAAATTATCCGTGTAGTATCAGTCGTAATAGTAAAATCCGACTGAAACGGATAAATTGATATCTGAACCGCCCAAACGGGCGGTTTATTGCACAAAAAACTAATTTCCGAATTGGCATTTCGGCAAACGTAAAGTGTAACACTGTTCGTTTCAACATTCATTTTAATCATTTCGAAAGTGATTTTGTCCGTTTCAGCCGATTTTATCTTATCAAATAAAGAAGCAAATCCCTATCTTTGTGGAATATGAAGTAACTTTGCATCTGATATGACAAAAGAAAATATAAAAATAATGAACTGGCGGAACGGGCTTTTATTATCAGCCGTTTCCTATGTGCTCTACCTCATTATATGGTTAATTCTCGATGATGAAACAACTGACCAATCTCCGGGAATGGCGGCAGTCGATTATATCGTCGATTTTTTATTGTGCATGCTCTTTACCTATATATCTTTGGGATTCTCTTATCTTGTTTTTAGGATTTTGCCTTTCAGGACATCTTATGTGTGGGTGATTGTCTATGCCTCATGTCTTTTGACTCTGAATAATATTGTCGCATTCGGCATGATATCTTTATTCAATTTCTTATGGGATGAAACCGGGAACGGACTTCTTGACGAATTACTCAACATGAAAGGCGCATATACTTTTGCAATGATATCCACCTTCATATCAAGCGTTTATGCCAACGCATTCTACCTTCAATCTTACATCAAGGCACGTGACGAGAAGCAAACACTTGAAATGGCACTGATGAAGGAGAAAGAGATCGCCCTACAGTCACAACTCAACTCCCTGAAACTGCAAATCAATCCGCATTTCATGTTCAACAACTTCAACAATCTGCTGGAATTGATTGAAGAAGATACCGGACTGGCTGGCAAATTCCTAAGCAATCTGTCAAAAGTGTATCGGTACATCATTGCTAATTTGGACAGGAATCTGATTCCTGTTACTGAGGAGATAAAATTCCTTGATTCATACTTGTATCTAATGAAGGTACGTCACGCCGGAGGCGTCATTACGAAAATCAGTCCAGAGGTTAAAGAATGTAAGGGGTTCCTTCCTCCGGCGGTGTTGCAGCTTCTTGTGGAGAATGCAATAAAGCATAATAGCTTTTCAATGGAACATCCGCTGTTTATTGCCATTGCGTTGTCGGATGATTATATCACTGTGCATAATCTTAAATCACCTTTGCTGTCAAAAATGGACTCAACGGGTTTAGGCCATAAAAACATCATAGAACGATACGCATTGCTCTGCGACAAAAAGGTTAAGATAGAGAATGCCGAAAACTTCTATTCGGTAAGTTTGCCAATAATTAAAAACATCATTTCCCATGAAAATACTGATTCTTGAAGATGAACAGCGCAATGCCATGCGCCTCATAAGATTACTAAATGATATTGATGCAACGTTTGTAATTGAAGGTCCATTTACAAGCATAAAAGAGGCGGTCGAATTTTTCCAATCAAGAAAAACAACAGACCTCATACTTGCGGATATCCGTCTTACTGACGGTCTAAGTTTCGAGGCTCTTAAATACGCTCCGGCAACCGTACCCATCATATTCACTACTGCATACGATGAATATGCGGTACAGGCATTCAAGTTCAATAGTTTTGACTATCTTCTGAAGCCTTTGGATGTCGATGAACTTGAAGCAGCCATAAATAAAGCAATCAAAGCAGGTAAAAATTATACCGAAGAGAATTTCCGGCAGCTTTTCGACGCGTTACAAAAGAACCAGTTCCGTTATCGGGAACGTTTCCTGTTACCTTATCGTGACGGATATAAGACAGTACGTGTCTCGGACATCAATCATATTGAGACTGAAAATAAGAATGTGTATCTTCGCCTTAATAACGGTACTTCAGAAGTTGTCAATGTGTCAATGGAAGAACTTGAACAGCAACTCAACCCAGACTGTTTCTTCCGTGCAAACCGACAATATATTATCAACGTAGAGCATGTTTTATTCCTCGGTAATTATTTCGGAGGGAAACTTATTGTCCATTTAAAGGGTTATCCGAAGACAGAAATCCAAGTAAGTAAGGAAAAAGCTCAACGTATTAAGGAATGGCTTGACAGGTAAAGTTATAAAAATGATTATAGTAAAGGTATCAAATTCAAAAAATAGTATTTTACTATGAGGTAATATACAAGTTGTCTATAGTTCGTTATACGTATTTCACATATTCATTTATGAATTTCGGAAACAAAATATTGGTTTTAGCAATTTTGCACATATTGTATCAACAAACTATAATTAACCTATTACAATAACAAAACAGCTTCTATTTGTTCTTATAGCATTTGAAGATTTCCGCTTCCGATATTCCGAGCGTCTTTTTAAGACGCTGTAAGTTCACTGACATAAACAGTTTGAAAGTGATTCGTTACAGATAATTATCATTGCACAGCAATCTTTTATATTTTTCCAATCCTGAGATAGTATCCCCCATAGATTACATTGCAGATAACAGATTTACGAAAATAAGTCAGTAATAGCCTACCATACTGTTCATGCATAATTTTACATATCCACCCTTCATTAAGAACCTGTTGCCATTATGTTACAAAAATCTATAACTTTTTATATAAAAGTATTTCACTCTTTCCAATAAATTTATTCTGTGATCTTATAAGATTTCTAAAAATACTTCAAAGCCTTTTTAGAAGTATAAATTATAGAAACTGACATATAAAGATTCACCTTATTGCAGCAAATTTAAACAAATAATACAAATGAATGCTTTATTTATACTTAAACCAATATAACATGTTATTTTTAAGTGTAAACAAACAAGAATATTTGCATAATAAATATATAAACCAGTTGGCACAGCTTCCGAATCTTGTCATATTTCAGTTCTCTTTTCCCCATTATAGCCATTTCCCCTTTTTTATAACCTTGTCATGACTTCACCTTGCCGTAGTTCAGGGTGCGAAGCTACGGGCGGGGCCCCTAAAAATCTGCAAGCCCGCTTCGCGCCCTACGGGTTTTGGCGAAAATTTTTCAATCCGTCCAGCGGGGCGGTTGATTTCACCAAAAGCCTTGCATATTTCTCCCCGTCCGTATCTGCCCCCTGAAACGAGCAAGGTGAGGCCACCGACAAGGCATAAAAAAAAAAGTCAATGTTATGAAAAAGAGAACTGAAATACAACAAGATTTGAAACGAGGCTTCGGCTTCGCTCCAACCGGCATAAAATTTTGGATGAAGTGGTCGTTGGTCGGCTTCGTGGTGTACGTGGCGGTGCGTTTCGTGTGTGCCTTTGTCGGTGGTGTGGCGGCCTTTTGGAGCGGTTGGTTGCCCATGTTGGCAGTTTTGGCGGTGGTGGTTTTCCTCATCCGTTCCGTGTGGCGCATCCTTTCCGCTCTCCTTTCCCTTTGCGTGCTCGCTCTTTTCATCCTTGTTCTTTGCGTGATACTCTGAAACGAAATATTAATCATTAAAACAACTCATTATGAACAAAGTACATTTATTGGGAGCTAACAGAAGTTACGACAGAGACGTTCAGACCGTTTCAGTCAATCAAGTGGTAGTATTGGAAGGCTACAGCTATGACAGCTATGTTGTGTATGAAGTAACCCGTGACAAGTGGGGAATAACCTATCATCTTGTCAATTTGGAAACACACGAGTTTCACACTTCCGACCTTATCCGGCCATTATCGGAGAAATTCGGAATAGGCATCTATTACGATGATGCGAACCCCAAGTTTTTGGATCCGTTGGAAACAGCCGCTTTACTAACCAAAGCGAAAGAGAAGAAAGCCGAAGCGGAACGGAAAGCGAAGGAAGCAAGGGAAGAATACGAGCGTATCGCAAAAATCGGTGCGGAACGTTTGCGCCCCCTTATCCCGACAGATGCAAAGGCGGTCATTATCGGCACATTGAGGGTGAACGAATGCGACAGTTATACGGACTATTACGACTATAGTATAGCAAGAACCGTCATTTTAGGCTTTTCCAAACATACACGCAACCTCTTTTCAGAAATGCGCAAGCATGCCGCCAATTTTGAGGAAACGGCCTATTTGGCAGAATATAACGCGGATTACGAACACCGTGAAAATTACAGCATGGGGGACGGCATGTATTTGGGCAGGAACAAGTACAGCGGTTGGACAATTGAGAAAGAGCCTATCTGTGACCTTGAAAAGTTCATAGAACGTATGCGCATACCGCAGGGGATGAAGCCAACCTTTGCATGAAAGCACCGCAGAGGGAAAACGAAGCACAACAGCCGACAGCAACCGCAGCCCCTTCAACCCTCAGTCTTGAAATCGTGGAATACAGCGAAAAGGCGATTGCCGTATTCGGTGACACCAAGCCGATAAAGGACGTTCTGAAAGACTTGAACGGTTTGTTCCGTGCAAACCTCACTTATAAGGGCGAAAGGCGTGCAGGGTGGATATATTCCAAGAAGCAGGAGCTGAAAGTAAGGGAAGCACTCGCCACGTGCATCCGTGTATGACAGCATGAACGGCAGGGCGGAGCAATCCGCCCACCTATCAATGAACCCATAAAAAAGTAACGACATGAGAACAGAAACAAGAACATACACCCTCTATCGATAACCGAGTTATCCGAGGAAGCCAAAGAGAAAGCACACACCGAATGGTTGTGTAACCGATATTTTTACGGTTGGACGCACGAGAACCGTCAAACCCTTGATGCCTTTTGCGAACGCTTCGGTATCGTGTGCCGTAATTGGAGATATGATGCATGCAATTACAGCTATGACTACCGCAGTAAGCAGGAAGACTGCATAGACGGGTTAAGCGGTTGGCGGTTGATGGCCTATCTGATAAACCACCATTGGAACGACCTATACACGCCAAAATATTTTTGGAAAGGGACGAAAGGACGAAAAAGCAGGATATTTGTAGATATTTGTTGTCCTTACGGGCTATTATATAGATAACGATATTCTTGATCCGATTTATAAGTTCTTGAAATCCCCCACCGGGAATGTCACGTTTGACAACCTTATGAACGAATGTCTCGACAGCTTTTTCCGTGCTTGTCGGGATGATATGGAGAGCACCCAGACTTTGGAATACTTCACGGAAGAAAGCAACGCCAACGGTTGGGAATACCTTTCAGACGGAAAACTATTCAATTAATTATCAATATTTAAAAACTTATCATTATGAAAACGAACAAGAAAGTACAGAAGAACAGCGTGCAGAAATCAGAGAAAGAAAATGCAGTAAAAGTAACCGCTTTGGCAATCATCCCGAAGCCGATAATGTTACTCACACCGCAGGACGTGCCCACGGCTACCGAAGTGACGGCCTCCCTCGGAACGGCAGCCGTTCCCAACGTTACGGAAGAAACACCGCAGCAGGTCACGTTCAAGACACCGCTTGCAACGGCCACAGCCGAAACAGACCTTGACATCACCACCGTACAACCAAGCACGGACAACCACCGCAAGACATTCAATGACGCATCATTGCAGGAACTTGCGGAAAGCATTCGGGAAGTGGGCGTTTTGCAAGCCATTGCGGTACGCCCGCACACGGGAGGCGGTTATGAAATCATATACGGAGAACGCCGTTATCGTGCCTCACTGCTTGCAGGAGCAAAGACGATAAAGGCAACTATCTATAATAATATAACAGATGATGAAGCGGAAGATATGTCACTGAGTGAAAATTTACAACGTGAGCAGGTACGCCCCACCGAAGAAGCGAAAGCATTCAAACGCTTGCTTGAAAAGGGACGGTATGATATTTATTCTTTGGCAGGACGTTTCGGACGGAGCGAGAAGTATATCTATACCCGATTGAAACTGAACGAACTCTATGCGCCTATCGGTGAACTGTTAGACAATGAAACAATCACTATCAGCGTAGCCGAAGAGATAAGCACCTATGAACCCAATATCCAAAAGGACGTATATGAGAACCACCTCAAGACAGACAACAAGGACGATTGGAGCGGTTACACACTCAATCTGTTCAAGAAATATTTTGAGAAATACTACACAACCGACCTTAAGCAATACAAGTTCGACAAGACGGAATGCAAGGCATGCGTACACAACGCAGCCAATTACAACCTCTTTGCCGAGCATAACGGATGCGGACACTGCACAAACCGCAAATGTCTGGAAACCAAGAATGCCGCCCATGTGGCAAAAGAGACGGAGAAACTTTTGAAATCCGATCCGAAGTTGGTTGTCGCACGCCCCTACTACGGAAGCCGTAACGATATGGCACTACAAAAATTGGACAAGAAAGGGCATGAAATCAAGGAACTTGACTACAACGTATCGGCAAGGGAATTTCCAAAAGCCCCCGAAGCACCGAAGAAAGAGCAGTTCACCCAAGCGAAAGAGTACGAACAAGCGGTAGAGACTTTTGAGCGCAGAAACGAGGAATATGCCGAAAGGTGGAGGAACTTGACCGCATGAAGGAGGAAGGCAGGATAAAGACCTATGTGAAGGTAGGGCAGACGGAACCCGAACTCTGCTACGTGGAGATAAACAGGAAGGAAACCGCCCCCGTCACTATCGGGACATTGCAGGAGAGGGACAAGCGTTTCAGACAGCTTTCTATTGAAAAGACCGTTGCCGACACGAAAAAGATTGTCCGGGAGAACGACTATCCCGAAAGCCCGTTCACGCAGTACGAAGACGGTATGGTTTATTTCGCCATGCTTGCCCAACTTCAAAGGAGACATTTTCCACTTTTCGGCATCAAAGACCAGCCTTTCGCATTGGACGAGAAACAGCGGATGAAAATCGTAGCCAAGCTGACGGACGCACAAAAGACCCTCATCAAACGGGACTTCATCAGTCATTTCCTTTGTGAAAACGGCCACGGAGACAACAACGCATCCAAGCTGTTAAGGGACTTCGCAAACATGCACTTTCCCGACCAGTACGGACTTGCCAAAGCCACCCACGAGGAAGAATATCAGAAACGGCATGAACGTTTGGAAGAAAGGATAAAGGAAATGAAGAAAGCGGAAAAGAAAGCAGCCAAAGAAGCGGAAAAACAGCAGACGGCAGAAAAGACGGAGAAGAAAGTCACCGCCCCGAAAACGGAGAAACCCGAAAGCGGAAAAGCCGCCTGAAGCCGAACAGAAAGCATGTGCCGGAGACAACATCCGGCACATCTTTTCACCGCCCCCAAGAGAACAGAGGGCAGGGCCGGACGACCCCACCCACACCGCCACCGTAAAACCTTTAAAATACCGATATATGAAGTATATAAGAACAGCCCCGAATGTGGAATATTCCACCGACAGGGATTTTTTTCTTGAGAATCAGATTGTCTGCATTGTAAGCAGGGAGGGCACGAAGTTTTGCAGTCTGATAGAGAACCGTTTGTTCATGCGTTCCGACAGCCGTCATATCAGCAAGCGGATGCAGATGCATATCATGTGTGAAATCCACGAGGACATCCGCCGCCTTCGCTATGGTGGCGAGCCGGTGGAATGACCTGCCACACCCCACACCTGAATACTTCTTCTTAAAAAAGTCGGGCAATCCCTATGCGGTTGCCCGGCTTTTTTCTATTTTTGCAGGGTTGAACCAAAAAAGAAAGTTATAAGATTAAAGATTTTGAATGATAACATATTAGAATAGCTTTTAGCTGTTTGTTCTTACTCTCGAAACGACCAAATTCAATGCAGGAGAATAAACGGGCAGAGTCCTTGTCATACACTAATGGCACGGTCTTAACTCGTTTCCTGCATGGGTGCTTGGTCGTACCGGAGAGTAGAACCTGTTAAGTTCCGTGCTTTTTTGGTACATAACAGGAAGTTACGGACAAGGTATTACTCAAAAATCATAGGAAGATGTACAACAAGAACGTTGCCATTACCGGCAGTACCATTGAAAAGACAACCAAATACGACTGGTTCAAGGAAGATAAAATCCGTATGGAACTCTACCGGATTATCCTTTCACTTTATAATGAAGGTTATCGCACATTCACCTGCAATCCGCATTCCTATATCGGATTATTAGGTGCGGATACGATAGTCATGCTGCGTGAAGCGGGCAAATGCCCGGAGATAATCCTTTCAGTAGCCATACCGGAAACCGCTTTTCCAGCAGATACCAACAAGGTGTATCGTGCCTTGTATGACGACTTGATAAAGCAGGCGGACAATAAAAAAATACTTCCGGAAAAAGAGTTTTTTGGCAATGCGCTTGTCGGTGGTCATATCATCTGTTATTACGATGACTTTTCCACAGAAATGCAGCAGATATACGCATCCGGTACTCCCTATACCAATATCCGTAAAATGATATAGGCACACATTCTTTACCGCAGGTTACAGTAGTTTCTCCAGCCGTGCAATCCGTTTTTCGGTGGACGGATGCGTACTCATGATATATTCGGTGAAAGTCGGACGCTCACCGTAAACGTCTTCCGTCCTTTTCAACCGGCGGAGGAAAGAAAGCAATCCTTCGCCGCAACCATATTTCACTGCATAGGCATCACAACGGTACTCGGCATATTTATTGATATTCACGTCAGTTATCCGGCTGATGCCGTATATAATCCGGTGAAGCAGTTTGTAAACGGCCCACCATAACTTCGCTATGAGTTCACCCACAAGGCCCAAAGCCGGAACCAATGCAAACACCATGCTGCCAATTATCCCGAATATCAAAGCCGGAATAAGAAATATACCATAAAGGCAACGGTAACCGAACGACTCCATCGAGAATAAAAGCACCTGATAGACAAAGTCGTAATGGGAGATATGCCCCACTTCATGGCTGATGATGCCCTTCAGCTCCTCATCCGAAGCGGAGGCGAGTACTCCGCCCGTCAGCCCTATCGTATTGAAACCGAATGCGGCGGCATTTACCCGAGCGTCATTGTTACGATAAAGTTTCAGCTTCCGGTTCATACCCATTTCTGAAAGCAACCGTTCCACCCTCATGCGATCGGAACTGTTCATAGGACGGTATCCTTCTTTTCTGCGTAGCACCCACACATTTAGCGGAGAAATGGAATAAAGGATGAATAACAGCAAAAGATAATACGGTAACGTATTGACTAAATACGGAATCACCCCCTCATCAAACAGCCCCGGTATATATGCCGGCCATATATGGCGCAAGATTGAAAGTAGCAATGCGTAAAACACCGTAATAAAGACAAAATTCACTATCGTGACATAAGCCAGCAGCAACAGCTTGCTGATGATACGGAATATTCTGAGTGTTGTTTTCATGCGTATATGATTGAACTATTAACTTCCGGCTAAATATAAAAACAAATTTTGTGCAATCCGGAACAATTACTTATTCATTTGTTTTCATTAAGCAAATTTCATAAAACAAAGACGATAGGTTTCCCCACCGTCTTTCTTGATAGATAATGGTAGCAGTTATTCCTTTGCCGTAGTGCTTTCTAAATCGAACGTCACCGTCATTTCTCTTTCCCTGCCAAAATTATCCCGGACAAAGAATTTCAGTTCCGAACGTCTGGCGCTTGTCGAACGGTAAAAGAGGGTGAATACCTGCTTCACCGGATTTTCCGTATCCAGTCCCGGCACCTCTGTCAGCGGCCTCACTTCCCGGTTCACAAGTTTTATGCCTTCACTGTCGGACACCTCTCCCTTGCCTTCCATCTGAATGTAACCTATTTCATACTCCGCCTTTTCATAGTCCCCTTCACGGTCAAGATAAAAGCGTATCTCCACCGTTTCACCCGTTGCAATCTGCTTTTGCAGATACCATGACGAGAGGCTGAAATCATAATCCTGCCGGATGTCTATCCCGTCGTTACAAGAACTGAAGGCCAGCGCCGCAAGCAGTGCGCCTATACATATATATAATACGTTTTTCATTTTTTGTTTCTCCTTTCTCTTTTTATTAGTTAATAATAAGGCGAACGCCCAATCCTATCTGGGTATGGAAGTTACCCGCATCCGTTCCGAACAGCGCCCTTTCCTTCACCTGCATCAGCAGGATAATCCGGTCTGTCAGCCAGACATCGAAAGCCGCCGTCAGGCGCCGCCATAAATAAAGCAGTCACCGTTTGTCACTGCCGCCCCGTCAGGAAGCAGGGAGGTTCCCCAGTTGACTGTCTCGAAGCCGCCCAAAACGGAAAGTCCGATACGGAAACAGACGTTCCGGCCCTTGTCCGACAATACGGGAATAAAGTAACCGAGTTCCCCCGTGAACTGCGCTTTGGGTATTGCCTTATTTTCGTAGGTGTACTCCTTTATCTGATAATCCAGACCATACAGCCAGTAGGTACGGTTACGGTTGGAATGTGTAAAGGCCAGCGAGGTGAAGTAGTGGCGTTCGCCGCCACTCTTCCATGAAAGGAAATGATTCACCCCGCCCGATGTGAACTGTATGCCTGTCTGTCCCGGCAGGTCACGCTGCGCGTGTGCTTCGCCCGCAAAGAGCGACAACACGGCAACTGTCAGTATGAATAGTATTCTTTGCATATACATTATATTATATAGGTTATTATTTCAGATGCAGTTCACTGATTGGTTTTGCCGCCACAAGGTCTGTGTTCTCTATGCGGAACGACTGGTGACGGGCACCGCCCTTTTCGTAAACCTCCACGACGAGCAGTTTGTCATCCGGCAAGGTAAGTTTTGGCAGCACGAATATGTTACGTACCGTGGCTTTTCCGTCCACCGTTGTCAGACGATTGTATGTCCTTACCGGTTCTATGAAGTTCTCCTGCATGGCCGTGCGCTTGGCCACCTTCTTGTCGATAATTTTGAAACGGATATAGTCAATGTCGAACGATATATCCGAACTGTTGCGCAGGGAAGTATGCAGGTACAGCAGGTCATTGTTGATATAAAGCCCTTTGAGCAGTGTCTGTATGCCGTACTTCTTGCAACCGACATGCCTGATGTCCCTTTTGTTCTTCTTATACAGCGTGTACATGATACGGTTCACCACCAGCGGTGTCTCCCCGCCGAGTTCTTTCAGCTTCACGAACATGCGGTCGCCCGCAATCCCGCCTTCGGGATTGTCCCGGAGCCAGTCTTCCATCTCAATGGAAAGCCAGGCCGGTTCGTCCTTATAAACCACATTAAAAGAATAGAAACAACCGTCGCAGTGATGACGGAGAAGTTCGTTTCCCCTTCAAAACCTTTCACCGCCGCCTTGATGCGTATTACATTTTCCGCTCCCGTGGCCTTGTCCGCTATGATGTCGAACGAACCCAAATCCACATATTTCACTTCGGAAGGGAAAAGGATATGTACGGTTTTCTGAAAAGTCACCTCAATCTTATGCGGTGAGATAATCTGGTTGGTGGGGAAAATCTTTGTTTCCACCGGTTCCTGCGCCTTTACCGACAATACGGTTAAAAGCATTACTAATGATAAAATAATTCTTGTCTTCATCTGATTACTGCTTTTTGGATATTAATAAAAGTTGATAATTCGCTTTCACAGCCACCTTCACCTCACGCATCTTTGTGGCCAGATATTGTGATCCGCCGCCAAGCACGCCCCTTGTCACGTCCATGACGAGTTGTTGCGAGGCACTGCGTGCGAACGAGATGCTTGTTCCGAAACTGCCCCCGATATTGGCGGCGGCTTCTTTCATGGCGGTACGTTCTGCGGTATTCGGAACGAAAAGTCCGGCCTGCCCGTCCATATCGTAAGCCGTTAGTTCCACCGGCAGGATATTCCCGCCACTCTCTATGGAGTTTACTGTGACTGCCATCCGCTGCCCTTCGATACGCACCGTACCATATAGCGGAGTATTGGCAGGTACAAGCGCACCGCCCACTTGCAGCGGTTCCAGCAACCGGAACTTCAGTCATGCTCCGGTGGTCACTGTCTGGTCTTCGGCCACGCAGGCACGTATCGTATTGGCTCCGGCAAGCTGTCCGCCGCCACGGCAGTGGCAAAACCGTAATTGCGGGGTATCGTGTCGGGTACCGGAGGTACGGCCAGTGACGAAACCACATTCTCCGTAGCACGTCCGGCAGCTATGGCGGCAGGATTGCCGGATGAACCGCCCGTAACGCCCGCAGGCTGTATGTTTTTCACCTGTCCACCCGTCTGTCCGGGGAAATAGCGTGCCGCCATCTCATACGACTTTTCCATCAGTTCCAGCGGGTCTTGTCCTTTCCGTTCGCGTTCCAGCTTTTCGTTAAGCTCCTTCACCTGCCGTTCCAGTTCGTCCACCCTCGGACTCTCCTTCGGTTCCTGATAGAACGAGGTGATCTGCCTTGAAATCTGCCGCTGTTTTTCTCTGGACTCCCGGATAGCATCCGCTTTCGGTACATCTTCTTCCGGTTTCAGCCCGTCCGTTGTGTCCGGTGTCAGATAGCCCCCGGCCACATCCTGCAAGGTTCTTACCTTCTCCTGCCTGCGTTTCTTCATTTCTTCCAGTTCGTAAGCCTTCTGTTTGTCGGCCATCGTCTCCGGTGCGATAGCGTCGGGTATCGTCGTATTGATTCCCGCCATTCCTTCCACCGTTTCGGGTGTGTCCGGTTTGAAGATAAACCAGATGAACCCGGCGCAAAGCAGGGAGAGGAATGTCACCACGCCATAGAATTTCAGTTTGTCGGCAACCTTGCGGTTTAACTTCTTCTCCTTTTCGGATGCAGGTTCCGCTTTCTGCGTTTCTTTATTCTTTTCTTCTTTCTTATCGGATTGTGTCATTGGATACATTGTTTTTTAATGGTTGGATACTGTCCGTTTGGGGAAGCGCAATCCTTTGGAGATGCTGTACCTCAATTGGAAATTTGTCTGTCCCGCAGAAACCGCCCACGATGTAGGCAAGGTCGATGGCGGCGAAGAGTCCGAGCAGGTAAAGGATGATAATCCTTTGCTGCCGGTAGCTCAGCCGTTGCCACCGCCTGCGGAGTTTTATTATATATCGGTCTTTCTCCGTTCTGAACGAGTGGAAGACCTTTTTTATACCGTTATCTTTCATACTGTCCGATGTCCCTGTTTTCGATGATGGTAAAACTCTCTATCAGAAAGCCCTGCGGGTTGTTGTCGCTCCGGGTTACATTCCTCAGACGGCAGGTGGTGACAAGCGACCTTTCGGTAACGCTGCTCGAACGGATGATGTGCTGCCGGCTATAGGTCTTCATCTCGTATGGATAACTGTTGAAGTTCCCCTGTATGCTGTCCACCGTCAGCGTCTGCGAGATGTTTCCCGCGATCATCCGGTTGAAGTAGCCTTTCTCCTGCAAGTTCCGGTAGTAACCGATGGCGCTTTCATCCGAAAGGTAAAGGGCACGCTGGATGTTGCTTTCAATGGCGCTCTTGTCCGGTGACAGGGTGAAAAACAGTTCGTGGAAACGTCTGATATGTTCCCTCGCTTCCACGGGGCGGTTCTGCTGCATGTCCTGCGAAAGTGCCAGCATCAGCGATTTTCCGCTGTCCAGTACATAGATTTTCTGCCGTTGCGCCTCGGCAAACTCGTATGCCTTTCAGGTGGCGAAGACTGTTACCAGTGCGCATACTCCCAGGAATACCATTCCGAACAGCCGTAGCTGCCGGAATGATGTCTCGATGTTTTTTAATGATTTGAACTCCATGTCTTTTTTCTGTTTTTTAAAGTGATATGTTTAGAACATTTTCTTGATACGTCCGGCTACCGATCCGCCGACTGCGCCGCTGACTGCCGCCGCACCGTTTCCGGCCATTTTCCCGGCACCGCCCACCTTCTGCCCGTAAGCTCCCGCACCGCCTGCCTGAATAATCCACGAGGACACTGTGGGAACGCAGAAATAACCGATGATACCTATAATCATAAAGATGCAATAAACGCTGTTCGAAGCATCCGGTATAAATGTCGGGTCCTGCATCTGCTTGATGTCCTGCTGCAACATCAGAATCTGTATGCGTGAGAGGATAGCACCGAACAGGTCACCTACGGGCAGCCATAAGTAAATACAGATATAGCGTGACAGCCAGGTGGTGAGCGTACTCTGGAATCCGTCATAGACGGCCAGCGCAAAAGAGATAGGCCCCAAAATCGACAAGACAATCAGGAAAAAAGTCCTCAGTGTGTCTATCAGTAGCGAAGCTGCCTGAAAGAAGAGTTCCAGCAGTTCGCGGAACCATTGCCTCACCTTTTCCCCCATGTCATACACCGCCTTCTGCCCGTACATGTTTATCATCGTGTCCATGTCCCCCAGCGACCAGCCAAGCTCGTCTATTTTCTTGTCAAATTCCTCATCACTCACAAGGAAAGCCTTTGCCGGGTCACGCAGCATCGCCTCCCGTTCCAGTTCGTCCTTCTCTTCCTGATACTTCCTCATGTCGAAAGTCTGCTGTTCAACCAGTGAGGAAGTGGCACTGCATACGGGGGAAAGAATCCCATTGATTGTCCCCAGCACCATAGTAGGGAAGAACATGATACAAAGGCCCAGCACAAACGGCCTGAAAAGCGGGAACACGTCTATCTCTTCCGCCTTGAAAGGGACTGCCACACTCGGTAAGCCACGTAGAACAGGGCACCGATACCCGCCACACCTTTTGCCACGCTTGCCATATCCTCGCACAGCGGCATCATTTCATCGTAAAGCGAACGCAGCAACTCATGCAGGTTCGTCCAGTCTATTGATAGTAATATCATAGTCTATCTTTTTTTAATGATGAATGATTACCAGTAACGCTGGTCGTGTGTCCCGTACAGGGCAAGCACCCGCTGGGAATCCCCCTTCTTCTTGCTGCGCAGGTACGATATGCCGATATTCTTTCGGGTATAGTACCATGTCAGGTTCTTGTATTCCAGCACTTCGCCATATATCCGGTTGATGATGTCCAGCCGTTCCTTGTCGGTCATCGAGAGTCCGGTAGCCGTGGTCACTTCCTTCAAGTCCAGCAGCAGGTTGCTGCTTTCTTCAAGCAACCGGTTATACCCGAAAGCAATGGCCGAGAGTTCTTCCACGGTAAAATTCGGGTCGCCCATCATCGTATTGAAATTAGTCACGTAAATATCGCTGATGTCACCTACCAGAAGGATAGTCTGTTGTACCTTGCGTGCCCCTTTTACGAGATCGTGTACAGATTTCAAAGCGTCGTAGTAGGCCTTTCCCTGCTGGTAAATCTTTACAGTCTCCTGAAAGTTACTTCACATGTTCTGTGCCGTTGTGGAAGTCTGTACAATTTCATTGGCCGAGTTTACAATGCCTTGAGCAAGGTTCGTAGGGTCTATCACTGCCCATTGTGCTTTGCTTGTCACCGAAAGGGACAGTAGTGCCATGAATAAAATTATCATTCTCTTTTTCATGCGTCTATCTCCTTTCTTTGGTAAGTAAATACCGGCTGTCGTCATCACGGGCAAACAGTCCGTAACAGCCGAACAGCAATACCTCGCTTCCGCTGAAATACCCGATACATCCGGCATCCTTGTTCCCGTGCAGGAAAAGGTCGTCCCCTTTCCGAAGCGGGATATTGATTTCGGTATAACTCATTTCTCCGGCGAACAGCGTAGCCTTGTATCCCTTGAATCCGTCCGTCACATGGTTGGATTTACGGATTGTCAGCGTGGAGCCGCCTTCCTTGTTCATTCAGTGACCGCAGATGCGGTCGTGTTCCAGTTCCTTCTTCATTTCCCCGATCAGGTTCAGCAGATCCAGATTGGTCAGGGTCGCATCTCCGAGTGCTTCCCTGCATTGGCTTAATAAATCTTTCTTACTCATTGTTGTCTATAGCTTAATATGGTTACTTGTTTTCCTGCCGTTTGCTTTCGGCAAGTTGTTTGATAGCCAGTTCGATGTTTCCGCCCAGCTTTTCCGTAAGGCGGGTAAGTTCCAGTTTCTCAGTCTCTTCGGTGGTGTAGCAAAGGTACTCTTCAGCCGAAACTTCTGTCGCATATACCGCACTTTGCGTACCGCCAAGCCCAATCCAGACCTCTTTATAAAGGCGGTTCGCTGCATTGGCAAGATTGATAGAAAGTATCTGGCTGCGTTCCTTGTCCGTCAGGCCGAGCAGGTTCTGTATCTGGTCGAATTTGTTCTGATACTTCCGCTGGTCAAGCAGTATTTTGCAGTCGCTGTTGTTGATAATCGTCTCTTTCACAACGGGGGAAGAGATTATATCATCCACTTCCTGCGTCACTACAACCGCCTCTCCGTAAAACTTTCTGACTGTTTTAAAAAGATAACGGATGTAGTTTGCCATACCTTCCTTGGCGATTGCCTTTCATGCTTCCTCAATCAGTATCATCTTGCGGATACCTTGCAAACGTCTCATTTTATTTATAAACGTCTCCATGATAATGATGGTGACAACCGGAAAGAGGATTGGATTATCTTTCACAACATCCAACTCAAATACAATAAACCGTTTGTTCAGTAAATCCAGTTCCTTGTCCGAGTTCAGCAGATACCCGTATTCACCGTTCTTATAATAAGGTTCCAGCACGTTCAGAAAACCGTCCACATCAAAGTCCTTCTCCCGCACGTTCTTGTCTGCCAGTATCTTGCGGTAGTCCTTCCTTACAAAGTCATAGAACGAGTTGAAGTTCGGCTTTATCTTCCGGTTCTTCTTTATCTTTTCGATATACAGGCTGACCGCATTCGAGAGCGCCACCTCTTCCGAACGTCGGGGCGGTTCGTCCTCCCTTTTCCAAAGGGTGAGTATCAGTGTCTTGATGCTGTCCCGCTTCTCGATGTCATACCGGTAATCCTCCGTGAAAAACGGATTGAAAGAAATCGGATCATTTTCCTTGTATGTAAAATAAATCCCGTCATCCCCTCCGGTCTTCTGATGTATCAGGTCACAGAGTCCCTTGTATGAATTTCCGGTGTCCACCAGCAGGATATGCGTCCCTTGTTCCCAGTACTGTCTCACAAGATGGTTGGTAAAGAAACTCTTTCCGCTGCCTGACGGGCCAAGTATGAACTTGTTTCTGTTGGTCACCACCCTTTTTTCATGGGTAAATCCGATATGTCGAGGAAGACGGGCTTTCCCGTCAGCCTGTCCACCATGCGGATGCCGAAGGGAGAGAGCGAGTTCCGGTAACAGGTTTCAGCCGTGAAGAAACAGAGCGCCTGCCCGGTAAACGTGTAGAACGTCTCTTCGGCCGGAAAGTCCGCTTCATTTCCCGGTATACCCGCCCAATAGAGAGCCGGAAGATCGGTCGTGTTATGGTGCGGAGTACATTCCATCAATGCCAGTGCGCTTCCCACATCGTTCTTCACCCTGCGGAGTTCGTCCCCGTTTTCCGCCCATGCGATGATGTTGCAATGGCAGCGCACCGACTGCAATCCATTGGTATGCGCTTCATTCAGGTATTCGTCCAGCCACTCCTTGTTGATCTGGTTGCTGCGGCTGTACCGGGAAAGCGACTGCATGTTCTTTGCCGCCTTCTCGAAACGGGAAAGGTTTTCGTTACTGTCGTCTATGAATATCCACTGGTTGTAGATATGGTCGCAGGGCAGCATCACGCCTACGGGTGCGGCATAACTCAGGCGGCAGTCCGAGCGGTCTGTCGAGAGGCGTTCGTACCGCCCGTCCGTCCTTACCTTTCCCGGCAGGTCATCGAGGTCGGAAAGTGTATGCAGCAGAGCCGCTTGTCACCGATACGCATTTCGTCCGGATTCAATTGCATATCCTGCAACATGGTAGTTCCGTCTGCCGAGAGCGTAAGGTACCGTTCGATAATACCCGGTTCGTTTTCCGTTCCCGTAATCTCTTCCGTAGTCAGCCGTTCCAGCCTGACAAGCCCGCTGTCATTGACGATACTTTCAAACTGTCCCACCGCTTCCATGAAACGCTCCACCGTTTCCTTGTCCCTTATCTCCTTCGGAACCAGAAAACCACGGCAGAGCGTGTTCCAGTTGCTTTGCTGCCGGGAGCGCTCTTTGGTGGTCTTGGTGAGGAACAGGTAGCAGGCGTGGTGCAGGTAGGGACGTTCGTTGAAGTGGCGTTCAAAACTGCGGGAGAGAAAGCTGAGTTCGTCCCGGCGGATGTCCGGCTCGTATTTCTCCGTGATGAAAATATCCTGTTTGTGCAGGATTGAATAGTTCGGCAACACCTTGATTGCCTTCGCTCATGTGGCGTGCATCGCCTCATATTCTGCGGATGATACCGAAAATACTTCCGGCAGTGTGACCCGGAAAGCGGCCGTGATGTCGGCGTCCTTGCTGACGATGCAGCCGTGTTCCACCGCCATGATGGGAAACTTGCTTTCCAGTGTGGATGCTTTTAATATACTTCTCATAATTTACGATTGTTGTTTGTTGATCAGACGTGTGATACGTTTTCGTGAGAGGATTCTCCGGGGATGCTGCCGGGCCGCGAACAGCTTCATCAGCCCGTGGCTGCCGTATTTACGGTTCAGCGTAAAGGTCAGCCATACCAGTATCGTAGCCGCCGATACTCCGAAACCGATGCAGATTCACTGTCCGACGCCTGCCATATACATGATGACGAACATCACGAATACGGCAAGCAGGCCGGCGGCGAAAATAAACAGGTATTGTGCCCGGAGTCCTTTGAACTCAACTTCACGGCCCACCCCTTTATTTATTTCAAAATCAGCCATAAGTTATTGTCTTTTTTATGTTTTTAGAGGAAGAACGACCTCAGAATGGTGGCGGCGACTATCAGAAAGATACAGGCTCCGAACCACGAACTGGCAGTTTTACTCGTGTCGGGGTCGCCCGAACTGAACTTCTGATATACCTTGATTCCACCGACGAGGCCGATTACAGCACCGATTGCATAAATCAGTTTTGTGCCGGGATCGAAATATCCGGTCACGAGTTGTGTCGCTTCGGTGATACCTGCCTGCCCGTTTCCTTGTGCTATTGCCGCACTTGCCGCCGCAACAGCGGCCAGCATCATAATCAATCTTTTCTTTTTCATTTATTTCCGTGATTTTTAAAATGATTAAAAAAGCCACGGCCTGCCCCTTTCACTATCCCCATAAGGCAGCCCGCAGCCGCTTATGGTTTATTGATTCAGGGGGTAAGTTCCGGCCGGAAATCAGCCGGAGTCATAATATGCCATTTGCATTGTCACTTGATTTGGTGGTGAAACATTCTTGTTAATTCTCTCTTGAAAGCGGGATGCGGATCATCCCGAATCATAATAGCTTTTTGTCATTGCCACTGTCGTTTTATGGATAAGTTAATGGAATGATTGTCTCTCTGGGAGTTAATAGGTTTCCCCTTATGACGGGAAACCACCGTTTGTCAACTTGAATCGAAATACGTCATAAACATGGATGATACGTTTTATTGTTGGTTTTCTACCGAATCTCTCTCTTTATAGTGATACGGGCCATCAACCCGTATCAAAATAACCTCTTGCCATTGTTACCTCCTTTTTTAATTGGTTAGTCACTGTCCGGAGCAGCCTCATTCAAATGTTCGGCTTCATCCAGAAATTTGTTGATACGGCTGTCGCTGCCATTGATGCTTTCCAGTATCGAACGTTCAATCTGCGTATCTTTGATATGGTGGATTGCCCTTAAAAGGGACAATCGTTTGTCTGTCGGAATATCCTTGCCATTGCAGAGGTCGATAATCAGGTCAATCTCTTCCGGCCCGATACCGGCTGCACTGCCCAGATAATCTTCACGGGCACAGTTCAAATCTTCCAGTCCCTCGTTCAACTCGTCGGTATCCACGTCGTCACCGTTTTCAGTCTGTCCCTTATTATCCTCAAGCCTGCCGGAACTGTCGGCCTCAAAAGCCCGCCACTCTTCCACGCGCTTGTCCCGGAACAAATCCGGGATGCGCTCAGGCGGCACTTGTACAGCCTTCTGCGTCATTGTTTCCTCGGTTCTGTCAGCAAAAGTAGAGGCATTTTCCTTACCTGCAATAGCCCCGGAACCGATGGCGTTTATTGGCGGCTGTTGGCGTGTACCATAGCTTTTTGTAACGACAAGGCTGTCCGTTTCAGGTTGTTTTTGGGGTGGTTTTTCCATATTTTTGCCTTCTGCTTTTTTCTTAGCTTCTACCTTTTCGTCATCCTTCATTTCCGCTTTTGCAGTCGGAATATTCCTCTTTTCAGACTCCGATACCACCGGAACCTCTTTCTTTTCCGTTTTCCCTTTCGTGCGCCTGCGTCCTTTCTTCTGTTCCTCCTTTACCGGATCGAACCATCCGGCTATGCTCCGCAAGGTTTTTGCCATGCGGCGGCGTGCCTTACCGAAACATATTTCGCCAAGCTGTCCTCTGAACAGGAACTTGTCCATGAACAGATAGGCGAACAGCAACCAGAAGAGAACGATTCCGGCTTCATAGTAACCTGATTGTATATCCATAACCTAAAATATTTTGTTATAACTCTTTTGGAGATAAGTCTTCACCTCATCCGCATGTTTCTCAAAATGTTCTTTCAATACATTGTCTATGTAGTTTCCTACCGTCAACTGCCGTTTTCCGGCAATGCCCACGATGACCGATATCTTTTGGTGCAGTTCCTTGTCTATATATACCCCCTGTCTGCCTTCGCATTTATAGGGTGTGAGGAACTTACGGATAAAGTCAGCCAGTGTCGTGCGAATCGTTTTCGGTGACGGTCTGTCCGTAACGACTTCCGAACAGTTGGTATCATCTGCACCGGAAATATCCCGGACTATTTCATTTGTACCATTATCCACTGTTTCGTTCACATCGTTAACTGCCGTTTCGTCCACACTATTAACCTTTTTACCCTTCTCATCGAATAAGGCGTTTTCTCTTTTACCGCAGGTCTCTCCGGTAACGGAAAGGACCGGAGATAAGGCAGGTTCCGAAGGCACACCCGCCATTAAGCTACGCAGGTACGCTTCATCCACCGGATTCTGTCTGCTTGTTTTCTTTGCCATGACTATTCGGTTTTAAGTACAGATATGATTTCATCCATGAACGTATCGAAGCCGCACTCTCTGGTGAAGGCCGCATCGGGAGCGAACAGCGTACTCCGGTAAACGGGGCCGCCGGTAACGGACAAGTCTTTGGTAAAGTTGCTGCGCACTGGAATACGTGTTCCAAGGCAGTCCAGCCCTAACAGGGAGAAGCCTTGTTGATACACATCATACAAGGTCGTGCGCTCCCTGCGGTCAACCATGTTCCAGAACAGATGAAGACTTTTCAGGGAGGACACGCCGGTCTTTATCAGCCGGTCATTAATGGTGGTCGCAAAGTTCAGCGTACTTTCCAGCACAAGACGGTCTGCCTTTATCGGCACGAACAGATAATCGAGCGCACTGATTGCGGCTATCACCCCGTCACTGCCCATTGTGCCGGGCAAGTCGAACAGTACAATATCATAATGCGTATCCGCTTTCCCTTCAAATGCCCTTCACTCCGCCATGCAATCAGCCGGGTTACTACCGATGACCGGATAAGCCTTTTTCTTCAATCGTCCGGCCTGCTCTACCAAGAGGTTCTGATAAACAGGTGTGGTCTTCACCACTTCTATATCCCGTTTTTTCTGTTTGATAATCGAATGTTGCGGATAGTCGCAATCCATCACTGCCACGTTCAACTCTTTCACATAATGCAGTCACGATGCCGCATAAATGGTGAATGTTGATTTACCCACACCGCCCTTTTGGGAGGCGAACGAAACGAATACTGTTTTCTGTCTCTTTTCCATTGTTACCTAATTTAAGTGAATAATTTGATATATTGATAATTAAGCAGATAGACATCTATCCGCTTATTCGTTCTGTCATTTCATTATCCGCTTAGCTTTATAGTTATATAGTTACTTAGCTATAAAGCTATCTGTCTATTTAGCTATATACTTACATAGCTATAATTATATAGCTATTTATCTATCCGGCTATATAGCTATCTGGTTGTCTGCATAAATATTCGGCTAATAGTCCATTTATCTGAATAACGGTGTATCCGAATATCCACTTGCTTGTCTATACATTTTTATAAATGTATAGCTGCATAAGCGGATATATAGCTTTATGAATGCTTGTCTGAAAACATACTTAATCAAATGGCTATTCAGATAGAAAGCTATTCAGATAGAAAACCGTCCGGATAGCTATCCTGATAACTACCTTTTTATCTATCTAAATAAGTAGCTGAATAGCTATCCGGCTGCAAATAAACCTCAAAAAGAGCATCCGTAATGTACGTGTGGTTTCAAAGTCATTTATTGGCGGCTGTTGGCGGGATACCGGGTAATAGCCATACCGAAAAAACTATCTACCTTTGTCGCCGGGAGAGCGCAGCCCGTTCTCGAAAAGAGAACGTCAAACAAATCCTTCAGACCTTTAATCCGGCTCAGCCGGATTTTAATATGCGTCAGCATATAGCGAGGTGTACTTTCAGCGGTTGAAAATATTTCCACCCGCTGAAAGTCTCTCCCCGAAAGTTCTTTCGTGGATGTCAGTTCTCCTAAGTCGAACTTCCTAAATTATTCATGTATGAAAGATGAAACAAGAATCCGTGGCGCCGCAGGGCGCAAGGTGCTGGCAGACCCGCGCACGCACCGCTATTACCTCTGTCTCAATGACGGAGAGAACGAAAAGTTTATCTCCATGTTCGAGCAATCGGGCATGAAAAACAAAGCCGAATTTATCTTCGCCCGTATCTTCGGTTGAGAGTTCAAGGTAGTGAAGATTGATAAGGAAGCGCAGGAATATTATGCCCAGCTCACCGCTTTCTATCAGCAGTTCCGACGCATCGGGAACAACTATAACCAATGTGTAAAGACCATCCATACCATTTACGGGGAGAAGAAATCGCTTGCGTTTCTCTACAAACTCGCTGAAGAAACCCGTAAACTGGAAGAAGTATGCAGGCAGGTTATCGAACTTACAAAGCGATACGAAAAGGAGTATCTCACTAAAAAGGAATAACGTCATGGTACCGAATATCACATCGGGCAGTTCGTTTTACGGAGTGATTGCCTATAATAAAATAAAGGTGGACGACGGTACGGCAAAGGTATTGTGACACCCGAAAATAGCGGCGGACACTTCCGGCAATGTGCCGATTGAAAACTGCGTGCAGGCTTTCGAGCCTTATATCGCACTCAACTCGCACGTCAGGAAACCGGTTATCCACATCTCCTTGAATCCATCCCCGAAAGACATTCTTTCAAAAGAACAAATGACCGTATTGGCGCAGGAGTTCATGGAAAAGTTCGGTTACGGGAACCAGCCTATATCGTATGACTACATGAAGACATAGACCGCAAACACATGCACATCGTTTCGGTACGCATCAACGAGAAGGGAGAAAAGATAGACCACAACCGGGAGGCTATCCGGGCACAGAATATCTGTCGGGATATGGAAGTGAAATACGGCCTTCATCCCACACTCGGAGAACACAATGAAAGGGAATTACTATCCCTGCAAAAAGTGGATTATCCGAAAGGTGACGTGAAAGCGCAGGTGAAGCATACCGCCCGTACTCTACTGGAATGTTACAACTGCCATTCGCTTGCCGAATACAACACCCTTCTGAATTTGTATAATGTCACTGTTTACGAAGTCAGGGGAAGCGTGGACGGAAAGGAATATCACGGCATCATGTACGGAGCTTTGGACGATGACGGGCAGCAGGCGGGAACGCCTTTCAAATCCAGCAAATTCGGAAAAGTATTCGATTATGAAGCCCTGCAAAAGAAGTTTGCCGCTTCTGCCAAAAAGGTGAAAAGGAACAGCCTTGCCGAAAGGGCACGGCAGGAAATAGTCAAAGCCATGCAGGACATAAGTACGAAAGAGGATTTTGCCCGCAAGCTGAAAGATGCGGATATAGAAGTGGTTTACCGTATCAATCCCGAAGGACGCCTGTACGGTATCACTTTCATAGACCATACCAGCCGGACAGTGTTCAACGGCTCGCGTTTGGGCAAAGCCTTTTCAGCCAATGTATTCAACGAACTGTTCAACAATCCGGATGCGGACCGTACAAGGCTGATACCACTACCGGAGCAGGATACGCCCCGGCAGGAACGGGAAACGGATGCGGAAGAAAGACAGGAAAGGGAGGAATACCGGCAGCAGGAAAATCAAGGCAACTATCAGAGTGAACCGTCCGGCAGTCTGATTGATACGTCCGCACTCGGTGCCATTGACATTTTCTCCGTACTCATGGAAGATGACCATACGCACGAGTACATCGATCCGGCTTTCCGCTTCGGGCGCAAGAAAAAGAAGAAGCGCAGGCGCAGGTTATAATATAATAATGTATGGAACAAGAAGTCTAATTTTAATAGTTACAATTATGCAGAATGAAGATGATTTAAGAGGTCTTGCCAAAGTCACGGACTTTATGCGGGCCATCAGTTTTTTATTTTTGGCGATACACATCTATTGGTTTTGTTACGGCTGGCTACAAGAAATGGCTGAACGCTCGATATAGTGGATAAGATACTGTCCAATTTCCAGCGTACCACCGGACTGTTCTCAGTGCTTCTTTACACCAAACTGTTTTGTGTCCTCTTCCTCGGTCTGTCCTGTATGGGTAACAAGGGGGTAAAGAAGCATGAAATCACATGAAGGAAGATAATTGTTGCGGCCATAGCGGGCACTATACTCTTTTTCCTGAACTGGTGGTTGTTGTCCGTCAGTGCATCATCAGATGTGTGTGCGGTATTGTATGTCACGACTTTAATCAGTGGTTTCTTCTGTCTGTTAGCATCCGGTTTATGGATAAGTCGTCTGTTGAAGAACAACTTGTTAGAGGACGTTTTCAACCGGGAGAATGAATCCTTCATGCAGGAAACAAAACTCATGGAAAACGAGTATTCCGTCAATCTGCCGACAAAGTTCTGGTATAAAGGGAAGACATACGACGGATTTATCAATCTTGTAAATATTTTTCGAGCAACAATGATATTAGGAACGCCAGGGAGCGGGAAGTCCTATGCGATTGTCAATCAGTTTATCAAGCAAACCATCGAGAAATCCTATGCGCTCTACATATACGATTTCAAGTTTGATGACCTGTCGGTTATCGCTTATAACCATCTGATTAAATACAGACACCGTTATAAGATACCACCCAAATTTTATGTAATCAACTTCGACAATCCAAGAAAAAGCCATCGTTGTAACCCGTTGGCACCCGAACTGATGACGGATATTTCGGATGCGTATGAATCCAGTTATACCATCATGTTGAACCTGAATAAAAGTTGGGTGCAAAAGCAGGGAGACTTCTTTGTGGAATCTCCGATAGTGTTGTTTACTGCGATAATCTGGTTTTTGAAGTTGTATGAAAACGGTAAGTATTGCACATTCCCACATGCCATTGAATTACTTAATAAAAGGTATGAAGACGTATTCACCATTCTGACAAGCTATCCTGATTTAGAGAATTATTTGAGTCCGTTCGTTGACGCATGGAAAGGCGGTGCTGCGGAACAGTTGATGGGCCAGATTGCATCCGCTAAAATTCCACTGTCAAGACTGATAAGCCCGCAATTATATTGGGTAATGTCCGGCAGTGATTTTACGTTGGATATCAACAATCCCAAAGAACCCAAAATATTATGTGTCGGCAACAATCCCGATAGAATTTCTATTTATGGAGCAGCTTTAGGTTTGTATAACTCCCGTATTGTGAAGTTGATAAACAAGAAAAAGCAAATGAAAAGTTGTGTGATTATTGACGAGTTACCCACCATATTCTTCAAAGGTCTGGATAATCTGATTGCCACGGCACGAAGCAACAAGGTTGCGGTCGTGTTAGGTTTTCAGGATTTCAGCCAGCTAAAGCGCGATTACGGAGACAAGGAGGCCGCCGTCATCATGTCAACTGTGGGTAATGTTTTTAGCGGCCAAGTGGTAGGTGAAACAGCGAAAACTTTGTCAGAAAGGTTTGGAAAGATTCTACAAAAGAGGGAATCCATGAGCATCAACCGTAACGATATTTCTACTTCCATCAACACGCAACTGGACAGCCTGATACCTGCCAGCAAAATCAGTACACTTCGCAGGGCATGTTTGTCGGTGCCGTAGCTGACAATTTCGGAGAGACAATAGAACAGAAAATTTTCCATGCGCAGATAGTGGTGGATAATGAAGCAGTACAGAAAGAGACGGCGGCCTACCAGCCAATTCCCGAAATCAGCAGCTTTCTGGACGAGAACGGCAATGATACAATGGAACAGCAGATACAAGCGAACTACCGGCAAATCAAACAGGATATTGTCGAACTGGTGGAGAACGAACTGATTCGCATAGAGAATGATCCAGCACTTAAACATTTGTTGGGAGGGAAGATAATTAACCAATTTCACTAGTGTCCCTATTTTAATAGGACACTAGTGAAATTATATATTAGACTTTACGGAAGTTTATCCTTCAACGCATGTGCAAAAAACAAACCTACAAGAAGTCTATTAGATAAAAAATCGATAATCATAAGTTTTACCTTCAAATCTTGTTAATAGATTACCAATCCGAGCTATTTGATTTGATGAATCTATAGTTGCAGGTAGCTTTGTATATAAGTCAAATGAGTTCCAATTCATTTTTGTTAACCCTAATATTTCTGTTGCAATTACATTGATATCTGATTTCCCATAGTGTTTTTTTATTATCAATGGGCTTGGGATACTACGTCCTCCTAAATAAAAAGTTCTGTTATCAGATTTGACTGAAGGAACTATCCCATGTGTCCAGAGTAATGCTTCATAATCATTAACAACAACACATGTTCCTCTCCTAATTGGAAAATTATCAATTTGCAATTTACCATAATTCGACTTGGTGGACATAAATTTGACTTCTCTCTCGAAATTTATTGAAATCAAATCAATATTTTCAATTCCTGCAATTTGCAAGCTATCAACAATACCATTTATTTCATCAGGCTTAAACTCAGTTCTTTTATGTACAACAACTCGTTTGGGTAGATATTCCATAGAATGCAAGAATAATTCTCGAATCGAAATTCCAAAATTATAGGCTTCATTATAAGATAAATATGGATTACGTTTATTATCTATATAGCAATCCTGTACTCTTGATAATTTATATTTCAATCCCTGTCCATGTGAGTCATATATATGACTACATCCTAATACTATTGAGGTTTCACCATTATTATTCTTAACGCTATAGCCAATACCCGCATATGCTGTCTCATTATCATTTGTATTTAATACCCATGGGGTTCTGAGTGATTTCACATAAAAAGAAAGTGATAGCCACCAATAAATTTGGCATGCTAAAGAATCATTCAGCGTATCTTCTTCAATAAATTGAGTACTTATTCGTTTTTGTGCCGAATAGGCTTTTATGTAATCGTGTAAATCAAATACCCACGTATCTTCTTCTATATGTCTATATAGTTGCCATTCATTGGGAATAAAGATTACAATTGTCATATCTGCTTTATAACTCTCATGCAAAGCTTCTATTTTGGTACAAATAGTCCGAGCTAAATTCAATGCACCATCCTTGATGGATGTAGATGAGCTGAATTTCACATCTATCCACTTTTCACCATTTATCAAAGGAATTTCAATTGGTATATTGTATATTTGATTGAATCCAATATAATCAATTATATATTCACTCTTTTCTGGAGCCTTATGCTGGGTATTTAATTTCATGAGAAAATCATATAACCGAGTAGAATACTTTGAAGGACATAATACGCCTAATTCAACATTGAAGGTATTGGTAATTCCATTATTCTGATAATCAAATGGATAATGGTTTACCAACCTCTCATTGGATGAAAATCTCTAGATTTGAAGTCGCTATTTTTATTCTGAAATAGTAATTGTGGCTCCAAAAACTCAACACCTTTAAAAACAATCTTTTTTTGCTCCATACTGATTGGATATGACTTATACTTGTCATTCAATACTTTAATTCCTGAAAAAGCCACATTATTGGATATTGAAAAACTCATATCGCTCGTTGTCAGTATAGGAAAAGTAAATCGCAGAGAGTTATTATGGAAGATTAGACTATTCCAATCTTCCAATGCCTGATCATATTGTGCATTATATAATCTGTCGAATTTCTCTTTCGTAAATTGTAACTTAATATCTTTTGGAATAATTTCATTAGAAAGAGTATAGATGTGAATTGTTGGTTTAATACTAAGATATGCGAATTTGGTATCTTTTCCGAAAAAGAACGATAATTCAACAGCATCAGCTATAAAATACTCAATACCATTAACAGCTTTCTTTGAAGTTGTTTTCTTCCATAATTTCCACTTGCCATCAGTCTCTAAATTGGCTGATTTTGAAATACCTATCAATATAGACTTCATCATTAGACGTTGAAAGACAGAAACTTTTCGTATATCATCTACTCCTATAGGATCTTTAAGAATATCTCCCTTAAGATAATCTCCAAATATTTCTTTTACTTTTGCTATTGATGAAACAGCAAATACTTTCCCTTTGAATGGAACTGCAACAATGTCTCTATTGTTACCTATAATTTGGTCTATATTATTCCATAAATGTTCTCCATTTGTTTTTATTTCAAATTGATATACATCTTTCGGAAAAGCCACAGGATGGAGATTGCTTTTTACGAATTTATCATCACGCGGAGATTCTATTCTAAAGCTAGTCTTGGTTTCGTCTTTCTTTATTGTAGATTTTATTAGTTTCTTTATTTCTTCCTGTTTAACTATGTCATCCTCAAAGCAGGCCCTACTTAGCTGAAGTATAGTCTTATCAAACCCATCTGTTGAAATAAAGTAGGCAATGCGGTTATTCACTCTTGCAATATCAATTAAGTCTTTTACTTCACTGCATATATCATCACCAAATCCACACCAATATAAGCGACCTGATCCTGGTTGTGAGAATGCTTCTTTCAAAGCATTCATTAAGGATTTATCTCGGCCACTATAACCCATTACAATTAAATTTTTATCTACAAAATATCGTTTTAAAGCATCTTTAAAGATATTGTTTTGTGTGTCTAATTCTTGATTTGTATTTTTTAATTTTGAATACTTGTAATCACCATGAAGTGCTATGTATAATAATTCATGAGAATTCTCATTTCTGAAAATTCTTTCTGGATCATCTAAAGTTATACATATAGGTGTAATGTTCATTTGATGAGCAGCTCTCTCGGTCAACCCATCAAAGTTTGTTGTCCACACAGATTTAACAATCCCTGCATTATTCAACATGCAGAGTAGCTTATATCCAATATATGGTGCTTTATTATATGCTAATTGTTCAAAATACTTTTGTCTGTCTGCCTCAATAGGGTAAGCTTTTTCCGCATAAAATGAATATTCGTCAGAAGATCCCATTAAAGGATATTCTCCCTGCGCATCAAGCCATGCTTGGATACTCCTACGAACGGCTTCAGACCTGAAGTTTGATACAATTAAAGTCGTATTGGGATTATTGGAAGAATATATATCACGCTTCCACTCCCAAATACAATCTGCCGCAGACTGTATTTGGGAAGAAATTGATGCTCCTGCCCCTAACAAAACAGCATGAGAAACATTCTTGTTTTGTTTTATTGATCGGATAAATGCATCATATTCTAACATATATGTATTAGTTGCCATCTTCTTGTATAGCTAAGTTCAATATTGACTTTTGTTTAATAAATCCCTTCTGTCTACTCTAAGTACTACTGCAATTGATCAAGTGTTTCTAACGGTGGTTAAATGGTATTCGAGCACCATTTGGATATGGTAGAAGGATCTTTCCCCAATTGCATAGCCAACCATTTTCCTATTTTATTCTTCTCCACCAGAATAACTTTTATACGATTTATATCATTCGTAATACTCCAAATAGTAGATGTAATATGCAAATATATTGAAAATAGTTCAAGTCAATTTACTATATTGTCTTTTTTTTAAAGGAAATATTTCTATATCTGTTCCAGTTAGCACAGAGAACAAAATTAATACAAACGACATCTTCACGCAGATTCCAACTATAGTATCAAATAAGCTAACTCAATTTGCAAAATGCAGATAGTAGATAAAATATATATTTTATCATTCCAAACATAAATTAGATGGCTCTTAATTATTTTATGTACAATGATACCGTAAGACAATAATCCTCTGGCTGTAATCCTCTTGACTTTTTGTATTACAATAACTGAATCTTATTTGCATTACTCGCCAAAAAATGCCAAATACCGCCATTCATTCCCCATACTGTCAAAATTATAACATACTATTAACTAATATCCTACATTCGCACCGACGGACTAAAGTTTACCCGGTATTTATTAATTATTGTATCACTTAAATTATTGATTTTATGGTTAAGAAAAAGCAAGAACAACAAGAACAGAGTCAGGACGAACATGTAATGGCCATCCTTGACAAGCGAACAAACAAGACCGCAGTCGTTTCCAAAATGAACGAGCAGGACGCAGTCTCGAAATCGTGCCACCCGACAAGAAGAACAGCAACAGTTTCCTCAAATTGGACCGTACCTCACCACTGGAACTATTCTTCACGAATTTCAAGAACCAGTACGAAAATCCCACGAGTTTCAGTTTTTTCCTTATTCCTCTCGCAGCATTGGACAAGACGTTGAACGCCGTTGTCCAGATCCGAAAAGGGGAAGACCCCGGAGTGGAAGGTAAAAAACTGGTGGAGAACAGCGAACTCAACGATGAAGGTCGTATCGCCAAACTCGCCCGCCGATATAAGTTCGACGAGCACCAGCTTCCGTGGAAAGAACTCGCCGCATTGGGAGTTGACAAGCAACTCTTGTTTGATAACCACTGCATGGGTGAGATGCTGAAAGGAAGAATTACCTCAATGGCTTTCCCTATCAGCAAGGAAGTGAACGGTGAAAAGAAGGATATGGGAGAAGCCTGTTTCCTCTGTGTCAAAGGGGAGGACGGCAAGGTGCAACTGAAAACTTTAAGCAGGCTCGACAAACCGCAGTATGACCTTCCGGCCTATAAAGGAGTATTCACGGACGAGGAAAAGCAGTCGCTTAAAGACACCGGAACTTTGGGGGCAATCAAAGAGATGAGGGATACACATACAGGAACGGTCTGCAACTGTTATGTATCTTTCCATGAACCAAGCAACCGTATCATAACCATGCCCGTGGATGCCATCAAGATACCCGATTATATCTACGGGAAAAGGCTGGATGACAAACAGAAGCAAATCCTCGCGTCAGGCGGCCAACTTCCCATCAACGACATACAGCGCAAAAATGACACACTACTTTCCGGGGTTGCTTTCGTCGATCCGAGAATAATGGACATCGCTTTCAAACAGTCCGGTGAACAACTGAAAGTCAACGACACTATCATGGGTGCCAAAATCACACCGGAGCAGAAGAAGATGCTCCAGAACCATGAAATGGTGTTCGTTGAAAATATGCGCTACAAAGGCAGGCTATTTTCCGATGATGTACGCTTCAGCAACAAGAGCAACCAACTGCTGATAGGACGTAACGCCCGTGAATACAAGCCTGCCATTGACAGTAAGAAGAACGACAGAAAAAAGGAGGTGAAACAGCAGGCACCCCGTCATGTGGCGTCTGTAAAGGCCCGGTCAAAAAAGAGCCTTTCAGTCGTGTAACAGACAGATTATTCATGTTTACATCAGATATATACCGGTTCTCTTTTATGGCAGCCGGGTATATATCTAATATCCGATTAACATTTTAAAGTGAAAACAAATGACTATACAAGATAAAAATACCGCAACCGGAGAATTGTCCTATTTTGAGACAGCTCTCCTTTTTTATTTGAGAGAAAGTCACCCGCACATGGCCGATGACAAGGCTTTCATCCGGGAGCGTGCGGACAGTGCCGCAGAGGCTTACGAACACGCCATACGTGAGGGCTTATCTGTTACGCAGGCTTTGGAACTGGCTGACACGGTTCTCTATCAGGACTTGCGCTTTTCCCGGTTCGATGCGGTTTTCGAGGCCGTATCGGAGTGGTTTCCCGAAGTACAGCCCGAAAGACGGACGGATTTCTGTCTGAAGGTATTGCTGCCCGCAGAGGCGATATTCGGCAAATACCCCATAGACGACAGGTTTGAATCATCCCCGTCCTATCATACACTTACCGTTGAACTTACAGGTTTCATACAATCCTATATAGAACGATATGGCATATAACAGACGACAACATCTGGCGGATAACATAGCCGCACTTGAGCTGATACTCATGCGTCCGGAGTTCTGTCTTACGGAACAGGGACGCAAGGTCTTGAACGGTTATTCGGGTTTCGGAGGGTTGAAGTGCATCCTGAATCCGGCGGAGAAAGACACGGACATAGAAAAATGAAGGACAGACAGGGAGCTGTTTCCCCAGGTCCGGCTGCTGCATGAACTTCTGCGTGAGTATTCCAAAGACGGGAAAGAATACAAGGCATACGTCCAAAGCCTTAAAAGTTCCGTCCTCACAGCCTTTTACACACCCGAGCCGGTGGTAACGGCCATGCAGGAAGCACTGCTGGTACCGGAAATCCGTCCGGAACGTTTTCTTGACCCTTCCGCCGGAACGGGCATGTTCATCAGCACTCTGAAGGATGTTCCCGAAATCCATTGCTTCGAGAAGGACAGGCTGACGGGAAGGATACTCTCATCCCTCTATCCGGAAAGCAGGGTGACCATAGACGGTTTCCAGTCCATACAGCCCTATTATAACAACTATTTCGACGTGGTCTCATCCAATATCCCGTTTGGAAATACCAGAGTTTATGACCTGGATTTTGACCGGAGTGAAGACGCCGTGCGTAAATTCTCACTTGCCGCCGTACACAACTATTTCTTTCTCAAAGGCATGGATACGCTGCGTGAAGGCGGGATACTGGCCTACATCACGACTTCGGGTGTCATGGACTCGCCACAGAACCGCCCCGTCAGGGAATGGCTGGTGAACCATGCCAACCTGGTTTCCGTCATCCGTCTGCCGGACAATCTGTTTGTTGATGCGGGTACGGAAGTGGGCAGCGACCTGATTGTGTTGCAGAAGAACACCCGAAAATCGGAACTGACCGAAAAGGAGCGGAACTTTATCGAGACCCGCATCATATCCGGCGGTATCCATATCAACAACAGCTATGCCGATTTAGAGCATATCGTCCATACTTCCGTATCCATGGGCAAGAACATGTACGGACAACCGGCCATGAATTTTATTCATGAAGGAGGTGTCGGCACCATTTCCGAACATCTCAGGCAGTTATTGGCGCAAGATGTGGGAAACCATCTTGACCGGAAACTTTATGAGGCAAACCTGTCCCGTCCCACCGTTTCCACTATCCTGAAAACCGGACCGGAAATCCCACCGGAAACAACAGCAGTGGAGCACCGGCAGGAGATGCAGGAAAAAAGTCTCCTTTCCACCAAGCCTTATGAACCCATGCTCAACCTGTTTGCCGCCTATGCGGATGAAGAGCAAACGGAGGTGCAAGTGTAGAAAGCAGACCTTCGCCAGGCCGGGCACCGTCGGCATCCCGCAAAAAGAAAGGGGATGAACCGGAAATGTTCAATCTCTTCTCCCAAGAGAACATGTACGATGAAGCCGCCACGCAGGAAGACATGACCGGGGAACGGGCGGCAGC